>Ga0136846_1207506_pt1 | contig 18250 bp, 18 predicted proteins | sample HopSoiMetagenom2_FD_96841 | JGI IMG/M metagenome (GOLD analysis project Ga0136846, IMG submission 96841) | Grasslands soil microbial communities from Hopland, California, USA - 2 Assembly 2016 (version 4) | ecosystem: Environmental > Terrestrial > Soil > Grasslands | place: USA: Hopland...
AGCGCGATATTGGTGAGCGGGCCGAGCGTGCAGAGCGTGACAGCACCTTCCGGCTCGCCGCGCAGCGTCTCGATGATGAAATCGACGGCATGACCCGGCTGGAGCGCCATGGTCGGCTCCGGCAGTTCGGGACCGTCGAGGCCGGTCTTGCCGTGCACATGCTCAGCGGTAACCAGCTTGCGCTTGATCGGCGCATCGGCGCCGGCAAAGACCTTGACGTCGCTGCGATTGCAGAGCTCGCAGACGATGCGGGCATTGCGGCTCGTCAGCGCCAGCGGCACGTTGCCGGCGACCGTCGTAATGCCGAGCACGTCGAGCTCTTCGCGGCTTCCGAAGGCAAGCAAGATCGCCGCGGCGTCATCCTGGCCAGGATCGGTATCGATGATGATTTTTCTGGGCTCGGTCATATTCGTGGCTTCCCTCCGGTGCAGATCGGCAGGACTTGATGCGAGCCCGCCGGAGCTTTGTCAAGCAGCCACAAGAACGGAACGACGCCTGACGTTTCCATGGCGAAACTGATTTCGCAGCTGCGCGGCCGGCCCTTCTTGCACTCCCCTCCCCATGCCCCCATATTAACGACAGCCGGGTGCTGAAGATCAGGTCCGGAAAAGGTCGCTTGCTACCCAAGGACTTGACGATGAGCCGGACGACTCCCTTTGCCAGCCCTCTTCTTTTGGGCTTCGATACCATGGAAAAGACGCTGGAGCGGATTTCCAAGGCCAGCGATGGTTATCCCCCCTACAATATCGAACGCATGCGCCCCGATCGTATTTCGGGTGAGCCCGAACGCCTGCGCATCACGCTTGCGGTTGCCGGTTTCTCCGAAGACGAGCTCGATATTACCACGGAAGAAAACCAGCTTTTGATCCGCGGCCGGCAGGTGGAGCAGGAGGAACGGGACTATCTCTATCGCGGTATCGCGGCTCGTCAATTCCAGCGCGTCTTCGTTTTGGCCGACGGCATGCAAGTGCTCGGCGCCGTTTTGAAGAACGGACTGCTCTCCGTCGACCTCATTCGGCCGGAGCCGGCGCGTATGGTAAAGAAAATTAACATTTCGGTCTCACAGTAGAACAACGGCTGATTGCCGTTGGTCCCTCATACTGGAGGTACGAACATGCTTATGAGAGAAGCCACTGCCCGCCTGACCCAATCCGAACTTGCCCATCTGGGCAGCGGTGAGGTTGCTTATATCCGGAAAATTCGGTCCGAAGAAGTGTCCCGTTGCTTCCCGGAAGCGCCGTCCGATATCGACCCGGATGTCGACCTCTGGGCGCTCTTCGGTGCCGACGGAACTCCGATTCTTCTGACCGACAACCGCTCCAGCACCTTTTACAAGGCGGCAGAGGATGAGTTGAAGACGGTCAGCCTGCATTAAGCGCCGGCAGGACGAGGTGGCGGAGCGAAATCGCCGCGACTTCAATGCACGCAGCCCGGCAAGGCTGCGTCAGGCCCTATGCGGCACGAGCGCCTGAATGTCTGGAGATCAATCTCCGGCGAACCAGAAACGGCTGCTCAAATCTTCTTGCTCAAATTTTCTTGAATGTCAGATAGGCGGAAGACCGCCCCTCGCGCCGGGCTTTCGCCTCATAGCGCGTGCTCGGCCAGCCCTCATAGGGCGTCAGCCAGTCGGCGGCGTTTTCGGCCGTCCATTCGAAGCCGCCATGGGCGTGGCAATGCTGCAACGTCCAGTTGACATAGGTATCGATGTCGGAGGCGAAGCAGAAGCGCGCGCCGGGTTTCAGAACGCGGTGGAAGCGCTCGAGGTTCACCTGCGAGACAAAGCGGCGCTTCCAGTGCTTCTTCTTCGGCCAGGGGTCGGGATAAAGCAGATCGATCTGGTCGAGACAGGCGTCCGGCAGCCAGTCCAACAGCTGCGTCGCATCGTCGTTATAGACGCGAATATTGCGCGCGCCGGTCTCGTCGATGCTGGCGAGCAGCTTCTGCATGGAATTGACGAAAGGCTCGACGCCGATGAAGCCGGTCGTCGGCTGCTCGAGTGCCCTGTGGATCAGGTGCTCGCCGCCGCCAAAACCGATTTCCAGGCGCAGACGCTCGGTCGGCAGCGGAAACAGGTCGTTCAGCGGCCGAGGCGCCGGCGCGGAAAGGTCGACGAGATACCGCGGCAGCAGTGTTTCCAGCTTTTCGGCCTGCTGGCCGCGCAAGGCTTTCCCCTTGCGCCGCCCGAAGAATGCTTCCGTCGCCCGCGAGCGACGCTCCGTATCGATCATGCAGCTTCCCGGATCTTCACCGATTCCTTCAGCGCCTTGACGAGGTCCGTGCGCTCCCAGGAGAACGAGCCGTCACGGCCGGCCTTGCGGCCGAAATGGCCGTAAGCCGAGGTCTTGGCATAGATCGGCTTGTTGAGGTCGAGATGGCGGCGGATGCCGGTCGGCGAAAGATCCATATTCTTGCGGATCGCTTCTTCAACCTGGTCCTCGGTAACGCCGTTGCCGGTGCCGTGCAGGTCGACATAGATCGACAGCGGCTGGGCAACGCCGATGGCGTAGGAAAGCTGGATCGTGCAACGATCGGCAAGGCTGGCGGCAACGACGTTCTTTGCCAGATAGCGCGCGGCATAGGCGGCGGAACGGTCGACCTTGGTCGTGTCCTTGCCGGAGAAGGCGCCGCCGCCGTGCGGCGCAGCGCCGCCGTAGGTGTCGACGATGATCTTGCGGCCGGTCAGGCCCGCATCACCGTCCGGGCCGCCGATGACGAACTTGCCGGTCGGATTGATGTACCACTTGCAATCCGACGCGATCTTCAGCTCGCCGAGGGCTTCGCGGATATAGGGCTCGACGACGGCGCGAACCTTCTTCGAATCCCAGCTCTCGTCGAGGTGCTGGGTGGACAGCACGATCGAGGTTGCCTCGAACGGCTTGCCGTCGATGTAGCGGACAGTCACCTGACTCTTGGCATCCGGGCCGAGCTTGGCAACTTCGCCGTCGCCCTTCTTGCGGGCGGTCGCGAGCAATTGCAGGATCTTGTGCGAATAGTAGATCGGCGCCGGCATGAGATCCGGGGTTTCGCGGCAGGCATAGCCAAACATGATGCCCTGGTCGCCGGCACCCTCGTCACCCTGCTGGTCGGAGGCGCTGTCGACGCCCTGGGCGATGTCGGCGGACTGCGAATGCAGGAGCACGTCGATGCGCGCCTTCTTCCAATGGAAGCCGTCCTGCTCGTAGCCGATATCCTTGATGGCGCGGCGAGCGGCGGCCTTGAACTTCGAGGGATTGATGACGTCGTTGCCGTCCTTGTCCTTTTTCATCAGGCTCGGCGGCAGGCGAACTTCTCCGGCGATAATGACACGGTTGGTAGTGGCAAGGGTCTCGCAGGCAATGCGCACGCCCCACGGGCTGATGCCGGTCTTTGCGGCTTCGCGATAGACCAGATCAACGATTTCATCGGAGATACGGTCACAAACTTTATCCGGGTGACCTTCGGCAACAGACTCGCTGGTAAACAGATAATTCGCGCGCATGCGGGATTCCCCTCAAAGAACAAATCTTCTCTTTTGATATTCGTGTCGGGCTCGAAAAACAAGACACAGAAGGACATAAATATATCTTTATATCCCGGTGGAGGCGATAAATTTTTCCGCCAAACATGCAAAAGGCGGCCAAAACGGCCGCCTTTTGACTTTACCATCATGGCGCTGCCGCGAAATACTTACTCCGCGTCGGCCTCGGCCGCGAGCGCCTTGACGAGTTCAACCACCTTGCGGCGGACCTTGCCGTCGGAAATCTTCACGAAGGCTCGGTTGAGCTGGAGCCCTTCAGAGGAAGACAGGAAATCAACCACATAGTTGGAGCTGGAGGCCTCTGCCAAGCCGCCGGCGGTCGTCGTGTGATCGCCCGGAGCATCCTCGAAAAAGAAGGAAACGGGGACATTAAGAATGCTCGAAATATTCTGAAGGCGGCTGGCGCCAACGCGGTTGGTGCCCTTCTCATACTTCTGGATCTGCTGGAACGTAATTCCGAGGCTCTCGCCGAGCTTTTCCTGGCTCATGCCCAGCATGGTGCGGCGAAGGCGAATGCGGCTACCGACATGAATATCGATCGGGTTCGGCTTCTTTTTATTTTCTATCATCAGTTTACCCTAACATAGGTTGAATACAGGTCCTGCCACCCGGTGCCCTTAACCGCCCCCTATTAACGCCACGTTGCAAGTCGATGCCCACCCGACTTTTAGTTTACGTACAAAATGGCGTACGGCAAGCACTATGCAATTTTAGGGTTTTTGGGTCAATTCGCCCTTGAAATAAAACCCATGCGTGAAATCACGGCGATCATGCCGAGTGTGCCGAGGATCAACCAGAAATAGGCCTTTCGGCTGCTATCGTCGATTCGCGATACGGTTGCGCCACTCAAAGTGGCATCAACGTATCCTTGCTCATTAAAGTCGATACCGGAAATCAAACGTCCGTGAGCATCGACATAGGCCGAAACGCCGGTATTGGCGCTGCGAATCAGAGGCAGCCCCTGCTCGACCGCCCTCACCCGCGCCTGCAGGAAATGCTGGTAGGGACCGGGCGTATCTCCGAACCACGCATCGTTCGTGACGTTCAGAATGGCGTCCGCCTGGTGGATTTCCGGCGTCATCTCGTTCGGAAAGATGATTTCATAGCAGATCAGCGGATAGAGTTTGATGCCATCAGGCAGCGTCAGCAATTGCCGGTTCGCGGCGGCTGAGAAGCCGCCCGGCAGCTCGACGACATTCTGGATGCCGAGATAGCTAAGAATGTTTTCGAAGGGCACATATTCGCCGAAAGGAACGAGATGGGTCTTGTCGGAAGCGCCGATGATCTGGCCGCGACCGTCTATGACATAAACGGAATTGTAATAGCGCGGCTCGACGCCCGGCCCCATGTCCTCGACCCGAACGGCACCGGTGATCAGGATCTGGTCATCGTCGAGCTGGTCGGCAATCCGGGTGAGCGCATCCTGATTATCGGTCAGAATGAAGGGAATGGCTGTTTCCGGCCAGACGATGATATCGGGTCGCTTGCCGCCGTTCGCCGGCGGCTGGACCGAGAGCGAAAGGTGCTTGTCGAAGATGGCGTCGCGATCGGCCGCCGTGTCCATCTTGGCTTCCTGGTCGATCGCCGGTTGCACGATACGCACAACCGGCGCCGTCTTTCCGGCCGCCACTGGCGGCACCGGCAGGTTGAGCGCGTAATAGCCATAGCTGAAATGCGCCGCGGCGACGAGCACGGCAATCCCAATCCCCGGCATCCGGCCCTGACGCGTTCCGAGCAAGGCCGGAGCGGCGAAAACGAAGACCGCAAGCGCGGTGACGCCGAGCACGCCGATCACATGCGCCGATTGCATCATCATCGGCATGGGCATGGCGCCATAACCGATGGCATTCCAGGGAAAGCCGGTGAAAAGGAAGCCGCGCAGCCATTCCAATAGACCAAAACCGAAGGCGAGTGCGGCAATACGCCCCATGCCGTCGGACCAAAGGAGGCGGGCAATCGCTGCCGCCAGACCGTAAAAGATCGCCAGGAAGGCGGGCAGGCCGAGGATCGCCAGCGGCAGTGCCCAGGCGAATTGATCGGCATCGATCAGAAGCGCATGGCCAAGCCACCAGAGGCCGGCAACGAAATAGCCGAAGCCGAACAGCCAACCAGTCGCAAAAGCAGGCCACAGACGGCCGAGAAAACCACTATCGGGGCCGGCGGCGGCACCATCCAGCAGCCAGACCAGCAATGTGAATGACAGGAACATCGCCGCGAAGAAGCCGAAGGGCGGCAGCGCCAGGACGCCGATCGCTCCGGCTAGCATCGCAAGAAGTGCGCGTTTGAAACCCCAGACGAGGATCACCTTGCCCGAAAGCCGTTCCATGCGCGCGCTCCGTCAAACTGCGAATCAATTGGCCGCAGTCTTTCAAAAAAGCAGCGATTTGTCCTGTTGAAGCACCGCCTGAAGCAATTTCAGGAAAAGTGCGGTTTTCCGTCCGGAATTACGTCAAACAAGAGGATAGAGCGCTGAACAGCTCTATTGGCTGGCGGCGTTCCGTTCGACAGAAGATCCCTCCGACACCGCATCCGGTGACGGCAGATCACGGTCGAGCCCGCCTCCCTCACCGTCCGTCTTGGCCGGACGGCGACGCGCGGCGTGACGCTTGCGGGTAATGCGCACCTTCTTGATGCGGCGCGGATCGGCATCGAGAATATGGAACTCGAAGCCCGGCAGCGCCTGGACGACCTCGCCGCGCACCGGTATGCGGCCGAGCGCGGAGAAGATCAGCCCGCCCAGCGTATCCACTTCGTCCACCTGTTCGCTGATGTCGAAATCGGAGCCGATCGCCGCGGCGATCTCCTCCAGCTCGACACGCGCATCGGCGACGAAAACGTCTTCGGAGACACGCTTGAACATCACCTCGTCATCATCATGTTCGTCATCGATATCGCCGACGACCATTTCGACGATGTCTTCATGTGATGCCAGACCGTCGGTGCCGCCATATTCGTCGATGACGAGCGCCATCTGCGTGCGGTTGACCTGCATGCGGCGGAGAAGATCGGACGCCAGCATGGAGGGCGGCACGAACAGGATCTTCCTGATGATGCCGGCTTCGGCCAGCGTCTTCTGGAGATCGACGCGCGAAAGGTCGAAATTCGGCTTGGCGGTGCGCGCCGGCTTTTCGGCCGGGCTCGCGGCCGGTGCGGACGCGGCAGCCTTGCCATTGCCGGCACGGCGCTTGTTGCGCGCCTGCTTGGCGACATAGGACAGGAGGTCGCGGATATGCACCATGCCGCGCGGATCATCCAGCGTTTCGGCATAGACCGGCATGCGCGAGCGGCCGCTCTCCTCGAAGAGGATCATCAGCTCGCCGATGGTGATGTTCTGGTCGACCGCCTCGATGTCGGCGCGCGGCACCATAACGTCCTCGACCCGCACTTCGCGGAAGCGGAGGATGTTGTGCAGCATCGCCCGCTCGTCCGGCGAAAAGGCATCGTCATCGGTGGCGCCGGCAATCAGCGCGTCGGCGAGATCCTCGCGCAGCCGCGCCGATCCCTGAGCCGGGCGCAGGATGCGCGCGGCGCGTGCCCAGAAGGAAGATTGCGATCGTTTGCCGTTGCTACTACTGCCCGCCTCGTCGGAGGAGGCGGTGTCGGCGCCGTCTTTGGCCTCGGAGGCCGGTCTTGTCGTAAAGTCGCTCATTGTTCCTGATCAGACAGGGTTCAAGTCAAATGGGGTCCTGCCCCGCATAGGGATCAGATAGGCTAAGCTCCGCCAAAATGCGAGTCTCCAGCCCCTCCATTCTTTCGGCTTCGCTATTATTCATATGGTCGTAGCCGAAGAGATGCAAGAAACCATGCACCATCAAATGCGTCAGATGGTCGTCAAAACTCTTTTCCAGCTCGACCGCCTCGCGCTCAACCGTCTCCCTGGCGATGATGATATCGCCGAGCATCGGGCCGGGCTTGCCGCCGGGAACCAGCGGAAAAGCCGGGAAAGACAAGACGTTGGTCGCCTTGTCCTGCTTGCGCCACTCTGCATTGATCTCGCGGATGGAGGCATCGTCGGTGAAGACGAGCGACACTTCCAGCGCCGTTTTCGGAAAAGGCTGCTTCTCATTTTTTCCGAGGTAGGCCGCCGCCGCGCCAAGAACGCGATCGGCCAAAGCCTGCAAGGCATCTTCGGAGGGCCAGTCGCCCTCCTCGACGCCGATCTGTATATCGAGTTCGGCCATCAGATCTGCGGATCGTCCCCAACGCCCTCAGCCGGGGCGGCATAGGTCGCGTCATAGGCCCTGACGATACGCGCCACCAGCGGATGGCGGACGACGTCCGTGTCCTTGAAGCGGATGATGGAGATACCCTCGACGCCGGTCAGCAGCTGCAGGGCTTCCACCAGGCCGGACTTGACGCCGCGCGGCAGGTCGACCTGGCTCGGGTCGCCGGTGATGATCATTCGCCCATTGTCGCCGAGACGGGTCAGGAACATCTTCATCTGCATCGCCGTGGTGTTCTGCGCCTCGTCGAGGATGACGACGGCGTTGGCCAGCGTGCGACCGCGCATGAAGGCGAGCGGCGCGATTTCGATGACGCCAGCGGTGATGGCGCGCTCGACCTTGTCGGCCGGCATCATGTCATAGAGCGCGTCATAGAGCGGACGGAGATAGGGATCGACCTTGTCCTTCATGTCGCCAGGCAGGAAGCCGAGGCGCTCGCCGGCTTCGACAGCCGGGCGCGAAAGAATGATCTTCTCGACGGCGCCGCGCTCCAGAAGCTGGCATGCGTGGGCGACGGCAAGATAGGTCTTGCCGGTGCCGGCGGGGCCGACGCCGAAGACCATCTCGGAACGCTCCAGCGCCCGTATATAGGCATCCTGCGTTGGCGTGCGCGCTATGATCGTCTTCTTGCGCGTCGAAATCTGCGCCATCGTCAATTTGGCTTTTTTCTCCATGGTCGGCAATGTCAGCTGGTCGTCGGCGGCAACCGCCATGCGGATTGCCCCTTCCACGTCGGAGCGCTCCACATTCCCACCTTTCTGTAGCTTGTCATAGAGATAATCGAGGGTACGGCGCGCCTGGTTGGTGGCCGAGACATCGCCGGTAATGATGACGGAATTGCCGCGGGCACGGGCGTCGATACCGAGACGCTCCTCGAGCAGCTTCAGATTCTGATCGAACTGTCCGAAAAGTTCGCTGGCGAACCGATTGTTCTCGAACGTCAGGATGAAGTGATTGGCGTCGCTCGCGGTGCGGGGCTGGCGCGATGATGAAGAAACCAATTCCTGTCCGTTCAAGCGGTGTGGCTCCTTGTGCCGGTCCGAAACCTAGAGCAATTCAGCAAAAAGGCTGTTCGTGCTGGTCCCGGTGATTCGTACGTTTATAATGTCACCGATTTGCGATGCTTTTGCATCAATATTCACAGACTGAAGCCAGGGGGATCGACCAATCAACTGTCCTGGCATGCGGCCGGGTTTTTCCAGGAGCACATCGACCACCTTGCCGACACAGGCATCCGCGAAAGCGTGTTGCTGCTTCAATAGCAACGCCTGCAACCGTTCAAGCCGTTCCGCCTTGATCTCTTCCGGCACCTGATCCTTCAGCTCCGCACCGGGAGTTCCCGGACGGGTCGAATATTTGAACGAGAAGGCTTGCGCATAGTTCACCTCCTCCACCAGACGAAGTGTATCCGCAAAATCCTCATCTGTCTCCCCCGGGAAACCGACGATGAAATCGCCGGAAATGGCGATATCCGGGCGTGCCGCGCGAATTTTCGCGATCAGGGCAAGATATTCGGCGGCCGTATGCCGGCGGTTCATCGCCTTCAGAATACGGTCGGAGCCGGACTGCACCGGCAGGTGCAGATAGGGCATCAGCGTGCGCAGGTCGCGATGCGCCGATATCAACCGGTCGTCCATGTCGCGCGGGTGGCTGGTGGTGTAGCGAAGCCGGGCAAGACCCGGAATGTCCGACAGCCGGTAAAGCAAATCGCCGAGGCTCCAGGCCTCGCCGTTAGGTCCGGCGCCATGCCAGGCATTGACATTCTGGCCAAGCAGCGTGATTTCGCGCACTCCGCCATCCACAAGTTTTTCAGCCTCTTCGACGATCTGGGCCACTGGACGGGAGACTTCGGAGCCGCGCGTATAGGGTACAACGCAAAAAGTACAGAATTTGTCGCAGCCTTCCTGCACCGTCAGGAACGCCGTGACGCCGCGAGCGCGGATTTTCGACTTCTCCGCGATCGGCAGATGTTCGAACTTATCCTCGAGCGCATATTCCGTATCGACGACCCGCTGGCCTTCCTTGGCGCGGCGCAGTGCGTCCGGCAGGCGGTGATAGGTCTGCGGGCCGATGACGACATCGACGGCGGGCGCGCGGCGAAGAATTTCCTCGCCCTCGGCCTGTGCGACACAGCCGGTGACGCCGATCATCATCTCGCGACCGTCGGCGGCCTTGCGCTTCTTCATGTCGCGCAGGCGACCGAGCGCGGAATAGACCTTCTCGGCGGCCTTCTCGCGGATATGACAGGTGTTCAGCAGGACGAGATCGGCCTCCTCCATGTCCTCGGTCGGCTCATAGCCGTCGCGGGCGAGCGCGTCGCTCATCCGCGAGGAGTCATAGACGTTCATCTGACAGCCGTAGGTCTTGATGAAAACCTTGCGGCTGTTGGAACCATCACGGAGGCCGAGCTGTGGGGCGGTCGGTTCCGGGGCGTCGAGAGTTAGGCTGTCCTTGGTCATGGCCGCTATGTAGTGGCTTTTGCTCCAAGAGAAAATGGAAAAGTTGGAATCGCCCGGATATCAGGCAATCTCGCGACCCAGCAACCGGCTTGCGAGCATGGCGCGGATGCGCCGCGCGACGGTGGCGCTGACGTCCTTGCGCTTGGTGTCGGCGCGATAGTCCACGGCTTCGCCGAAGCAGACGTCCACATCGATGGCGCCGCAGGCAACGATATCCTTCAGGTGCGGCACCAGTTCGATATCACCGGGCCAGGCGGCGATAGGGCGATGGTAGCGACCCATGGCAATGCCGTGGATGCGGGTATAGGCGACCGCCACGGGCTGTACATGCACAACGGCATCCGGCGTTTTCGGCAGAGCGGCGGCGGCGGCGCCAAACAACGAGGATTTGACCTCCAGCAAGCGGTTGCCGTCCGAGGTCGTGCCTTCGGGAAACAGCACCATGATCTCGCCCTTGGCCATGCGTTCGGCAATCTCGTTCACCTGATCGCCGGTCTTGCGCTTCTGCTCGCGCTCAATGAAGACGCTCTTCTGCCACTCGGCGAACTGGCCGAAGATCGGCCAGTCCCGTACCTCCGATTTGGCGATGAAGGCGACGTCGGCGACGGAGGACAGCACCAGAATATCCAGCCAGGACGAATGGTTGGCGGCCAGCATCAGAGGCCGGCTGCTTTCCAGCTTTCCGACGACGTGGATGCGGACGCCGAGCCAATAGCAGACGATGCGATGCCAATAGCGCGGCAGATAGCGCCTGAGCTTCCAATCGAAGCGCAGGCAGAGGATCTGCAACGGCAGCAGGACGAGGCTGACGACGCAGATAATGATGGCGGCACAGCCGACGCGCAGCCAGGTCACCAAATCATTCGCTCCGGCACGATAGTCGTCACCTCAGCGTTCGTCCTTCTTCAGCGGGATACCATAGAGCTCCAGCCGATGGTCGACGAGCTTGAAGCCATGTTCGCGGGCAATGCGCTCCTGCAGCGCCTCGATCTCCGGCGAGTGGAACTCGATCACCTCGCCGCTCTTCAGATCGATCAGGTGATCATGATGCTCTTCCGGCACCGTCTCGTAGCGCGAGCGGCCGTCGCGGAAATCATGGCGTGCGAGAAGGCCGGCATCCTCGAAAAGCCTAACCGTGCGATAGACCGTCGAAATCGAGATTTTCGCATCCACCTTGACGGAGCGGCGGTGCAACTCCTCGACATCGGGATGATCCCCGGATTCCTCGATGATACGGGCAATGACCCGGCGCTGCTCCGTCATGCGCATGCCGCGCTCGGCGCAAAGCTCCTCCAGAGATTTTACGGTGTCGATCATCAAATACGGTCTTCGGTCGCTTCGTCTACGACAACGGACTAGCGAAGAACGCGCCGCATGACAAGCGCCGTCGATTTCGCGCCGTTTTCATCGACATAATAGGCCTTGCGCTCGCCGACCGTTTCGAAACCGAGCTTTCGATAGAGCCCGATAGCCGGCTGATTGACGCCATCGACCTCGAGAAACATAGTTTCGCCGCCGCGATTGCGAGCCTCGCGCAGCGCCGCCTGCATCAGCCGCCAGCCAAGGCCGGTGCGGCCGAGCTTGGCGCTGACGGCGATCGTCAGGATCTCGGCCTCATCAGCCACATGCCGCGCCAGCACGAAGCCCGGAAGCGTTTTTTTCAGGATGGCGTTGGTCTGCCGGGCGACGAAGCCGAAGGTCGTGTCCTGCGACAGCAGATCCTCGAACTCGGTATCGCCCCAGACCCGAGCAAACCGTTCGCCATGCAGGGCGGCGACTTCGACGCAATCCCGCAACTGCATCGGGACGATCTCGTATTCGGCTTTCAGGGTAAGATAGGATTCGAGCATGTTCATAGCCTGGCGACAGCGTATCCGGCCTGCGGTCTGGCATCGGGTCCGCGAAGATAAAGCGGTTTCGGCTTTTCGCTGACAGGTTTGGCAGCGCCCAGCCGGGCGACGACGCCAATCGGAAATGCGTCGGGCCGCTCCGGGGGCGGCGCGGCGCTGAGCCGGGCGACGGCCGTGCCGGTGACGACACCGTCGAAGGCGCCGGCGATTGCCCGCGCTTCGTCGATCGTCACGGCGCGGGCCTCGTCCAGCGGACGACCATCGGCGTCGAAAGGCTGGAGGTAAATCTCCTCGCGCTTGGCGTCGATGGCGGCCAGAACCGATTGACCTGGATTCTTTCCCCGCATGGCGGCGGCCATGACCTCAAGGGTCGTGACGCCGATGGCGGGAATATCGAGGGAGAGCGCGAAACCACGAGCGGCGGCGACGCCGATGCGGATGCCGGTGAAGGAGCCGGGGCCGACGGTCACGACGATGCGGTCGACCGCTGAAAGCGCTATCCCGGCTTTCGCCAGCGCCGCGTCGACAACATCCATCAAATGCTCGGCATGCCCCCGCCCAATCGTCTCCGTGACCTCCCCCATCACAGAATCACTGCCGCTATCATACACCGCGGCAGCACAATCCACACCTGCCGTGTCGAGCGCCAGTACAATCATGTCTATTTTTCCGAAATGCCGAGATTAGACGGCTTCGACTTCCTGAACTTCCGGGACGAAATGGCGCAGCAGGTTCTGAATGCCGTGCTTCAACGTCGCAGTGGACGACGGGCAACCGGAGCAGGACCCCTTCATGTTGAGGTAGACCTTGCCATCTCTGAAGCCACGGAAGGTGATGTCGCCGCCATCCTGGGCGACGGCCGGACGAACGCGCGTCTCCAACAATTCCTTGATGGTCAGCACGATCGTCTCGTCGCCCTCATCGAAGAACTCGCCGCTGGCATCCTGAGCTTCGGAAAGAACCGATGCCGCGCCCATGACCGGCTTGCCGGACATGAAGTGCTCCATGATCGAGCCGAGAATGGCGGGCTTCAGATGCTGCCATTCCTGGTCGTCCTTGGAGACGGAGATGAAATCGTAACCGAAATAGACGCCAGTGACGCCGGGGATATCAAACAGGCGAGCGGCAAGCGGCGAGACTTCCGCCTCGTCAGCACTGCGGAACTCAGCCGTACCGGTCTCCATGACCACCTTGCCCGGCAGGAACTTCAAGGTTGCGGGGTTCGGCGTCGCTTCGGTCTGAATGAACATCTTGATCTCCATGCGGCGGGCCGAAGCCTCATGCCGACTTTAGAATTCTTCAAAAGAAAATAGGCCTTTTGGTCACTCTATTCAAGAGATTGATTCTCAGGAAATAGCTTGGCTCGGCTCAACTGAGGGCGTCGATTTCCTCATTCGTCAACGTATCCGGCAACACCGTCACCGGGATCGGAAAGGCGGCAGCGCGTCCCGCGATCGAGGAGACCAGCGGTCCCGGTCCTTCCTTGGCCGAACCGGCGGCCAGAACGAGAAGGGCAATATCCCGGTCTTCCTCGATCACCGCATTGATCTCATCGGCGGACGATCCTTCGCGAATGACGATTTCCGGATCGATGCCGATGGTCTCGCGCACGATCTGCGCCGCCTTCGCCGTCGTCGCCTCGGCCTCTTCGCGTGCTTCCGCCCGCATGATCTCTTCAACTCCAAGCCATTGCTGGAAATCGCCCTCGGGGATCACGTAGAGAAGCACAAGGCCGCCATTGGAGTTCTTGGCTCGCCTGCCGGCGTAATGAACGGCACGCTGGCATTCAGGCGTGCCGTCAATGACCGCCATGAACTTGCGGCGATGACCTTCGAGCCGTGAGAGACGTTTTGATACCATGCGGCGACTCTGCCACCTGAAGGAGGCGCTTTGCAAGCCCCCGTTTCACACGGGGGCCGCCTTCATGGGATCATCAATAAATAAAGCCGATGATATCCCGCACCTGCTTCATCGTCACGTCCGCGCGCGCCCGCGCCCGAGCACTGCCGTCGCGCAGGATGGCGTCGATATGACCGGGGTCGGCCATCAGGCGGCGCATCTCGCCGGTGATAGGCGACAGCACATGCACGGCAAGATCGACCAATGCCGGCTTGAAGACCGAGAATTGCTGGCCGCCAAACTCCGAAAGAACATCCGCCTTCGACTTGTCGGCAAGGGCGGCATAGATGCCGACGAGATTGTCGGCTTCCGGGCGGTTGGAGAGGCCAGCGATCTCGCTCGGCAAACCGTCCGGATCGGTCTTGGCCTTGCGGATCTTCTTCGAGATGTTTTCCTCGTCGTCGAGCAGGTTGATGCGCGACAGGTCGGAAGCATCCGACTTCGACATCTTCTTCGTGCCGTCGCGAAGCGACATGACGCGCGGCGCCGGGCCGTCGATCAGCGGCTCGACCATCGGGAAATAGGCATGCACCGGCTCGTCGCCGACGGTGATGTCAATGCCATAGCCCGTGCGGCGGATATGCTCCATGTAGTCCAGATTGAACTTCATGGCGATATCGCGGGTCAGCTCCAGATGCTGCTTCTGGTCGTCGCCAACAGGCACATGCGTGGCGCGATAAAGGAGAATGTCGGCAGCCATCAGGCTCGGATAGGCGTAGAGGCCGAGCGAGGCCTGCTCGCGATCCTTGCCGGCCTTGTCCTTGAACTGCGTCATGCGGTTCATCCAGCCGATGCGGGCGACGCAATTGAAGATCCAGGCGAGTTCGGCATGCTGCGGCACGGCCGACTGATTGAAGACGATATGCTTTTCCGGATCGATGCCGGCGGCAAGGAAGGCGGCTGTTATCGAGCGCGTCTGGCTCGGCATGTCTTCATGCACGAGCTGGGCGGTCAGCGCATGCATGTCGACGACGCAATAGATGCAGTCGTTATTTTCCTGCAGCGCCACGAACTTGCGGATCGCGCCGAGATAATTGCCGAGATGGAGATTGCCGGTCGGCTGGACGCCGGAGAATACGAGCGGCTTGAATTCGGTCATGTCATCCTCAAAAGGCTGGTGGAGGGCCTGGGCGAGCTTGCGCTCGACCCTTGGTGTTCGGCGGGCTTATGCACGGCGGACAGGCGGGGATCAAGAGGATATGTGGCGGGAACTCAGGAAGAATGCTGGATCAGATCCCAGGTGTTGCCGTAGGGGTCGGAAAAGACCGCGACGGTGCTCAGCGAGCGGACCGTGCAAGAACATGGATTGCGAGTACGCGGAGAGTGCATACCCCCCACTGTCAGCTTCGCTGACATCTCCCCCACAAGGGTGGAGATTGGTAACGCGTGGCACCCTCTCGCACCATACAAATATCGTATCTGCTGCGGCTGAGTTTATTGCGTTTACAGGGCATGCGGCAAACTCCCAACGATCTCCACCCTTGTGGAGGAGATGTCACGTAAGTGACAGAAGGGGGTGACTTAGGTTCGGCAAACACCGTCCTTTGATTTGCCGCCTATTCCCCATTCACCACTTCCGCGTCCGGTGCTGGCGCTCGCGGCTTGCGTTTGATGTTGCGGCGGATCATGCCGATATCGGCGCCGCCGATCAGGAAGGCGACGGCGAAATAGACCAGCATGGAAATTCCGATCAAAAGGCCGAGCGTGCTGACCTTGGTCAAAAGCGACGCACCCGAGGCAAGCCATGGTTCCCAGCGATGCTGAAGATAGACGACCATGGCCGTCATGACGCCGGCGGAGACCAGCAGCAGCGCGGCGCGGCGGGCAAGCGCCCATTCCCAGGTCAGATGACCCCGGCGCAACAATGTCGTGAACAATAGCACCGTGCTGATCCAGCCGGCCGTCGCTTCGGCCACCGCGATGCCCGGCGCACCCATGTAAGGGAAGAGGCTGAGCGCGATCGCGCAGTTGGTGGCGACCGCAACACCGGAGAAGCGCATCGGGGTCTTGGTATCCTCGCGAGCATAGAAGCCCGGCTGCAACGCCTTGATCAGCACGAAGGCCGGCAGGCCCAGGCCGTAGATCGCCAGGATCGAGCCGACGATCAGGGTGTTTTCCTGATGGAAGGCGCGGCGCTCATAAAGCACGCGAATAATATCGTCCGAGAGCACCCAGAGCGCCATGGCGGCCGGCAAGGTCATGAACAGCACGAACTCGATCGAGCGATTTTGCAGATTGCCGGCCTCCTTCAGATGGCCTGACTTCAAGGAGCGCGCCAGCTCCGGCAGCAGTACGACACCGACGGCAACGCCGACGACACCGAGCGGCAGCTGATAGATGCGGTCGGCATATTGCAGGGCGGCAATCGCGCCCTCGCGGCTGGAGGCGATCGCCTGGCCGATCATCTGGTTGATCTGCGTGATGCCGCCGGTGACGGCGGCGGGAATTGCGAGGATCAGCAGCCGCTTCACATTCGGCGTGACGCGTGGCCAGCGGAAGCCGATATTGATGCCGGCATGACGCACGCCGATATAAACGACCAGCAATTGCAGAATGCCGGCGGCAAGCACGCCCCAGGACAGATACCAGGCGGTTTCCAGCGGCGCGGCGCCGAAATAGAGCGAATAGAACAGCGCTCCGATCATCACCACGTTGAGGAAGATCGGCGCGACGGCGGCGGCGAAGAAATGATGCAGCGAGTTCAGCATGCCGCTCATCATCGCCGTCAACGACATGCACATGAGATAGGGGAACATCACGGCCGCCATGCGCACCGTAATCGAGAACTTCTCCGGATCGTCGGCAAAGCCCGGTGCAATGATCCAGCGTACGATCAGCGGCATGCCCAATTCCATGACCACGGTGATCAGGAACAGTACGGAAAAGAGAACGCCGAAAACTTCCTCGGAAAAGCGCTTGGCGCCCTCGATACCATTTGCCTCGATCTCCTTGGCAAACAACGGCACGAAGGCGGCGTTGAAGGCACCCTCGGCGAAAAGGCGGCGGAACAGGTTCGGAAAGCGGAAGGCGGCGTAGAAGACGTCGGCCATCGGCCCCGTGCCGAGGGCGGCGGCCATCAGCGTTTCGCGGGCGAAACCGAAGATGCGGCTGCCCAGCGTCGCGCCGCCGACGGTAATGAATTTCTTGACGAGGCTCATGCGGCTGAACCGGCTTTCTTTTCGGTATGAGGCTTTTCGGTATTGGGCTTTTCAGTATGGTGCTTTTCGGCATTGAGCGACCGCGTGGACGCCGGCGCGATCATGCCGGATGGCATGCGCTCGCGCATCTCGTCCTCCTCGCCCGCCATCACCGGCTTCAGGCGCGCGGTGATATTGGCTCGCTTGTTTTCGTTGGAGATCTTCTGCCCAACAAGATCGGTCACGTAGAAACTGTCGATGACCTTCTCGCCGAAGGTGGTGATCCGCGCCGAGTGGATGTCGAGCGACAGATCCGAGAGAACCGAGGTGATTTCCGACAACAGACCAGTGCGATCGAGGCATTCGACCTCGATGACGGTGAATTTGTTGGACAGGCTGTTGGAGATCGTCACCGATGGCGGGATGACGAAAGCCTTGTTCTTGCGGCGGTTCTTGGTGCGGGTGGCGATGACTTCCGGCAGGCGCTTGCGGCCGGCGAGCACGTCCTCGATCATCCTGCCGATGGTGCCGGCACGCCGCAACTCGTCCGCATCATCGGTGAATTCACGGCTGACATGGATAGTGTCGAGCGCGCGGCCATCCGCCGTCGTGAAGATCTGCGCGTCGACGATGTTGGCGCCGGCCGCGGCACAGGCGCCGGCAATGACGGTCAGAAGGCGCGGATGGTCGGGCGACAGCACGGTGATTTCGGTGATCGCATGGAAACTGTCGGTGCGCACCATGGTGGCAAGCACCTGGCCCGATTTGTCGGTCTGGCGGATGAAGCGGGTGTGGCGTATCTGGTCTTCCAGCGGCACGGACAGAAGATAGGGCTGGTAATGCAGCTTGACATAGGCCTTGCGGGCCTTCTGTCCCCAATCCTCCAACGCCGCTTCGAGCGCCTTGGCGGCGGCTTCCGCCCGCTCCTTGCGCGACACTTCCGAGAAACCGCCGGCCAAAAGCAGCTCGGTCTCGTAATAGAGCGTGCGCAGCAATTGTCCCTTCCAACCGTTCCAGACGCCGGGACCGACGGCGCGGATGTCGCAGACCGTCAGGATCAGCAACATCTTCAACCGGTCGAGCGACTGCACCCGGTCGGCAAAATCGATGATGGTCTTGCGGTCGGTCAGGTCGCGGGTCTGGGCGACCATCGACATGGTCAGAT
>Ga0136846_1214053_pt1 | contig 18246 bp, 18 predicted proteins | sample HopSoiMetagenom2_FD_96841 | JGI IMG/M metagenome (GOLD analysis project Ga0136846, IMG submission 96841) | Grasslands soil microbial communities from Hopland, California, USA - 2 Assembly 2016 (version 4) | ecosystem: Environmental > Terrestrial > Soil > Grasslands | place: USA: Hopland...
TCGGGTCGGTGATCGCGGCGGGCCGGCTGGCACTGGGGCAGGCGGGCGGGCCAGCGGGAGGTGCTGTCGCCCACGCGGTCGCGCTGGCCAACCAGGGCGAGACCGTGCTGGCCTGGGACCGGCGCACCGGCCGGCCGCTGACCCCGGCGATCGTGTGGCAGGACCGCCGGTCCGCGGGCGTCTGCGCGCGCCTCGCGGACCGGGCCGCCGAGCTGGCCGGGATCACCGAGCTGCCGCTGGACCCGTACTTCGCCGCGCCCAAGATGACCTGGCTGCGGGACAACCTGACGGCGGACGGCGTGGTCACCACGACCGATACCTGGCTGCTGCACCGGCTGGGCGCCGGGTACGTGACCGACGCCGCCACCGCGTCCCGGACCATGCTCCTCGACCTGGACCGCGCGGCCTGGTCCGAGACCGCCTGCGCGGCGTTCGGGCTGGACCCGGAGGCGCTGCCGGCGGTGGCGGACTGCGCCGGGGTGGTGGGCGAGACGTCGGCCTTCGGCGGCTCGCTGCCGGTCGCGGGGATCGCCGTGGACCAGCAGGCCGCGCTGCTGGCCGAGGGCTGCCTGGCCGCCGGCGACGCCAAGTGCACCTACGGGACGGGCGCGTTCCTGCTGGTCACGAGCGGTTCCCGGGCCGCCCGGTCGGGGGCGGGGCTGTCCAGCTCGGTGGCGTGGCGGCTGGCCGGGGAGGTGACGTACTGCCTGGACGGGCAGGTGTACACGGCCGGTTCGGCGCTGCGCTGGCTGACCCAGGCAGGGCTGCTGGAGGGGCCGGGCTCGCTCGACGCGGCGGGCGGGAGCGTCCCGGACACGGGCGGGGTGACGTTCGTGCCCGCGCTGGCCGGGCTGGGCGCGCCGTACTGGGCGCCGGACGCCCGCGGCGCGCTGTCCGGGCTGCACCTGGGCACCACGCGCGGGCACATCGCGCGGGCGGTGGCCGAGGGCATCGCGGCGTCGGTCGCGGTGCTGGCCGCGGCCGCCGTCGCCGACCTGGGTCGTCCGCTCAGCTCGCTGCGGGCGGACGGCGGGCTGACCCGGTCGCGGCTGCTCATGCAGGCCCAGGCCGACCTGCTGCAGGTACCGGTGCTGGTCTGCCGGTCGCCGGACGCCACCGCGCTGGGCGTGGCCGCGCTGGCCCGGCTGGGCACCGGGCAAGCGGCCTCCGCCGCTGAGGCCGCGGGGACGGTCGAGCTGGAAAGGATCGTGGACCCGTCGGTCACCGCGGACGAAGCGACCGAACGAATGGCGCTCTTCCAGGCCGCCGTCGACCGCACGCTGGCGCGGCCATGACGCGGTCGTGCCCTGAGCCGCCGCCGGCCGGTCCTGAGCTGGCCGCGGCTGACGTGGCCATCATCGGGGCCGGCGTGGTCGGCACCGCGATCGCCCGGACGCTGGCCCGGTATGCGCTCGACATCGTGCTCGTGGACGCGGCGCCCGACGTCGGCACCGGGACGTCCAAGGCGAACACCGCCATCTTGCACACCGGGTTCGACGCCGCGCCGGGCAGCCTGGAGAGCCGGCTGCTGAGCCGGGGCAGCGTGCTGCTGCGCTCCTACGCCGCGGCGGCCGGGATCCCGGTCGAGCGCACCGGCGCGCTGCTGGTCGCCTGGACGCCTGAGCAGCTGGCGGCGCTGCCCGGCATCGAGGCGAAGGCCCGGGCCAACGGGTACCAGGCCATCCGGCCGGTGCGGGCCGATGAGCTCTACTCGTCCGAGCCGGCCCTCGGGCCGGGGGCCGTCGGGGCGCTGGAGATCCCGGACGAGAGCATCATCTGCCCGTGGACCACGCCGCTGGCCTTCGCCACCGAGGCGGTGGCAGCTGGTGTCCGGCTGTTGCTGTCCGCCCAGGTCAACGGAGTCTGTTCGGCCGACGGCGGGCACGAGCTGGTGACGGCGCGCGGTCTGGTGCGGGCCCGGTGGGTGGTCAACGCGGCCGGGCTGGGCAGCGACGCGATCGACGCGATGTTCGGCGGCGGCGGGTTCACGATCACGCCGCGGCGGGGCGAGCTGATCGTGTTCGACAAGCTGGCCCGGCCGCTGCTGCGCTCGGTTCTGCTGCCGGTGCCGACCGCGCGGACCAAGGGGGTGCTCGTCGCGCCTACGGTGTACGGGAACCTGCTGCTCGGGCCGACGGCGCAGGACGTTCCCGACCGGGCCGACGTAGCCACCACCGAGGCGGGGCTGCGGTCGCTGCTCGCGGCCGGGCGGCGGATCCTGCCCGGGCTGGCCGCCGAGGAGGTCACCGCGACGTACGCCGGGCTGCGGGCCGCTACCGAGCACGCGGACTACCAGGTCTACGCCGACGGCGGGCGGCGGTACGCGTGCGCGGGCGGCATCCGCTCGACCGGGCTCTCCGCGTCGCTCGGCATCGCCGAGCACGTCGCGGGGCTGCTGGGCGAGGCCGGGCTGCCGCTTCCGCCGCGGCCCGGGTACCCGGCCGCGCCGCCGGCCATGCCGTACATCGGCGAGGCCGGGCCGCGGCCGTACCAGGACGCGGGGCTTATCGCGGCCGACCCGGCGTATGGCGAGATCGTCTGCCACTGCGAGCGGGTCAGCCGCGGCGAGATCAGGGACGCGCTGGCCAGCCCGGTACCGCCGGCGGACCCGGGCGGCCTGGCGCGCCGGACGCGCGCGGGCAACGGGCGCTGCCAGGGGTTCTACTGCGCGGCGGCGGTGTCGCGGCTGCTGGCGGGGGGGCCCGGGCCGGCCGCCGGCGTTTCCGCGGAAACACCGGGAGCCGCGGAGGTCCGGCCGCGGTGAGCGGGGACGTAGCGGTCGTGGTCGTGGGCGCTGGGCCGGCCGGGCTGTCGGCGGCTCGCGAGCTGAGGCGGCTCGGGGTGGGCTCGGTGCTAGTGGCGGACCGGGAGGCGGCGGCCGGGGGGGTGCCGCGGCACAGTGCCCATACCGGGTACGGGCTGCGCGACCGGCACCGGGTCATGACGGGGCCGTCGTACGCGCGGGCGCTGACGGGCGCGGCGCGGGCGGCGGGGGCCCAGGTGCGTCCGGGGACCACGGTGACCGGGCTGGCGGGCGGGCCGGATGGCTCGCGGTTGGTGACGCTGACCAGCGCCGCGGGGATCGAGACGGTGCGGGCGGCGGCGGTGCTGCTGGCGACCGGGTGCCGGGAGCGGCCGCGGGCGGCCCGGCTCGTGCCCGGCGACCGCCCGGCCGGGGTGATGACCACCGGCGAGCTGCAGCAGCGGGTCTACCTGGGCGGCGAGCGGCTGGCCGGGCGGGCCCTGGTGATCGGGGCCGAGCACGTCTCGTTCTCGGCCGCGCTGACGCTGGAGCACGCCGGGGCGGACGTGGTCGCGCTGGTCACTGAGCACGAGCGGCAGCAGAGCTACGCCGCGTTCCGGCTCGGGGCGGCGATCCGGTGGCGGATCCCGGTGTGGACATCGTGTGCGGTGACGCGGATCACCGGGCGCGGGCGGCTCCAGGGGGTCGAGGTGACCGACGGGCGGACCGGGGCGGTGCGGTTCGTGCCGTGCGAGACGGCGGTGTTCACCGGTGACTGGATCCCCGACCACGAGCTGGCGCGGCGGGCCGGGCTGGCGCTCGATCCCGGCACCCGCGGCCCGGCGGTGGACACGGCGCTGGCCACGTCGGTCCCGGGCGTGTTCGCGGCCGGCAACCTGGTGCACGCGGCCGAGACCGCGGACATCGCCGCGCTGTCCGGGCGGCACGCGGCGCGGCAGATCGCCACGTTTCTCACCGGCGGGGTCCTGGGCAGGGACCGGGTGCCGGTGCTGGCGGAGCCGCCGCTGCGGTGGATCTCGCCGAACCTGATCGGGTCCGCCGCGCCCCCGCTGGGCCGGTTCGTGCTGCGCAGCCGCGAGTTCCGGCGGGGGGCGCGGCTGGAGGCCTGGCAAGATGGCCGGCTGCTGGCCAGGTCGCGCCCGGTCCGGCTGATCCCGGAGCGGACGGCCCAGCTGGACGCCGGCTGGCTGGACCAGGTCGAGCAGGCAGGCGGGCCGGTGCGCGTCGTCACCGGCAGCCGATCCGGGCACTGATGATCCGGGCACCGATGACGATGGCCGGCGCCCGGACCGGGGCTTGACAAGCCTCTGCGGGGTGAGATTAGGTAAGGCTTACCTAATAGGTGTGAGTCCTGCGCGCCAGCCGACGGGAAGAGGGGTCTACGGGTGCTGCCCACGTTCGTGATCGGCTTGCGGGAAGGCCTCGAGGCGGCCCTGATCGTCGGGATCATCGCCGCCTTCCTGGGTCAGCAGGGCCGCAAGGACGCGCTCCGCCAGGTCTGGATCGGCACGGCCGCGGCGGTCGCGATCTGCATTGGCGTGGCCATCGCGCTGCAGGTCATCTCCTCGGACTTGCCCCAGCGGGGGCAGGAGGGGCTCGAGACCGTCGTCGGCGCCCTCGCCATCTGCATGGTCACCTACATGATCGTATTCATGCGCAAGCACGCCCGCAGCATGAAGAAGGACCTCCAGGGCGCGGCCGGAGCGGCCCTGGCCCAGGGGTCGAGCCGGGCCCTGGTGATGATGGCGTTCCTGGCCGTGCTGCGCGAGGGCTTCGAGACCGCCGTCTTCCTGCTGGCCACCTTCCACGCCTCCGGCGACGCCTCCACGTCCTGGCTGGGCGCGGTGCTCGGGATCGTGCTGGCGGCGGCGATCGGCTACGGCATCTACAAGGGCGGCGTGAAGCTGAACCTGGCCCGGTTCTTCAAGGTCACCGGCCTGGTCCTGGTGGTGGTGGCCGCGGGCCTGGTGATGACCGCCTTCCACACCGCCTACGAGGCGGGCTGGCTCACCGTCGGCCAGACGCAGGCCTTCGACCTGTCCTGGCTGGTCCGGCCGGGCACGCCGCTGTCGTCGCTGCTCACCGGGGTACTGGGCATCCAGCCCTTCCCGGTGTGGATCGAGGTCATCGCGTGGCTGGCCTACCTGGTGCCGATGCTGCTCCTGGTGGGCTGGCCGTCGGGCCCGCCGAAGAAGCGGAGCCCGGCCGCCCCCGCCCCCGCCATCCGGCAGCCCGCCCAGCAGTAACCCCGGACACTGCCGCCCCCCGAACAAGCGTAAGGAGCCCCTCGATCGTGAGCAGTGACGGGATGCGGTGGAGGCGCCGCGGCGCGGCGGCGGCGGTGCTCGCCGCGAGTCTCGCCCTCGTGGCGTCGGGATGCTCAAGCTCGGGCTCCGGTTCGGGCGCGAAGGGATCGGCCGGGGCGGCCGCCGCGAGCGGGGACACGTCGAGCACCGTCAAGATCGAGCTGACGTCGCAGGGCTGCCAGCCCAAGCCGGCCAGCATCCCGGCCGGAGCGGTCGAGTTCGACGTGACCAACTCCGGCGCCGGCGCGGTGACCGAAGCCGAGCTGCGGACCAGCGACAAGGCGCACATCCTGGGTGAGCAGGAGAACCTCGCGCCCGGGCTCTCCGGCGGCTTCTCGCTGACCGTGCAGCCGGGCACGTACAAGGGTCAACTGCCCCGGCGCGGCCCAGCCGGACTGGACGTTCAAGGTCACCGGGAAGGTGTCCGGGCCGGCCTGGCAGGGCAACCCGCAGCTGGTGACCGCCGTAAGCGGCTACTCCGCCTTCGTCAAGCAGAACACCGCCGACCTGATCACCCGCACCCAGACGTTCTGCAAGGCGATCAGCGCCGGGAACATGAACCAGGCCAAGGCGCTCTACCCGCAGGCGCGCGTCTACTACGAGCGGATCGAGCCGGTCGCCTCGGTCTGGGGCAGCCTGGACACCAGCATCGACGGCCGGTGGGAGAACCCGGTCACGGTGAAATCCCAGTTCACCGGCTTTCACCGGATCGAGCAGATGCTCTGGCAGGACAACAGCCTGAACGGCGCGGCGGCGATGTGCTCGGGGCTGGTCAAGAACGAGCAGCAGCTGCTGACGCTGGTGGGCAGCGCCCAGTACAACCCGCTGGACATGGCGGCCGGCGCCACCGACCTGATCAACGAGGCGGCCACCAACAAGATCAGCGGCGAGGAAGAGCGCTACTCCAATACCGACCTGCCCGTCTTCGAGGCCAACGTCGACGCGTCCATGAAGGTCATCACGCTGCTGGTGCCCTACCTGCAGGCCAAGAACGCCAGCACGGTGTCGCTGATCAAGCAGCGGGACGCCGCGGTGGAAAGCCTGCTGACGCACTACAAGGCCACGCCCGGCTACGACAGCACCGGGTACGTGGACTACAGCAAGGTCACCAAGACCGGCCGCAAGCAGCTCTCGGCCGCGGTGAACGCCCTGGCCGAGGCCATGTCGAAGGTGTCCTCCGAGGTGAGCGCCTGATATGGCATCCGCGGACGGCGGACCGATGGTAGACGAGACCGCGCCGGCGGCGGCCGACCCGGGCGGCCCGGCGCGGCCGTCCCGGCGGGGCGTGCTGACCGGAGCCGGGCTCTTCGGAGCCGGGACGGTGGCGGGCGGCCTGACCGGGTACCTCACCCGGCCGGGCAGCGAGCCGGCGGCCGGCGGGGACACCAGCCTCGGCCGGCAGACCATCCCCTTCTACGGCACCCACCAGGCGGGCATCATCACCCCGGCCCAGGACCGGCTGGCGTTCGGCGCCATGAACGTCGTCGGCGGGACCTCCCGGGCGGACCTGCGTGACCTGCTGCAGGTGTGGACGGCGGCCGCGGCCCGGATGACGGCCGGGCGCCTGGTCGGCGAGGAGAACGAGCCCGACGCGCCGCCGGTGGACACCGGCAAGGCCGTCGGCTCCCCGGTCTCCCGGCTGACCATCACGATCGGCTACGGGCCCTCGCTGTTCGACGGCCGGTTCGGCCTGGCCGCGCGCAAGCCGGCCGCGCTGACCGACCTGCCGCCGCTGCCGAACGAGAACCTCGACCCGGACTACACCGGGGGCGACCTGTGCGTCCAGGCCTGTTCCGACGACCCGCTGGTGGCCTTCCACGCGGTGCGGAACCTGGCCAGGATCGGCATGGGCGTGGCCGCGCACAACTGGATGGAGCTGGGCTTCGGCCGGACCTCCACCACCTCGACCGCGCAGGCCACGCCGCGCAACCTGCTCGGGTTCAAGGACGGCACCCGCAACATCAAGGCCGAGCAGGCCGATTTGCTGAACCAGCACGTGTGGGTCGGCCCGGAGAGCGACCAGCCCTGGCTGCGCGGCGGCAGCTACCTGGTGGCCCGCAAGATCCGGATGTTCGTGGAGAACTGGGACCGCGACTACCTCGAGGACCAGGAGAACGTCATCGGCCGGGCCAAGGTCAGCGGGGCCCCGCTGTCCGGCGGGTCGGAGTTCACCACCCCCGACTTCGCCAAGGCCGGCGCCGACGGGCGGCCCGCCATCGGTGATCGCGCCCACGTCCGGCTGGCCAGCCCCGAGCACAACGGCGGGATTCATATCCTGCGCCGCGGCTACTCCTTCACCGACGGCATCGACCCGCAGGCCGGGACGCTGCTCGGCGGCCTGTTCTTCATCGGGTTCATGAAAAACCCGTCCCAGTTCATCAAGCTGCAGACGTCGCTGGCGGCCGACGCCCTCAACGAGTACATCCACCACACCGGCAGCGCCTTGTTCGCCGTACCGCCCGGGCTGCGCCCCGGCCAGCACTACGGCGACGCCCTGTTCGCCTAGGTTCCCGTCTTACTACGTCTTGCGTAGCTACGCATAGCGTAGTAAGACGGTGTCGTGGCACCGAAACGACCGCCGGGCGGGCTCCGCCGGGAGAACGACCCGCCGCTGCTCATTCTGGTCAGCCTGGCCGACGGGCCGAAGCACGGTCACGCCCTGGCCAAGGACATAGGGGAGTTCGCCGGGGTGACGCTTGGCCCCGGCGCCCTGTACGGGGCCATCACCCGGCTGGAGGAACGCGGGCTGATCGAGCCGCTGGCCAGCGAGGACCGGCGGCGGCCGTACCAGATCACCACGGCGGGCTCGGCCGCGCTGGCCGTGGCCCTGGCCGACCTGCGGCGGATCGCGAACACCGGGACAGCCCGGCTCGGGCGCCTGGGCCTGGACCTGGCATGAGGCGGCTGCTGCGATGGTATCCGCGGGCCTGGCGGGAGCGGTATGGCGAGGAATTCCTGGCCCTGGTGGAGGACACCCTCGACGGCCGCCGGGCGGGGTGGCGGCTGCGGCTCGGCGTGGCCTGGTCAGGGCTCCGGGAGCGAGGCCACCAGGTGCTGCGGTCCAGGCCAGCCTGGAAGCGGAACCTGAGCGGGTGGGATCTGTTCGTCCGGGCCGGCTGCCTCCTGGGCGTGTCGGTGGACACCGCCGGGCGGCGCCCGCCCGCGGCGGGGGCCTGGCAGGCGGCCACGGCCGCGACGGTGCTGACGACGCTGGCCGCGGTCACCGGCGCGGCCATCGTGGCCGCGGGCGCGGTCGCCTGGCCGCCCTTCGTCCGGTTCCTCCGGGCCGGCGGCTGGCCGGTGATCCGCCGGCGGATCACCTGGGCCGCCCTCGGTTCGGCCGCCACCACGGGCGTGCTGATCTGGCTGCTCCTCATGCCGGGGCCGACGGCGGCCCGCCAGCCCGGCTGGCTCACGGCCTACACGCTGGCCTTCGGCCTGACAACGCTGCTGTTCGCGATCACGACCAGGCTCTGGGCCACGGCCGTCCGGATGGTGAAGAAGCACCTGGACCTCGCGCCCCGGATCCGGGCGGCCGAGACGCTGCTGGGCGCGGCTGTCTCTGCTGGCATCCTGACGATGGTGCCGGTCGAGATCGTCTGGTTCGGGGTCGTCCGGTCCTCGGCGTTCTGGCTCGCGAACGGGCTGGCCCTGCTAGTCGCCAGCTTCCTCGCCACTCCCAGGACGCTGCGGCGCGCCCGCCGCCGGGCCCGGTGGCAGCTCGCCGCGGCCGCCGGGGGGCGATGAGCGTGGCATCCGGCGATCCCGGCCCAGCGCCGCCCGGTCCGCCGCCGTCTGGCCGGGCACGGGACGGCCTGCTGCGCTGGTACCCGCGGGCCTGGCGGGAGCGGTACGGCGAGGAGTTCCTGATCATGATCAGCGTCAACGTGATCTGGTACTCCGCTAGCCAATCCTCGCAGTTCTGGCTGATATGGGGCCTGTATTGCTTCGTCCGGCTGGGAATACACGTGCGCGGGGAACTCCGGGCGGGATAGCACGCGCCCCACCCGTTCGGCCGGAATAGCGGGATCCCGGCGGCTGCTGTAAATACTGCCTGTCCCTCCCCCGCGCCGCCTTGCCGCGGGCACTCTCCGGGCACGGCATCATGGAAGCGCTATGACTCTTACTGACCTGCTGCCCTCGGCGCCTGACCCGGACGCCGTCTTCGATGCCTTCGCCGGGTGGGCCAAGGAGCGCGGGCTAGCCCTGTACCCGCACCAGGAAGAGGCGCTCATCGAGCTCGTCTCCGGGGCGAACGTCATCTTGTCCGCCCCCACCGGGTCGGGGAAGTCACTGGTGGCGGCGGGTGCGCACTTCGCCGCGCTGGCAGACGGAAAGCGGACCTTCTACACCGCGCCGATCAAGGCGCTGGTGTCGGAGAAGTTCTTCGACCTGTGCAACGCGTTCGGCCCGGCCCAGGTCGGCATGATGACCGGGGACGCCAGCGTCAACGCCCAGGCCCCGATCATCTGCTGCACCGCGGAGGTGCTGGCCAGCATCGCGCTGCGGGACGGCGCCGACGCCGACGTGGGCCAGGTCGTGATGGACGAGTTCCACTACTACGCCGACCCTGAGCGCGGCTGGGCCTGGCAGGTGCCGCTGCTCGAGCTGCCCAGGGCGCAGTTCCTGCTGATGTCGGCGACGCTGGGCGACGTCTCGCGGTTCGAGGCCGACCTGACCTGGCGCACCGGCCGGCCGACCGCGGTGGTCAGCTCGGCCGAGCGGCCGGTGCCGCTGGTCTTCTCCTTCGTCCTCGAGCCGCTGCACGAGACCCTGAAGGAGCTGCTCGGCACCAACCAGGCGCCCATCTACGTGGTGCACTTCACCCAGGCGGCGGCGCTGGAGCAGGCTCAGGCGCTGATGAGCGTGAACGTCTGCAGCCGGGCCGAGAAGGACGCCATCGCCGACCTGATCGGCGACTTCCGGTTCACCTCCGGGTTCGGCAAGACCCTGTCCCGGCTGGTGCGGCACGGCATCGGCGTCCACCACGCCGGCATGCTGCCCCGGTACCGGCGGCTGGTCGAGACGCTGACCCAGGCCGGCCTGCTGAAGGTCATCTGCGGCACCGACACCCTCGGCGTGGGCATCAACGTCCCGATCCGCACGGTGCTGTTCACCGCGCTGTCCAAGTACGACGGGACCAGGACGCGGCTGCTGCAGGCGCGCGAATTCCACCAGATCGCCGGGCGGGCCGGCCGGGCCGGGTTCGACACGGCGGGCCGGGTCGTGGTCCAGGCCCCCGAGCACGTGGTGGAGAACGAGCGCCTCCTGGCCAAGGCGGGCGACGATCCCAAGGCGCGGCGCAAGGTGGTGCGCAAGAAGCCGCCCGAGGGCATGGTCTCCTGGGGCAAGCCCACCTTCGAGCGGCTCGTGGCCGCCGATCCCGAGCCGCTGACCTCAAGCTTCAAGGTCACCCACGCCATGGTGCTGAACGTCATCGACCGGCCGGGCAACGCGTACGCCGCGATGAAGCACCTGCTGACCGACAACCACGAGGACCGGGCCGCCCAGCGCAAGCACATCCACCAGGCCATCGCGATCTACCGGGCGCTGCTGGCCGGCGGAGTAGTGGAACGGCTGGACGAGCCGGACGAAGAGGGCCGTTTCGTGCGGCTCACCATGGACCTGCAGTTCGACTTCGCGCTCAACCAGCCGCTGTCGCCGTTCGCGCTGGCCGCCATCGAGCTGCTCGACCCCGCGTCGCCGTCCTACCCGCTGGACGTGCTGTCGGTGATCGAGTCGACCCTGGACAACCCGCGGCAGGTGCTGTCCGCCCAGCAGTTCCGGGCCCGCGGCGAGGCGGTGGCCCAGATGAAGGCGGACGGGGTGGCGTACGAGGAACGGCTCGAGCTGCTGGATTCGGTCACGTACCCGAAGCCGCTAGAGGAGATGCTCGAGGGCGCGTACGAGCTCTACCGGCGCGGCCACCCCTGGGTCCTGGATTACCAGCTGTCCCCGAAGTCGGTGGTCAGGGACATGTACGAGCGGGCGCTGACCTTCACCGAGTACGTGGCCTACTACGGGCTGCCCCGGTCCGAGGGCCTGGTGCTGCGCTACCTGGCCGACGCCTACAAGGCGCTGCGGCAGACGGTGCCCGACGAGGCCAAGACCGAGGAGCTCACCGACCTGATCGAATGGCTGGGCGAGATCGTCCGGCAGGTCGACTCCAGCCTGCTGGATGAGTGGGAACGGCTGCGTAATCCGCTCGAGGACGGCTCGGCTCCGGTCGACGTCCGCCCCGCCACCGTCACGTCGAACGTACGGGCGTTCCGGGTCCTGGTGCGCAACGCGCTGTTCCAGCGGGTGCGGCTGGCCGCGTTCGGTCAGCACGAGGAACTCGGGGCGCTGGATGCGGACAGCGGCTGGGACGCGGACGCCTGGTCCGACGCGCTCGACGGGTACTTCGAGGTGCACGAGGAGATGGGCTTCGGCCCGGACGCGCGCGGGCCCGCGCTGCTGATGATCGACCAGCAGCCAGGCGAGTGGAAGGTCCGGCAGATCTTCGACGACCCGGCGGGCGACCACGACTGGGGCATCAGCGCGGTCGTCGACCTGGACGCCTCCGACGAGGCCGGCGCGGCCGTGCTCCGGATCACCGACGTGGGCCAGCTGTCGGGCTTCTAGCTCCCGGGAACTGCCGTCTGGCCCCGCTGACCGGCGGCGGGACCGTCACCCTCACCCAGTGGAAGACCAAGCCGGCCCTGAGCGACTACTCCTGCCCACCGCCGCCGAAAGCGAAAGGGCGCTAGCTGGCGCCGAAGTCGGGCAGGGTGAGCGAGCCGTCCGGGTTGAGGGTGAAGCCGGGGTTCCAGGCGATCTCCCAGACGTGACCGTCCGGGTCGCGGAAATGGCCGGCGTAGCCGCCGTAGAAGGTCTCCCGGGCCGGCTGGGTCAGCTCGGCTCCGGCCGCGGCCGCCTCGGCCAGGGCCGCGTCGACCTCGGCCCGCGACCGGAGGTTGAGCGCCAGGGCGGCGGCACCGGGAGCGGTGTCCTCGACGCCGGAGTCGGCGGCGAGCTTGTCCCGTCCCCACAGGACCAGCGCCATGCCTCCAACCTGGAAGAACACCGTCTCTTCGACTTCCTGGCCATGCCAGCCGAGGCGTTCGTAGAAGGTCCGGGCGCGGCGTACGTCGGCGACGCCGAGGGTAATCAGGCTGATGCGCTGTTCCATGGCTTCTAGCGGTCGCGGAGGAAGTCGAGGACCCGCTGGAGCAGCAGCGCGGTAGCGGCCGGGTCGTAGGAGGGCAGCGTGCTGTCGGCGAAGTAGTGCTGGTCGCCGGGATAGAGGAACAACTCCGCGTCCTTGGCCTGGCTGGTGAGCTCGCGGGCGGCGTCGAGGTCGCCCTCGCCGGCGAAGATCGGGTCGGCGTCCATCCCGTGCACCTGCACCGGCACGCCGTCCGGCCAGGAGCCGAACGCCTCGACCGGGACGCAGGAGTAGAACAGCAGCGCGCCCCGGGCGCCCGGCCGGGTCTGCGCCAGCTTCTGGGCCGGGAGGACGCCGAGCGAGAAGCCCGCGTACACCACCCCGGCGGGCAGATCTTCGACCGCGCGGGTGCCGCGCTCGATCACCTCGCCGGGGAAGCCGATCTCCTCGGCATGGCCCATGCCCGCCTCGATGGTGCCGAACGTCCGGCCCTCGAACAGGTCGGGCGTATGGACGGTGTGTCCGGCGCTGCGCAGTTCGTCGGCGAACGCGACGATGCCGGCGGTCAGTCCCAGTGCGTGGTGAAAAAGCACTACCTCGGCCATCTCGGCCCTCCTGCTATGATCCGGAAGTATCGATCAATCTAAACTAACGGAACGATCCAGATATGTCGAACGATGCAGGCTCCCCGGACTATGACCTGGAGGACCTGCGTGTTGTCTCGTCGCCCCGGGAACTGCGGGCGATGGCTGACCCGCTGCGCAGCACCATCCTCGAGCTGCTCCTGGAACGGGCGGCGACGGTGAGCGAGCTGGCAGTCGCCGTCGGCCGTCCGAGGAGCACTGTCGCCCACCACGTGGGCCTGCTGGCGGACGCCGGGATGCTCAAGGTCGTGCGGACGAGAAAGGTCCGCGCTATCGACGAACGGTACTACGGCCGGACGGCCCGGATCTTTTACGTCGGCGCCATTCACGCCGACCAGGCCCGCCTCCTGACCAACAACCTCGCGGCCGCCGCGGCCGAGTCAGGCCCGGCGCACGAGGCTGACGACCTGCGTGCCATCACCCGCCACACCCGGATCCCGCGCGAGCGCGCCGCGGAGTTCTGGGAACGCGTCATGGAGCTCGCCAGCGAGTTCACGCAACTGCCGCGCTCCGGCGACACGGTTTACGGTTTCGCCGCCGGCCTGTACCCGGCGGAGTACCCCGCCCTGCCCCCCACCGTGCCCGGGCCGGACCCGGACGCGCGCGACTGATCGCGGCAGGCCTGCTCCCGGTGGCCTAATCGGCCGCCAGGACCTCGAACGCCGGGTGCTTGGGCGCGATGGCGCGGAGCTGCTCGTCGGTGGAATCCGGGCCGGTGCCCTCGAAGAAGATGCCGACCTCGGCCTTCCACCGGCGGAGGTAGGCCCGCAGGACCGGGACCTTCTCCTCTTCGGTGAGCTCGCGGCCGCGGAAGCCCTCGGTGCCGCGGCCCAGCCGGAGCTCGCCAGTGCCCGCCACCCGCAGGTTACGCACCCATTGGGTCTCGCCGCGAGGCGCGACGAGGTACCGGCGGCCCTGGTAGCTGAGCAGGTTCACCGGCGGGGTGCGCCACTCGCCGCTGGTCCGCCCCTTCACCGCCAGGACCCGCGACCCCATGACGCTCATCCCCCGCTTGGTGAGGAACGCCACCAGCTGGTTGAAGACGTTGCGCGTGAACCAGCCCGGTGCCCGGTAGTGATCAGCCATGACGGCCAGCCTAGTCAGTACCGGCCTAGCGGGGAATCGTCCAGGCGCTTTGCGGGGTGATGCGCAGGGCCACGCCGTAGGCGTCGTCATACCACTGCGGAGTCTGGCCCATCCCGGTGATCTGCGCGGCGTACTTGCCCAGGAACCCCGGGAACTCCGATGGGATGGGCGCATCGGGCACCCGTTCGGCCCGGCCTGAGATGACCACCACATCCCCGCCGTCGGGTGACGAGTTGAAGTGCACCGCGACCTGGTCGTTGGCCTGGAGGTGACGCAGCTTGGCCCCGTCGTTCAGGCTGTAGACGGTGATGACCGTGCCGTCCCAGACGAACCAGACCGGCCGGGGCGCCGGCCGCCCGGCCGGGGTGACGGTGGTCAGCCAGGCGATCAGGTCGCCGGTCAGGTGACGCTCGATCCGTTCGGTGAGTTCGAATGCCATGTCGCCCATTGTCTCCCGCGCTTAGACCGCTGGGTCGCGCCTGGTCAGGCAGTAGGGGCGCCCCGTGGGATCGGTCATCGCGGTCCAGCCGGGGAAGACGGACAAGACCCGCGCTCCCGACGCGGCGTGCCGCGGGGCCAGGAGTTCGCGGCTAGCGCAGGCGAAGTCGACATGGCCCGCAACCTGGTCGAGCGGGCCGGCGCGGTCGCGCCGCTGGAGCAGCAGCCGGATTGGTATCTGGGCGGGCCGGTCCAGGTGGGCGAATTCGGGGCGGTTATCGGCCCGCTGATGCCAGCCGGTCAGGGCGGCCCAGAACGCGCATTCCCGCTCGAAGGCGTCCGGCGGGATGTCCAGGCACAGCTGGTCCGCGCGGCTAGCGCCGCCGGTGTCTAGGCTGGCGGGCCGGGGCACCGTGTTCTCCCCGTGCCAGCGGACCAGGCAGAACGTGAACCCGCCCGGGCTGTCCGCGATGACCAGGCCATCGCTGGCATGCCGCACGGTGGCGCCGAGCGCGACCGCGCGGTCCGCCGCCTGGTCTACGGTCCCGGCGGCGGGGTCGACGTGGAGGTCCAGGTGGCAGCCGCCGCTGCCGTCGGCGGTGCGCTGCACCCGCAGGTACGCGTCCCCGTCCGGGGGCAGCAGGGTCGCGAACTCGCCCGCCGGGCCGCGGAACGGCGACAGCTCGCTGCCGGTCACCTCGCGCCAGAACGCCACCCCGGCGTCGAACGCCTCGGCTGGGAAGTCCAGGAACAGGGTGAGCCAGCGGAACAGCACGTTCCCCAGGATGCCCTACCGGGACCGGGAAGATCTGCGCGGGTCGTGCGGTTCTGACGCGGCGGGGGAAGCGATGCGAGAGGTGGAAGACCAGTGGCTGTTGCCGTGTTCGACACCGCCAACCCGTATCAGTCGGCCGAGATCCGCGGCACCGCCGAGGTGACCGAGGACCCCGGCAAGCGACTCCCCCAGGCTTCTTGGCGGGACGGGGCGTCAGTCGGGCAGGGGCTCCCCCGAGGTGAACAGCGTCAGCTGCATCCCGTCGGGGGCCTCGAGCCGGGCGTTGCGGTCGCCCCACGGGGTCAGGACCGGCGGTGCGACCGGCACGGCGCCCGCCTCGGCGAGCTTGCGGGCCGTGGCCTCGCTGTCGACGACGCGGAGGGCGAACCGGACCGTTCCGGATACGCGGCGCCCGGCTTCGGCCGCGTCCACGGTCCCGGCCTGGGCTTCGTCGAGCAGTTCCAGTACCGCCCGGCCCGCGTCCAGGGCCACCACTCGCCCGGAGTCCGAACTCCAGTCGGCCAGCTGCTCCAGCCCCAGGGCGTCGCGGTAGAACGCCAGTGCCTGGTCGAAATCCTGCACGGTGAACGCGAGCCGCAACTCTGTCACGTCAGCCATGCTCCGACCCTATGCTCAGTCCTCGGCGCCTGACTGCTCCTTCATCGCCAGCAGGCCGGCCACGCTCATGGCGGGGACTTCGGTCCCGTCGAGCACTCCCGGCTCGTCACCGAACGATCCGGCCGGGAACACCCAGTCTGCCCAGCGACCCAGCACCGTGAAGGTGCCGTCGGGCTGACGATCGAAGTACGCGGTGCTGAAATCGGCACCGTCCCAGGTGAAGTCGCAAGCCTCCTCGGGAGGCTGGGTCGTGAGAACGGTCGCGCCTGCTTCGGCCAGGAGGGCCCTGGATCGCTCGCCATCGGCGCGGTCGACCCAGAATTCGATATCACCGTGATCACGGGTGATCCGGCCGATCCTCGCGTCCAGGCCCCAGCCGCCGAAGAGCCAGGCGGAACAGCCGGCCGCTCGCAGCGTATTCACCACCAGGTGAATGACATGGAGTTGCGCCAGCGCTTTGTCTTCCATGACCTTAGCCTGCCTGGTGGACGGGCATGGCGGCGATGGCGTCCTGCTGACGGGGGGGTACGGGTCGGGATTCAGATCGGGTAGCGGGTGGGCTCGGTGGTATAGGTCCGTCCGGAGGGTGTGGTCCAGCGGAAGGTGCCGTCCGGAAGCTGGTCCACTTTCCACTTCGGGTGCTGCTTGAGCCGATGGTCGTGCCTGCACTTCGGACCGCCATTGCAAAGGCAGGTCCGGCCGCCGGCTTCGTACGGGATGTTGTGCTCGAAGTCGCAGGTCGCGGCGGGCCGGCGGCAGACCGGGCTGGTGCAGGTGGCGTGCCGGACCTGGGCTAGGTGCCGGAGCTTGACTCCGGGATCGTGGCCGTTGGCCTGGAACCGGTGGTCGCAGGCGTCAGTGGTGAGCGGGTGGAGCTCGATGATCAGGTCCGGGCCGTCCCCGGGGGTGTCCAGCCGCCAGGTCCCGTATCCGCCCGGCGGTCCGTCCTGGCCCTCGGGGGTGAAGCTGAACCCCGGCGGCCCGTCTCGGGTCCCGCCGGACGTACCCGGTTTCGCGCGTTTCCGGCGGCTCGCGGGCTCTGGCCGGGCGCAGCCGTGCGCTACCGCGTGCCCCTGCTCGTCCGTGACCGTCGCGCACCAGGTCGTCTTCGGGTTCCGGGCCGCCGCGTCGGCGAGGTTCCGGGCCAGCCACGGGTCGATGCGGCCGATACCGCCCAGCTGACCGGGCCGGTCTGCCAGCTGGGCCAGCGTCACCAGCGGGACCGTCAGCGTCCCCCGCACAGCGAACCCGCCCGGCCCGCCGCCGTCCGCGCTGTCCCCGCCGTCACCCGGCTGCGGCCGGGAGTCTTTACCCAGCAGTATGTCCAGGTAGGCGCGGGCCCGCAGCTCATCCAGGCCGCCCTCAAGCCCCGCCGCGCGCAGCTCATGCGCCCACGCGGTAATCCGCTGATCCGCGGCCAGCACCTCAGCCGGGGGCAGTTCCCGTCCCATCAGCGCCGCGTTCCCGGAGTCCTCAGCCCACCGCTGCACCCGGGCGTCCTTTCGCGCGTCCTCGCGCCGTTTGCGGGCCTTGTCCGGAGCGACATCCATCACCGCCTGGGCGATCGCGGCCCGCAGCCCGCCCGGCGTCAGCCGCCCCGCCCGGCCCAGCACCAGCATCTCCGCCGCCCGCGCCTCAGCCGGATCCAGCGGCGCGGTCGCATACGCGATGATCTTCACCCGGGACTCCGGCAGCCGCCCGGCCTCGAACAGCGCCATCGTCTCCGGCAGCTTCACCGCCAGGTCATGCGCCCGGCTCATCAGGTCCTCCGCCGCGCCCCGGTTCTCCGCCAGGAGCATTCGCAGCTCATCAACGGCGAACTCATCCCAGATCTGCGGCATCCCCGACTGCTCGTCGGTCGCGCAGTCCGGCTCGGGCCGCCGCCGGATGAACTCCGCCACCGCCGCGTACTTACGGGCACAGGCATACGCTTCCTGCCGGTCCCATGCGGAGATCACCCCGTCGAGCTCGTTGTCCGACAGGCCCTCGTACCGGTTGCCCTCTCCGGCGGCGAGCTCGGCAAAGAACGCCAGCGTCGCGCCCCCGGGCATCGCATCGAGCAGGTTGCCGGCCGCGAACCCAGACGCCCCACTCACCCATTCCCCTGGTGCCGGGTCGGGCTCCTCTGCCTCATACTCGTCCAGAGCGGGAGGCTCGTCATCCTCGGCGGTGACGTCGCACCACGCCTCCCAGTCCGCCGCCGTCATCCAATCGGAGCTGGAAAGAGGGTCGCCGGGCTCTGCGGCGGGATCCGCGTGAGCCGGTCCTGGGGGCATGACACCTCCCTCGTTCGGGAGAATTAATCTATAGAACACTATATAGGAAAATTCCTATTATTGCAATAATATGGGAACACGTGTTCCCTCTGACTTGCGGGCACAGGTCCCAGAGCAGGCGGTATCGGTCTCGCCCGCCTAACCAGGGACGGGGGCGTCCAGGTGGAGGCGGCGCTGCTCGATGATCAGGCA
>Ga0136846_1235310_pt1 | contig 18233 bp, 18 predicted proteins | sample HopSoiMetagenom2_FD_96841 | JGI IMG/M metagenome (GOLD analysis project Ga0136846, IMG submission 96841) | Grasslands soil microbial communities from Hopland, California, USA - 2 Assembly 2016 (version 4) | ecosystem: Environmental > Terrestrial > Soil > Grasslands | place: USA: Hopland...
ATCGACGTCAACAACGAGTCCGGAACCGAGGTCGACGAGCAGGCGATCCTCGACATCGCCCGCTACGCGCTCGCGCGGATGCGCATCCACCCGCTCTCCGAACTCTCGGTGATCGTCGTGGACGCCGACGCCATGGAGCAACTGCACATCCAGTGGATGGACCTGCCCGGTCCGACCGACGTCATGTCCTTCCCCATGGACGAGCTGCGCCCGCCCTCGAAGGACGACGCCGAGCCGCCGCAGGGGCTTCTCGGTGACATCGTGCTCTGTCCCGAGGTCGCCGAGCGGCAGGGCAAGGAGGCCGAGACGCAGCACTCCATGGACGAGGAGCTCCAACTCCTCACCGTCCACGGCGTGCTGCACCTCCTGGGCTACGACCACGAGGAGCCGGACGAGAAGGCCGAGATGTTCGGCCTCCAGGCCGCCATCGTCGACGGCTGGCGCGGCGAGAAGGGCATGACCGGACCGTCGCCCGCGCCGACGGTGTCATGAACCCCCAACTCGTCACCGGTGCCATAGCGCTGGTCGTCGTCGCCTGGCTCGCCGCCTGCGCGGAGGCGGGCGTCGCGCGGGTCTCCAGCTTCCGCGCCGACGAGGCCGTACGCGGCGGTCGGCGCGGCAGCGCCAAGCTCGCGCAGATCGCCGCCGACCCGACCCGCTATCTCAACGTGGCGCTGCTGGTGCGCGTGGCCTGCGAGATGGCCGCCGCCGCGCTCGTCACCTACGCCTGCCTGCGGGAGTTCGACAGGACCTGGCAGGCCCTCGCCGTCGCCATCGGCGTGATGGTGCTCGTCTCGTACGTCGCCGTCGGGGTCTCGCCGCGCACGATCGGACGTCAGCACCCCCTCAACACGGCCACGGCAGCCGCGTACGTCCTGCTGCCGCTGGCCCGCGTCATGGGGCCGATCCCCTCCCTCCTCATCCTCATCGGCAACGCCCTCACGCCCGGAAAGGGCTTCAGGCGCGGCCCGTTCGCCTCCGAGGCGGAGCTGCGCGCGCTGGTCGACCTGGCCGAGAAGGAGTCCCTGATCGAGGACGACGAGCGCCGTATGGTGCACTCCGTCTTCGAGTTGGGCGACACCCTCGTACGGGAGGTCATGGTCCCGCGTACGGATCTGGTGGTCATCGAGCGGTACAAGACGATCCGGCAGGCGCTCACCCTCGCGCTGCGCTCCGGGTTCTCGCGCATTCCGGTCACCGGGGAGAACGAGGACGACGTCGTCGGCATCGTGTACCTGAAGGACCTCGTTCGTAAGACGCACATCAGCCGGGACGCGGAGAGCGAGCTCGTGTCGACGGCGATGCGGGCCGCCGCCTTCGTGCCCGACACGAAGAACGCCGGTGACCTGCTCCGCGAGATGCAGCGCGACCGCAATCACGTCGCCGTCGTCATCGACGAGTACGGCGGCACGGCCGGCATCGTGACCATCGAGGACATCCTCGAGGAGATCGTCGGCGAGATCACCGACGAGTACGACCGGGAACTCCCGCCCGTGGAGGAGCTCGGGGACGAGCGGCACCGGGTCACCGCCCGCCTCGACATCACCGACCTCGGCGAGCTGTACGGCCTCGAGGAGTACGACGACGAGGACGTGGAGACGGTGGGCGGGCTGCTGGCGAAGGCGCTGGGCCGCGTACCGATCGCCGGTGCCTCGGCCGTCGTCGAGCTGCCCGACGGGCGCGACCTGCGGCTCACGGCGGAGGCCGCGGCCGGCCGGCGGAACAAGATCGTGACGGTGCTCGTGGAGCCGATGGGGCCGGTCGACCCGGTCGAGGAGGCGGCGGCGAAGGAGAAAGCGGCGAAGAAGGGGGGCGAGGCGTGACTCCGAAAGAGCTGCGGGCCTTCTGCCTGTCCTTCAACGCAGCTGTCGAGGACTTCCCGTTCAGCCCCGAGGTCTCGGTGTTCAAGGTGCTGGGCAAGCTCTTCGCCCTGTCCTGGCTGGACAACCGCCCCCTGAAGGTCAACCTGAAGTGCGATCCGGAGGACGCGATCCGGCTGCGCGCCGATTATCCGGGGCTGATCATCCCCGGCTATCACATGAACAAACGGCACTGGAACACGGTCACGGTCGACGGGGAGCTGCCCGATCACCTCGTACGGGAGCTGATCGAGGACTCGTACGACCTGGTGGTGGCCGGTCTGCCGCGCGCGGAGCGGCTGCGGCTGGATCGGCCCTGACCGGTCAGTACAGCGGTCAGTACAGCGGTCAGCGGACCGGTACCCCGCCCAGGTCCGGCACGTTCGTGTCGAGTGCGGAGCGGATCTTGGCCAGGCCGCGCATCCGGTTGCGCTGCACGGTGCCGCGGTGCGCGCCGAGGCGTTCCCCCGCCATGTCGTGGGTCAGGCCCTCGATGTCGACGAGGATCACGGCGGCGGCCTCCTTGGGAGACAACTCGCGCAGCAGCGCGGTGGTCACCGTCTCGGCCTCCCTGGTCGCGAAGCCGCCGTCCCAGCTCCGTTCCGGCAGCCGGTCGGTGCAGCGCTCCTGGCGCGAGGGGTGCCGCCACAGGTCGCGCAGCAGGTTCAGCGCCGCCGCACAGGTGTAGGCGTACGGCTGCTGCTGACGCGCCAGGGTGCGGGCACGCGCCCGGCGGGAGAGCCTCAGATACGTCTCCTGAAGCAGGTCGTCGGCGTCGTGCGGATTGCCGGTCAGCACCAGCAGGCGGCGCCGCAGCCTCGGCATCACGGCGGTGAAGGCCTCGTCGCGCCCGCCCGCCGAAGGGGCACGGCCTCGGGGAAGAGACCCGACCACCCCGCACCCATGGAGGCGGCGGCTGCCCCGGGCCCGGAGGAGAACACCCCCTCACACCACCGCCCCGAGCAGCCCCAGCACGACACGACCCGTCCGGCGCCCTCCCAACTCCCGCCCGACGTCGCCGACTTCGTAGGGCGAACCGAACAGATCGCCTGGGCGACCAGCCTTCTGGAGCAGGTGCGGGACCCGCTGCGCACCGCGCCGCCCATCGGGGTGATCTCCGGCCGGTCGGGCACCGGCAAGACGCCGCCCTGGCCGTCCACGTGGGCCACCGCGTCGCCGCGCTCTTCCCCGACGGACAGCTCTTCGTGGACCTGCGTGCCTCGGACTCCGAGCCCGTACGGACCGTGGACGCCCTGGCCCGGCTGCTGCGCGCCCTGGGGGTCGACCCCGAGACCCCGGGGCGCGACGAGGAGGACCTCCTCGGCCTCTACCGCACGCACATCGCGCACCGCAGGGTCCTGCTCATCCTCGACAACGCCGTCAGCGAGGCCCTGCTGCGCCCGCTGCTTCCCCCGGGTGGCGGCTCGGCCGTGCTGATCACCGGGCGCCGTCGGCTCGTCGCCCTGGAAGGCGCCGCCCATCTCGATCTGGGTGTGCCGTCCGAAGCGGAGGCACTGGACCTGTTGGCCCGCGTGGCCGGCCCGACCCGGCCCGCCCTGGAGCCCGAGCGGGCCGCCGAGATCGTCGCGCTGTGCGGCCGGCTCCCGCTCGCCGTCCGCGTCGCCGGTGTCCGGCTCGCCGCCCGCCCCCACTGGACACCGGCCCGGCTGGCGTCCCGCCTCAGGGACGAGCGCCGCCGCCTGGACGAACTGCAGGCCGGTGACCTGGAAGTGCGCGCGAGCCTCGGACTCGGCTACGCGGACCTCGACACGCGGCAGCGGCGCGCCCTGCGCCGCCTGGCCCTGATGGACCTGCCCGACTTCGCCGCCTGGGTCGCCGGCCCGCTCCTCGACGTGAGCGAGGACGACGCGGACGACGCGGTCGAACAACTCGTGGACTGCCACTTCGTGGAGGTCGTGGGCACCGATGGGACGGGCAGAACGCGCTATCGCATCCACGATCTGGCGCGCGAGTACGCCCGGGAACGCTGTCTGGCCGACGAGACCCGACAGGAACGGGAGACGGCGGTTCGACGGCTGGTCGACCGCTGGCTGGGCATGGCCCGCAGTGCGGCGGCCCACGGGCCGGGCGGCGCGTCGCGGCTCCTCCCGGTCACCCCGACGGACGAGCCCGCGCCTGCCGCCGCCGAACCGACACCGCCGACCCAGCCGTTGACAGACCTGACAGACCTGACAGACCTGACGGGCGTGCCGGCAGCGTGGTTCGCGGCCGAGCGGCGGTGTCTGCTGGCGGGGGTCGCCCACTGTGCGGAGCACGGCATGTTCGACGCCGCCCGCGATCTCGCCGCCACCCTCATGGCCGCCTCCGCCGCGCTCTACAACCAGTTCGACGCCTGGTCCCGCTCCCACGACGTGGCCCTGGAGGCGGTGCGCCGTGGCGGGGACGTCGAGGGTGAGGCCCGGCTGCTGAACGGTCTCGGCCAACTCCGCCTGGAGCAGGACCGTTTCGACGAGGCGCACGCGTTCTTCGCGGCGGCGCTCGGCCTGTTCGAGAAACTGTCCGTACGGGGCGGCTCCGCCGACGCGTTGGCCGGTATGGGCGCGGCCCGCCGCGAACAGGCCCGCTTCGACGAGGCGCTGACCCTGCTGACCTCGGCGCTCGCACGGTACCGGGAGCCGGAGGACATCGCGCCCATGGCCCATGTGCTGTACGGCATCGGATCCGTCCACCGGGAACAGGGCCGCGACGACGACGCGTGGGAGGCCCTCTCCCGGGCGCACCGCCTGTACGTGACCGCCTGGGACCGGCACGGCGAAGCGCTCGCGCTGCGCTCACTGGGCCTGTGCCACCGGGCGCGAGGAGACCTGCCGGCGGCGGAGAGTCTGTTGCGGCAGGCCCTCGGCCTCTTCGAGGAGACGGACGACGCGTTCGGCGTCATGTACGCGAGTCAGTCCCTGGCCAAGGTCGAGTTCCGGCAGGGCCGGATGGCCGAGGCCCGCCGCCGACTCGACCGGTGTCTGGAGACCACCCGCGAACGCCAGGACCTGTTCGGCGAGGCCCTCGTCCTGCGCACCCTCGGCGAGTGGTACCTCGCCGCGTCCGACTGGGAGACCGCGACCGACACCCTGCGACAGGCTGTCGCCCTGTGGGACAAGCTGGAGCTGCCGCTGTGGCGCGCCCGCACCCTGCGGGACCTGTCCCGCGCCGCACTGGCCAGGGGCGCGGCCGAAGCGGCGCGCGAGCTGGAGGAGGAGGCGTACGGCGTCTTCCTCCGGCTCGGCAGCCGGGAGGCGCTGGAACTCCCGGAGTTGAGGGACGTCCCGGGACACTGAGGAACGTGCCCGGGACGCTGAGGGACCGCTGAGGGACCGGAAAAATTCTCAGTACGGCAGGATGCGGCCCGAGGGCGTCCTGCGGTCGATGGGGAGGTCGCGGGGGGAGGGGGCGCTCGGCCGGCGGATGACGCGGATGCGGGTCTGGCGGTTCATAACGCCTCCTCATGGCTCGCGGTTCCTGGGTCATGCCCTGATCGCCCGTATCTGATACCTGTTCTTGTGTGACTTCCTTGTGTCATGAAGCCTCAGTGGGCCTCACCAGGGGACAAATCGCGTAAGTATGCTCATGGCATGACCGACAGCAACGCGCTCGACCTCGACTCCGAGGACCGCAAGATCGTCACCCTCGCCCGCTCCGCCCGGGCCCGCAACGGAGTCCCGGAGGGGGCGGCCGTACGGGACGAGACCGGCCGTACGTATGTCGCCGGCACGGTCGGCCTCGACTCGCTGAAACTGAGCGCGCTGCGGACGGCGGTGGCCATGGCGGTCGCGTCGGGGGCGACGTCACTGGAGGCGGCGGCCGTCGTGACGGTTGCCGAGGGAGTGCCGGCGGAGGACCTGGCGGCCGTACGGGATCTGGGCGGGCCCGCGACCCCGGTGCACGTGGCCGCGCCGGACGGGGTGGTGCGGGTGACGGTGACCGCCGGGTGAGGTGAGCCGGGGGCGCCTGGCCGGGGGGAGGTCTTCCGGCCACTTTCGCCGCGGCCGGAAAGAACCCGCCGAGCTTGTCTTGCAATCGCGGGCAACCCACGCCTCAATGGAACCCGCTCTTTCCGACGGTCCGTCAGATTCCCCCGCGCGGCGCCCCGCACCCGCCCCGCGGCTGACCGCACCCGGCCCGTCGTACCCCCCACGTCGCAATTCCCCACATGGCAATTCCCGTACCAGGGAAGGGAATCCGATCGATGAGAAGCATGTCAGTACGCCTGCCCGCACGCAGGCGACTCGGTATCGGTGCGGTACTCGCGGCGGGCTCGCTCGCCGTCACCGGTCTGGCCTTCGCGCCGGCCGCCGCGGCCGTCGCGCCCACCTCCGCGACGGTCACCTACAACTGCGGTTTCTTCGGCGGCGGTTTGACCGTGCTCACCGCCACCCAGGACGGCACCTCGGCCACCGTCACCGTCAGCTCGAACATCACCGCCCCGCTCCCGCTCGCCGCCGACTCGATCGCCACCACGCTGACCCTGAAGAAGGCGGCGGGCGGCACCACCGCGTTCACCGGCACCAAGAACCCGGCCACACCCACCGGTGCCACGGTCACCGTCGGCCCACTGACCGGCACCGTCGCCTCCGGCGACAGCCTGGACGCGGGCGGCGGCACCCTCAGGATGGTGCTCTTCGGCATCACCGTGACCTGCACGCCGACCGGAAACCAGGCACCGGGACCGTTCGTCTACGAGTGACGGCCCCCCTCCCCGCGCCGTTCTGAAGTGCGGTCGGCGCCGCTCGCTTCGCGGGTGGCGACGACCGTTTCCGGCTGGGAACCGGAAACCGACGGACAACTGATGACCCGTCAGTTCACTTCCCCCGAACCGCCGTTATTTGGCGGGACGGCATTGACTTCTCACCCGACCTGCACATCAATTGCCCCCTGTCGGCGCAGATGAGCCGCTGCGCCCGCATCCCGCAGAGGGGGCAACCATGGCCAACACACCCATGGGTTCGACCGGCCGAAGACGACGCTGGGCCGCGCTGCTCGGGGCGACCGCGCTCGCGGTCACCACGGGCGGCGCACTGGCCGTCCCGGCCGGCGCGCTCGCCACGGCGTCCGCCGCCGTGGACTACGGAACGCACTGTGTGCCGCCGCCGATCGCGGGTCTGCCGCCGATCGACGGCACCACCACCGGACAGATCACGGTGGACAAGACCGCGCCCAAGGTCGGCGACACCGTCACCGTGAAGTACACGGTGGTCAAACCGGCCGCGAGCAATCCCACCGACCTCGCCCTGCCCGCCGACATCATGACGCCCACCGGCAAGGTCACCCTGGGCGGAGCCCAGACCGGGTCCATCACCGTCGCGGGCCCCAAGAAGAACGACCCCGTGCCCGGCAAGGGCGCCTTCCCGTCCTTCGAGATGAGCGGCACCTTCACGGTCACCAAGCCCGGTGCGATCACTCTCTCGCCCGGCGACTACAACATCCACACCAGCTACATCCTCGAGCTGGACACCCCCTGCACGATCCTCACGCCGCCCGCACCCGTCTCCGAGACGGTCACGGCGACGGACGGGACACCGGCCAACACCCGTGCCATCACGCTGGGTTCGGCTTCCGGGGCGCCCGGGGCCGGAGTCACCGTGAACGGCGCGAACTTCACGCCGGGTGCCGCGGTCACGCTCGCCGGCCGGTCCGGGTCCGCCCAGACCACCGACACCGCGACCGTGACCGCCGACTCCCGGGGCGCCTTCAGTGGCACCCTCGCCGTGCGGGACAAGACAACGACCGGTGTCGTGGCGTACGAGGGCAGCGCGTGGAACGACAGCAAGGGCGCCGGTCCGGCCGCCTACGTCGTCATCGACGACGCGCCCGTCCCCAACAACAGCCAGAAGATCACCACCACCGTCAAGGCCGGTGACCTGTCCATGACCCAGGCCGGGGACGCCGTCCAGCTGTCGACGGTCGACTTCGGCAAGGGCGGAGCCTCCAAGGGCCCGCTGCAGACGGTGACCGTCAAGGACTTCCGTGGCGGACCCGCGGGCTGGTCCCTGACGGGCAAGGTCACCGACTTCACCGGACCCGGCGCCAAGATCGGTGCCGACAAGCTCAGTTGGACCCCGGCCTGCGCCACCAAGGCCGGAAGTCCCAGCACCTGCCGGCCCGGTTCACCCGGTCCCGTCGGCAGTACGGGAGCCACCCTGGCCTCCGCACCCGACGGAGCGCTCACCGGCGGCGAGTTCACCGTCGACGCCGGACTGTCCCTGGACGTACCGGCGTTCACCCCGCCGGGCTCGTACGCCGGCGTACTCACCCTGACCCTCTCCTGACCGACGTACGCCCGAACAACCTTTACCTGAACGGCTGTTCGTCATCCGGTGGCCGGGCGCGCACCCGCCCGACCGCTCCGGCCGTCCCGTCCGTGGGGGTCCGCACCCATGCGCAAGCCGTACGCCCTTCTCGTGCTCCTGCTGACATTGCTCGGCGCGTCGCTCCTGACGTCCGCCCCCGCTCGCGCCGCCGACAACGGCAGCTGGTCGGTCTTCCCCATCGCCTCAGCGGTGGCGCAGCGCCCGTACTTCTACCTCTCCGCCGACCCCGGTACGACCGTCGAGGACAAGATCACCGTCGCCAACAAGACCGCCGGGCCGCTCACCTTCCGGCTGTACGCGGCCGACGCCTACAACACCGTCCGCGACGGCGGGTTCGCGATACGCACCCTCGACGAGAAACAGCGCGGCGTGGGCGCCTGGGCCCGGCCCGCGAAGTCCCGGGTCACCGTGCCCCCGCACAGGTCCGTCACCGTACCCTTCACCCTCCGGGTCCCCGAACAGGCCGAACCCGGCGACCACGTGGGCGCGTTGGTCGCCCTCGACGAACAGATCGACGCGGGCGACGGCTCCCTGGCACTCGGGGTGCGGCGGGCGGTCGGGGCGCGGGTGTACCTGCGGGTGAACGGGCCGGCCGTCTCCGCGATCACCGTCGAACGGGTCCGGATCAGCCACCACCAGCCCCTCGTCCCCGGCCTCGGCGACAGCACCGCCGCGATCTCCTACACCCTGCGCAACACCGGCAACGTCACCCTCGACCCCCGGGTGGAGCTACGGGCCGAGGGCCTGTTCGGCCGTACGCTGCTCGCCCGCGACCTCACCAGGATCCCCTCCGAGCTGCTGCCCGGCCAACGGGTCCGGCTCACCGAACCCTGGCGCGACGCACCCCAACTCGACTGGGGCGACATCACGTTGACGGCGTACGCCAAGGACACCCGCGAGTCGGCGAGCGTGTCCTTCTTCGCGCTGCCGTGGCTGATGGCGGTGGTGGTGGCGGCGTTCGGCGCGGCGGGGGCGGTACTGGGCGTCAGGTGGTTCAGAGGGCGTCGGGGCCGCGCTCGTCCGTCCGAACCCGGACCACCGTCTCCACCGGCAGGACCCACACCTTCCCGTCCCCGATCTTCCCCGTCCGCGCGGCCCTGACGATCGCCTCGATGGCGGCGTCGGCCTCCGCGTCGTCGACGACGACCTCGATACGGACCTTGGGGACGAGGTCCACCTGGTACTCGGCACCCCGGTACACCTCGGTGTGCCCGCGCTGACGCCCGTACCCGCTGGCCTCGGTCACGGTCAGACCGTGCACGCCGATCTCCTGGAGCGCGGTCTTGACCTCGTCGAGGCGGTACGGCTTGACGATCGCGGTGATGAGCTTCATTCCTGGCTCTTGACCTTCTGCGCGGAGGGGCGGGAGGAGTGGGAGTCGTACGCGGCGGACGAGACCGGGCCGTCGTGGCCCAGGACGCCGTGATCGTATGCCGTCTCGGCGCCCACCGTAAGGCCGAGGCGGGAGGCGCCGGAGGTGATCCCGGCGGGCCGGCCGCCCGTGAGGTCGAGAGCGCCGAGGTGCTCGGGAATCCAGCCCCCAGGCCCCTGCCCGGTGCCCGACGGGACCGTGTACGAGCGGCCGGCCGGGGGCTCCGGACGTGTTCGGAGGGCCTCGGCGTGCGGTGGGTCTCCGTGGATCAGGGACAATGGGCGCCATGAGTGTCCGTACCCCGTCATCCGAGCCGTCCGAGCCGTCCGTCGCGTCGCAGTCCTCGGCAGCGCACCGCGCCGGTTTCGCCTGCTTCGTGGGCCGCCCCAACGCGGGCAAGTCCACCCTCACGAACGCTCTGGTCGGCCAGAAGGTGGCGATCACCGCGGACCAGCCCCAGACGACGCGGCACACGGTACGGGGCATCGTGCACCGCCCCGAGGCGCAGCTGATCCTGGTCGACACCCCCGGCCTGCACAAGCCGCGCACCCTGCTCGGCGAGCGCCTGAACGACGTGGTGCGCACGACGTGGGCCGAGGTCGACGTCATCGGCTTCTGCCTGCCCGCGAACGAGAAGCTCGGCCCCGGTGACCGTTTCATCGCGAAGGAACTGGCGGCGATCAAGAAGACGCCGAAGATCGCGATCGTGACGAAGACCGACCTGGTCGAGGGCAAGGCGCTCGCCGAGCAGCTCATCGCGATCGACCAGCTCGGCCGCGAACTGGGCTTCGAGTGGGCGGAGATCGTGCCGGTCTCGGCGGTCGCCGACAAGCAGGTGGACCTGCTGGCCGACCTGCTCGTCCCGCTGCTGCCCGAGGGCCCGGCGCTCTACCCGGAGGGCGACCTCACGGACGAGCCCGAGCAGGTCATGATCGCGGAGCTGATCCGGGAGGCCGCGCTGGAGGGCGTACGCGACGAGCTGCCCCACTCGATCGCGGTCGTGGTCGAGGAGATGCTCCCCCGCGAGGACCGCCCCGCCGACAAGCCGCTCCTCGACATCCACGCCTTCGTCTACATCGAGCGGCCCAGCCAGAAGGGCATCATCATCGGCCCGAAGGGCAAGCGCCTGAAGGACGTCGGCATCAAGAGCCGCAAGCAGATCGAAGCGCTGCTGGGTACGCCGGTCTACCTCGACCTTCATGTGAAGGTCGCGAAGGACTGGCAGCGGGATCCTCGGCAGCTGCGCAAGCTGGGGTTCTGAGGGCGAGGGCGTTTCGTGGGCACCGTTTGCCGCAGTCAGGGTCGTGTTTCCCGCCCGCCCACCCGTTTGCCGTATCGGTCCAGCCCAGGCCCAGGCACCCTCACCCCGCCCGGGGTTGGAGGCCGAGGCCCTTTCAGGGCCGAAGGGGGGGTCCGGGGGCGGCACCCCCCGGGGGTGAGGTGGACGTGGGTGCCAGGTCCTGCACCCCCACCACCCGCAGCAACCGCAGCCGTTCGTACGACTCCGTCCCCGGCCGCGCCGTGTGCACGATCAGCAGCTGGCGATGGTCGTGGGCCACCATGATCTCGCAGTCCAGTTCCAGCACCCCCACCACCGGATGCACGAACCGCTTCGTCGAAGCCCGCCGCACCGCCACCTCGTGCGACTCCCACAGCCGGGCGAACTCCGCGCTGCCCGCCCGTAGTTCCGCCACCAGAGCCCTCGGCACCGGATCGTCGGGCCGGGCCGCGGCGACCGCCCGCAGGTTCGCCACGTGGGCGCGCGCGTGCTCGGCGAAGTCCTCCGGCGGGACCAACACCCGGGCGGCCGGGTCCAGGAAGAACCGGCGTACGAGGTTGCGCTCCCTGGGCGGACGCGCCGACACGTCCCCCGACAGCGCGCACGCCATCGCGTTCTGCGCCAGGACCTCCCCGCAGTCGGTGACCACCTGCGCCGGGGTGTCGTGCAGCCGGTCCAGGATCAGCAGCAGGCCCGGCCGGACATGCTGGGACACGCTTTCGCGCCGGGGCGGTTCCTCGCCCGCCAGGTGGAAGAGGTGGTCCCGTTCGTCGTCGGTGAGGCGCAGCGCGCGCGCCAGGGCGGTCAGCATCTGGCGCGAGGGGCGCGGCCCCCGGGACTGCTCCAGGCGCGTGTAGTAGTCCACCGACATACCGGCCAGCGACGCCACCTCCTCGCGGCGCAGTCCGGGCGTACGACGGCGGGCGCCGGGTGTGAGTCCCACCGCCGAGGGTTCCAGCCGGGCACGTCCACGGCGCAGGAAGTCGGCGAGTTCGGTTCGGTTCACCTTTCCAGGATGTCGTGGCCCGCCCGGCTTATCCAGGGACTGCCGATCCCCTGATCGACGGGTCTCTCCCGCCGGCCCGGCCGCCGGTCGACGCTGGTCTCACAGCGACGGGCAAGGCGATGAGGAGCGGATCATGCTGACACTGGTGACGGGTACGACGGGACAGGTCGGCCGGCGCTTCCTGCCGAGGCTGCTGGCGCAGGCCCGGCCGGGGGAGCGGGCGCGGATCCTGGTGCGGGACGCGGCGCGGGCGGAGCGGTTCGCCGAGCTGGGTGCCGAGGTCGTGGTCGGTGACCTGCGTGACACGGAGGCGCTCGGCAAGGCGGTCGCCGGGGTGGACGCGGTCGTGAACGTCGCGGCCTCCTTCCGCGGGGTCCCGGACGAGGAGGCGCGGGCCGTCAACCTGGACGCCGCGGTGGCACTGGGCCGCGCCGCGCTGGCAGCGGGCGTGGGACGGTTCGTGCAGGTCAGCACGGGGAACGTGTACGGCGCCGGACGGGGCCGCCCGCTGGTCGAGGAGGACGAGCCCCGGCCCGGCGGAGCGATGTGGGGCGCGTACCCGGAGTCGAAGGCGGCGGCCGAACGGGAACTGCTCGCGATGGACGGCATGGACGTACGCGTCGGCCGGCTCCCCTTCGTCTACGGGGAGGGCGATCCGCACCTCGCCCAGTCGCTGATGTGGGCCGGGCACTGGGCAGCCGCCCAACGGCTGCAGATGGCCCACCACGCGGACGTCGCCCAGGGACTGCTCCGCATCCTGCACGCACCGGGCATCGCCGGCCGGATCTACAACATCGGCGACTACGCCCCCGTCACAGCGGTCGAACTGCATCAGCTCAACGGGGTGGCGGTCCCCGCCGAGCTCTACGAGAACACCGACCCCGACCCGTGGTTCGGCATCCTCTCCACCGAACGCATCCGCAGGGAACTCGGCTTCCGCCCGCTGTACCCCAGCGTCTACGCGGCCCGCGACGCCGGCGCCCTCTGAATCCCCGCACCCCGCATGCCCCTCACTCCACCCCCCGGATCCGGCACACCAGCACGGCCCCCGCCAGCCCGATCACCGCGGACACCAGATACAGCGCCGGGTAGCCGCCCAGATACGTCACGATCGGCGCCGCGAGGGCGGGCGCCGCCACCTGGGGCAGGGCGTTGGCCACGTTGATGACCCCGAGATCCTTGCCCCGGTCCACTGCCTTCGGCAGAACGTCCGTCATCAGGGCGAAGTCGACCGACGTGAACACACCGAAGCCGACCCCGAGGACCGCCGACGCCACGATCGCCCCCAGCCAGGTCTGCCAGCCCGCCAGCGCGGCCGTCGCCACCGCCATCAGCACGCCCGACCAGATCACGAACGGCTTGCGACGGCCCACCCGGTCCGACCAGACCCCGCCGACGACGACCGTGGCGGCCAGCGTCACGCCGTTCACCGCCGTCAGGATGAGGACGCCACCCTCGGGGTCGGAGTAGTGGAGGCCGTCGCGCAGGTAGTACAGGAGATACAGCAGCACCAGCCCGTTGCTCAGATTGATCAGGAAACGGGTCAGCCACGCCCAGCCCAGATCCGGATAGCGGCGCGGACTGAGCCAGAACCCGGCCAGGAAGGTCCGCCACGACCACACCGGCAGCTCCTCGGCCGCGATCCGCAGATCCCTGTGCCGCAGGACGTACGGCAGTACGCCGAGCAGGGTGAACGCGGCGCACGCCGCATAGCCCGCGCCCACCCCGCCGACCGCCGTCGCAAGTCCCGTCCCGCCGACCACGCCGAGAATCTGCGCGACGCCCAACCAGCCGCCCACAGAGCCGCGTTGGAGCCTGGGGACACGGTCGGGGACGGCGGCCGTGATGGCGGCGAAGGCCGCGTTCAACGTCAGCTGGACCAGGCACCACCCCGCCACCATCGTCCACAGCCCACCCGCCCCCGCCAGCAGCAGCAACGACAGCGCGCCGCCCGCCGCGCCGGCCACGATCCACGGCGTACGGCGCCCCCACCACGACGTCGTCCGGTCCGACAGTGCGCCGAAGATCGGGTTCGCCGCCAGCGACACCAGGGCGCCCGCGCCCGCCACCCACGCCAGCAGGGTCTCCTTCGACATCCCGGTGCCGGGCGCGAAGTCCTCGGCCTGGGAGGCGAGAAGGATCTGCAGCGGCCCGAACCAGCCCACCCATATCGCCCCGTTGGCGAGCGAGAGCGAGGCGGTCCACCCCCGCCCGACCCGCTCCACGGGCTCCGCGAGCGCCACCGCCACCTCCCCCGTAGCCCTCCCCGCAGCCCCCTGCGTCTCCTCCGCGCCCTCAGCCGTCGTCATCTCCGGGTCACCGCCCCGCCCCCTCTTGCTCCTGCTGCCGCTGCGCCCGAAGGAGCTCCCTGAACCAGCCGTACGACGCCTTGGGCGTCCGGGTCAGCGTCTCGAAGTCCACATGGACGAGCCCGAACCGCCGCGCGTACCCTTCCGCCCACTCGAAGTTGTCCAGCAGCGACCACACGAAGTAGCCGCGTACGTCCACGCCCGCCTCCAACGCCCGGTGCAGCGCCCGGACATGACCGTCCAGGTAGGCGATCCGGTCCTGGTCGTCGAGCCCCTCGTACGAGCAGCCGTTCTCGGTGATGACGACGGGCGGCAGCCGGTCGGCGTAACGGCCCTGGAAGGCAGTGAGCAGCTCGGTGAGGCCCTCGGGTACGACGGGCCAGCCGAAGTCCGTCACCGGCACGTCCTCGATCTCCTGGACGGAGAAGGGGAGTTCGGCCGGGATCGTCAGGCCGCCGAACTCGATGTCGGCGCCCTGCGGCGCGCCCACCTTCGTCGGGGAGTAGTAGTTGACGCCGTAGAAGTCGATCGGCTCCGCGATCACCTTCAGGTCGGCTTCCACATCGCCCGGCATCAACTCGCCCAGACCGTCCGGGTATTCGCCCAGGAGGATGGGGTCGGCGAACAGCCGGTTGAGGAGGAGGTCGTAGAACCCGGCGGCCTCCAGGTCGGCGGGCTCCTGCGAGGCGGGCCAGGTCGGGCCGTGCGAGTTGGCGATCCCGATGTCGGTGGCACCGGCGGCGCGCAGTGCCCGTACGGCCAGGCCGTGGCCGAGGAGCTGGTGGTGGGCGGCCGGGAGCGCGTCGAACATCAGCTGCTTGCCCGGTGCGTGCGCGCCCAGTGCGTGCCCGAACAGGGTGTGTTCGGCGGGCTCGTTGAGCGTGATCCACTTCTGGACGCGGTCGCCGAGCCGCTCGGCGACGACGGACACGTACTCGGCGAACCGGGACGCCGTGTCCCGCTCCAGCCAGCCGCCCTTCTCCTCGAGGCGCGCGGGCAGGTCCCAGTGGAAGAGGGTCGGGACGGGACGTACGCCCGCCGCGCACAGCTCGTCCACCAGCCGGTCGTAGAAGTCCAGGCCCCCGGGGGAGTTCACGCGGGGCCAGGACACGGAGAAGCGGTACGCGTCCACGCCGAGGCCGGCCAGCAGGGCCACGTCCTCGGGGTAGCGGTGGAAGTGGTCGCAGGCGACCTCCGCCGTCGAACCGTCCTTCACCCGCCCGGGTTCGGCCGTGAAGGTGTCCCATACGGACGTCTCGCGCTGGTCCGCCGCTCCCTCGATCTGGTGTGCCGAGGTGGACACACCCCAGAGGAAGCCGGACGGGAACTGGGGTATCGGGTTGATCGCCATGCGCCGGATCATGGGTACCGGGGGTAACGGGTGTCAACGGCCGGGAGTGAACAAGCGGTTACGCGCCGTCCGCCGACACCCGCGACACCCGTTATGCCCCCTCTTTGAGCACCCTCGAGATCAGCTTCCGCTGCTCGTCGGTGAGCCGGGGATCGGCGCAGTACACCGTCTTCCCGTCCACCGTGATCTCGTAGCCGAAGCCGTCCGGAACCCCGGTCGGGCGAGTGCTCTGGCCGGCAGAAATCGCCTGCTCGGCGAGGGCGTGCCACTCGTCGGCGTCGGGGCGGCCCGCGGTGTCCACCTGGGCGTGCCGTTCGATGCCCGCGAACCCGCCGGTACGTCTCACCTGAATACGCATGGGTCCCTGTCTAGTACGAGAACGGCTCCGGCACGAGGCCGGTGCGGCCGTTACGGCTACAGACGGGGCCGGGGTGTGATCGGCACGCCGACCCGCTCCCACGCCTTCAGCACGGCCTGGAGTTCGTCGCCGTCGCCGTAGCGCACGCGCGCGGTGGAGACGGTCAGCTGGGCGAAGTCGTCGAAGAACGCCCGCTCGCCCAGCTCGCCGCCGGTCAGCACGTCGTACCAGATCTGCCCGGCCCGCTCCCACGCGTTGCCGCCGAGGGCGGTGGCGACGAGGTAGAAGGCGTGGTTGGGGATGCCCGAGTTGATGTGGACGCCGCCGTTGTCGCGGCCGGTGCGGACATAGCCGTCCATGGTCGCGGGCTGCGGGTCCTTGCCGAGGACGTCGTCGTCGTACGCGGTGCCCGGTTCCTTCATGGAGCGCAGGGCCGTGCCGGTGACGCCCGGGGCGAGCAGGTCCGCGCCGATCAGCCAGTCGGCCTCGTCGGCGGTCTGGCCGAGGGCGTACTGCTTGATGAGCGAGCCGAACACGTCGGACATCGACTCGTTGAGGGCGCCGGGCTGGCCGTAGTACGTGAGGTTCGCCGTGTGCTGGGTGACGCCGTGGGTGAGCTCGTGGCCGATGACGTCGATGGAGCTGGTGAAGTCGACGAAGATCTGGCCGTCGCCGTCGCCGAACACCATCTGCTTGCCGTCCCAGAAGGCGTTGTTGTAGCCCTCGTCGTAGTGGACGGTCGCGTCGAGGGGCAGGCCGTCGCCGTCGATCGAGTGGCGCTGGTAGGCCTTGAGATAGAGGTCGAAGGTGGCGCCGAGGCCGGAGTACGCGCGGTTGACGCTGGCGTCCTGGCCGGGGTCGGAGCCCTCGGCGCGGACCTTCGTGCCGGGCAGGTCGGTGCGGTGCCCGGCGTCGTAGATCGTGCGCAGCGGCTGGTCGGAGGGCGCCTTCACGGCCGCGGCGGCGGCCAGGCCGAACTCGGCGGTGATGCGGCGCTCGGCGCGCTTCTGGGCGTCGAGCATCAGCGTGCGCAGTGCGGGGCCGGAGAGGGCCGGGTCCTCGTGACGGGCGAGCGTGTCGAGGATGTGCGGTGGAACGATGGTGCAGAAGACGGGCTCGAAGCCCCCGTTTGTCGTCATGCCCGGCACCCTTGCACCGCGTGATGCCGCTGTCACCTCCCGCAACCATGATTGGTGAAATACCGGGACGAGGGGGTTGCCATTCGGTGACGTAGTGGTATGGGTCGGTGCCTTCGGGTAACGAGATGGTGGGCCGGAGTGGGATGGCGCACCTTTCGCCCCTTTTGTTCTGCGGCTCCCGCATACTGGCAGTCCCGCATAGTGATACAGGCCCGCGCCCCCGGCGCGGCTCGGCTAGCATGCTTCGCATCATGCGTTTCGGGCTGCTCCTCCTTAGCTGCCGCGGCGAGGGCCTGTAAGTAGAGGCCGACCCCCTCCCCGCGGAGTCTGGCGTTGCGCCGTCGGCCGTCCTTCAGGACACCACGAGGAGCCCACGCATCATGGTCCAGAGCGTCAACCGCCAGCAGCCCAGTTCCATGCCGATCCAAAAGTACGGCCGCTACGAGCAGGTCGACATCCCCGACCGCACCTGGCCCGGAAACCGGATCACCGCCGCTCCCCGCTGGCTCTCCACCGACCTGCGTGACGGCAACCAGTCCCTGATCGACCCGATGTCACCCGCCCGCAAGCGCGCGATGTTCGATCTGCTGGTGAAGATGGGCTACAAGGAGATCGAGGTCGGTTTCCCCGCCTCGGGGCAGACGGACTTCGACTTCGTCCGCTCGATCATCGAGGAGCCGGGCGCGATCCCGGACGACGTCACCGTCTCCGTACTGACCCAGGCCCGCGGGGACCTGATCGAGCGGACCGTCGAGTCTCTGCAGGGCGCCAGGCGCGCCACCGTGCACCTGTACAACGCCACCGCGCCGGTCTTCCGCCGGGTGGTCTTCCGCGGCTCCAAGGACCAGATCAAGCAGATCGCCGTCGAGGGCACGCGGCTGGTCATGGAGTACGCCGAGAAGCTGCTGGGCCCCGAGACCGAGTTCGGGTACCAGTACTCGCCCGAGATCTTCACCGACACCGAGCTGGACTTCGCGCTGGAGGTCTGCGAGGCGGTCATGGACGTCTGGCAGCCCGGCCCGGGCCGCGAGATCATCCTCAACCTGCCCGCCACGGTGGAGCGTTCGACGCCGTCGACGCACGCGGACCGCTTCGAGTGGATGGGCCGCAACCTGACCCGCCGCGATCACGTCGTGCTGTCGATCCACCCCCACAACGACCGCGGTACGGCCGTCGCCGCCGCCGAGCTCGCGCTGATGGCCGGCGCGGACCGCGTCGAGGGCTGTCTGTTCGGCCA
>Ga0136846_1236844_pt1 | contig 18232 bp, 13 predicted proteins | sample HopSoiMetagenom2_FD_96841 | JGI IMG/M metagenome (GOLD analysis project Ga0136846, IMG submission 96841) | Grasslands soil microbial communities from Hopland, California, USA - 2 Assembly 2016 (version 4) | ecosystem: Environmental > Terrestrial > Soil > Grasslands | place: USA: Hopland...
GCAAACGGGGCTGGAGGAAGCGCGACTGACGCAGTGTCGGCCATTTCGAGCACGCGCGGCACGACGGTCTCGCCTGCTTCGGCGATCAGCGCGATGACCGTGCCGACCGCGACATCGTCGGTGCCGGCCGGGACGGCGATCGACACGATCTCACCCTCATAGATGGCCTCGAACTCCATGGTTGCCTTGTCGGCCTCGATCTCGGCGAGCAGGTCGCCGAGCTTGACGCTGTCGCCTTCCTTGACCAGCCATTTGGTGAGCGTGCCCTTCTCCATGGTCGGCGAGAGGGCAGGCATCTTCAGTTCGATCGCCATATGTCAGTTCCCAGCGAAAAGTTCGGCGGTGGCTTCGACGATGGCGTCGGCATCCAGCCGGTAGGTACGATAGAGGTCGGGCAGGTCGCCGGTCTGGCCGAAGCGGTCGACGCCGAGCGGGCTGACCCTCATCCCCTTGACCCCGCCCAGCCAGGACAGTGCGCCAGGCGAGCCGTCGATCACCGTCACCAGCGCGGCGCCCGGCGCCAGTTTGGACAGCAACGCCTCCGCATGGCAGCTGGCATAGGCGCCGCCCGTCCAGCGCGCGGAACATTGCGCCGACCAGCCGCGATGCAGCAGGTCGGGCGAGGTGACGTTCAGCAGGCCGAGACCCGGGATGTCCTCCGACAATTGTTCCCATGCGGCCATTGCTTCGGGCGCGATCGCCCCGGTGAAGACGATCGCTGCTTCGGCGTCCGGTGCCGGCTCGCGCAGCCAGTAGCCGCCGTTCAGCGCATCCTCCTCCCAGCCGGCATCCGCGCGATCTACCTGCGCGATCGTGCGGGTCGACAGGCGCAGATAGACCGAACTGCCGTCGGGCTTCTGCATATGCTCGAACGCATAGGCCATGGTAAGCGCCACCTCGTCGGCGAAAGCCGGCTCGAAATAGGTGAGGTTTGGCTGCCCCATGCCGATCAACGGGGTGTTGATCGACTGGTGCGCACCGCCCTCCGCGCCAAGCGTCAGGCCCGAGGGCGTGCCGACCAGCAGGAAGCGCGCATCCTGGTAACAGCCATAGTTGAGCGCATCGAGCCCGCGCGAGATGAACGGATCATAGACGGTGCCGACGGGTAGCAGCCGCGTGCCGAATTGCGGCGCGGACAGGCCGAGCGCGGCGAGCATCAGGAAGAAGTTGTTTTCCGCGATGCCCAGTTCGATGTGCTGGCCCGCCGCATGTCCCGACCATTTCTGCGCCGAAGGAATTTTCGCCGCCAGGAACACGTCGGCCATTTCCTGCCGTCGGAACAGCCCGCGCCGATTGACGAAGCCGCCCAGATTGGTGGTTTGGGTGACGTCCGGCGCGGTCGTGACGATGCGGTCGCCGATCGCGTTGCCGGGCTGCGCAAGGTCCATCAAAATGCGGCCGAACGCGCCTTGCGTCGATTGCTCCGTGCCATCGGGCACCGGCAGCCGCGAGGGGATCGCGATCGCTTCGGCCTGATTCACCGGCCGTGTCGCGGCGAAGGGACTTGCCTTGATGAAAGCGTCCAGCTCTGCCGCGACATTGTCGCCCAGACCCGCATAGGGATTCCACTCGTCGCCCTCCGCGATGCCCAGGCTGGCGCGCAGCTCGGCGATCTGCGGCGGGTTCATCATTCCCGAATGATTGTCCTTATGGCCCGCCAGCGGCAGGCCATAGCCCTTGATCGTGTAGGCGATGAACATGGTGGGAATATCGTCGCCGCTTGCGCTGTCGAACGCTTCGGTCAACGTCTCGACGCAATGACCGCCGAGGTTGGTCATCAGGGCCGCCAGCGCGGCATCGTCGAAACCATCGAGCAGCCTGGCAACGTGCGGCTTGTCGCCAATGTCCGCCATCAGCCGCGTCCGCCAAGCCGCTCCGCCCTGATAGGTGAGCGCCGCGAAATCGACATTAGGGCAATTGTCGATCCATTCCTCCAGGCTCTTGCCGCCAGGCCGCCGGAAGGCGGCGCGCTGCAGCTTGCCATATTTCAAGGTCAGTACACGCCAACCGCACGTCTCGAAGATATCGTCGAAGCGGCGGAACATGCGGTCGGCGGTCGTATGGTCGAGGGACTGGCGGTTATAATCGACGATCCACCAGCAATTGCGGATGTCGTGCTTGTACGCTTCGATCAGGCATTCGTAGATATTGCCCTCGTCGAGTTCGGCGTCGCCCATCAAGGCGATCATGCGGCCCGCGTCCGCCACCGCCATTTGCCCATGCGCGATCAGATAGTCCTGCACCAGGCTGGCGAAGGCGGTGATGGCGACGCCCAGCCCGACCGATCCGGTCGAGAAATCGACCGGGATCTGATCCTTCGTCCGCGAAGGATAGCTCTGCATGCCGCCGAGTCCGCGAAAGCGCTGCAACTGGTCGAGGCTCTGATTGCCGAGCATATAATGGATGGCGTGCAGCACCGGCCCGGCATGCGGCTTGACCGCCACCTTGTCCTGCGGCCGCAAGGCGTGGAAATACAGCGCGGCCATGATCGCGGTCATCGAGGCGCAACTTGCCTGATGCCCGCCGACCTTCATGCCGTCGCGCTTCTCGCGCACGTGGTTGGCATTGTGCACCGTCCAGGATGACAGCCAGCGCAGCTGCGTATCCAGTGCTTCCAATGCGTGCAGGTAATCCTGACGGGAAGGAGAGGCCGCGATTTTCACGATGGAAACTCCAGGGCAAAGATAATCGTCAAAAATCGTGCGGCGGCGGACCGTTCACTGCCTCAGCCGATGTCATTTCGACCATAGCGGCTGTGGAGCAACTGCCATGCGGCGCGCAAGCCGAGCGCATCGCCCCCTTTGGGGCGACCCGGTTCGGCAGACGGACGCCACGCATAGGTATCGAGATGAACCCAGGGCAAACCTGCCGGGACGAACCGCTCAATGAAAAGGGCCGCGGTGATGGCGCCGCTGAAGCCGTCCAGTGCGGCGTTGCGGATATCCGCGATGTCGGACTCGAGCGCGTCGGTATACGGTTGCCACAAGGGGAGGCGCCAGACCGGATCGCCGGCCTCCGCAGCCGCGCTGGCGAACTCGGCGGCAAGCGGTTCGCTGTTGGAAAACAGGGCCGGCAGGTCCGGACCCAGCGCGACGCGGGCAGCGGACGTCAAAGTGGCGAAATCGATCAATAGTTCGGGCGTCGCCTCACCGGCCCGGGCGACCGCGTCGGCCAATATGAGGCGGCCCTCGGCATCGGTGTTCACGATTTCGACGGATAGCCCTTTGCGGCTTCTCAGGACGTCTCCGGGTCTGACCGCGGATCCGGAGATCGCGTTTTCGACCGCTGGAATGCACAGATGGAGCCGTACCGGAAGGCGGGCGGCCATCACCAGTTGCGCAAGCGCCAGGGCGTGCGCCGCGCCGCCCATGTCTTTCTTCATAAGCAGCATGCCGGTGGATGATTTGATATCGAGCCCGCCTGTGTCGAAACACACGCCCTTGCCGACGAGCGTCACGCGTGGATCGCCCGGATCACCCCATTCAAGCTCGATCAGGCGGGGTGCGCGATCGGCGGCAGCGGCCTGGCCCACGGCATGGATCAACGGATAGTGTTCGGCGAGCGCACCGCCGAGCGTCACCGCCACGGTTGCTCCGTACATGCTTGCCAACCGCTCGATCGTCAGCTGAAGGTCGGCCGGTCCGCAGTCGAGCGCGGGTGTATCGACGAGGTCGCGGACCAGCGCCACCGCATCGGCAAGCCGGACGGCGGCTTCGATCTCCCCGGGCTCGTGCGTGAGCAGGATTCGCGGAGGGCTAGCCCCGTCCTTACGCCGATAGCGATCATAGCGGTGTTGGGCGAGCAGCCAGCCATGGCTCATCACGCCGACCGCGGATTCGATCAATCGATAGATTCCGTCGGGAAGGCGATCTGCCAGATAAGCCAGACTCCACTGGTCGCGATCCTCCCCAACACCCGCAACCACACCCCAGCCGTCGTTGCCGGGCACGATCACGAACGTTCCCGGCTTGCCCTCGAAGCGATGGGCGGCGGCCAGGGCACGAACGGCCTCCGTCTGCCCTGCCAGCCACCCGTTCAACTCCGTCGCCCGTAACAGCTTAATGGGGCGAGCATCCTGCCCGACATCGGGAGCAAGCATGGTGGCGAATTCTGTCATGACGAGCGTCTTTCGGACTGCGCACGAGGGGTGCCGTGGGAGATTTCGGACTGGAACGGTGGCGCTATCAGGGCGGGGTGGTTCCGTCCGCCACCTTGCCGACCAGGCTCGCCTGCCGGCTATATCCGAAATAGATCACCAGTCCGATTGCGGACCATATCGGGAAGACGAGCATCGCATCGCGGGGCAGTGAGACATAGAGGCCGACGCAGCCGATCACGGTCAGACCGGCGACCGGAAGCACCATGGGAGTCCGGAATGGGCGAGGGCGGTCTGGTTCGCGATACCGCAAGATGACCACGCCGATCGCGACCATCACGAATGCGAACAATGTCCCCGAATTCGAGATGTCGGCAAGTTTGCCGACGGGCAGCAACGCTGCTGCCACAGTAATGATGCCGCCGGTGATCCAGGTTACCAGGTGAGGCGTTTTCCAGCGCGGGTGGATTCGGGCCAGCGCCGGCGGCAGCAGCCCGTCGCGGGCCATGACGAAGAAGATTCGGGTCTGGCCGTAAATCATCATCAGGATGACCGACGGCAGGGACAGCATTGCCACCAGTCCCAGGAGATTGGCCACGTGCGGATGCCCCAGCACGCGCAGGATGTATGCGAGCGTCTCGTTGCTGCAGACCAGCGGATTCTTCCCGACCGCGGCGATTGCCTGGCAGCGTTCATGAAGCTCGATCGAGCCGGGAATGTAGACATGGTCCGTTCCCGGCATGAAAAGGGGTTGCGCGCCCAGTGGGAAGCCGATCGAGCCCGCCGCGACGAGGAGGTAAAGCACCGTGCAGACGAGCAGGCTGCCGATCAGGCCGATCGGCATGGTGCGCTGCGGATCGCGCGTTTCCTCGGCGGCCGTGGAAACAGCGTCGAACCCGATATAGGCGAAAAATATCGACGCGGCGGCGCCCGTGATCCCGCCGAGACCGGTCGGCATGAAGGGGTGGAAATTCGCCGAGTTCATGGCCGGTATGGCCAGGACGATGAAAAGAAGGAGCGCCGCGATCTTGACGATGACGAGCACCGCGTTGACCCGGGCGCTCTCTGTCGTGCCGATCAGCAGCAGGCCAGTGACGACAAGCGATATGAACATGGCCGGAAGATTGACGAAACCGCCGGCATAGGGGCCGTTCACCAGGGCCTCCGGCAAGGTGATGCCCAGCCATTGCTGCAACTGGCCCACGAAATAGCCCGACCAGCCGACAGCCACCGCGGAGCCGGCGATGGCATATTCGAGGACGAGGGCCCAGCCTACCATCCAGGCGAGAGGCTCTCCCACCGTCGCGTAAGTATAGGTGTAGGCGGATCCCGACACCGGCACCATCGAAGCGAGCTCCGCATAGCAAAGTGCCGCGACTCCGCAGACGATGCCGGCTATCACGAAGGATATCATCATTGCCGGCCCGGCCTTCTGCGCGGCCTCCGACGTCAGAACAAAGATGCCCGTCCCGATGACCGATCCGATGCCTAGCAGGATGAGGTCGATCGCCCCCAATTTCCCCTGAAGGCCGTTGTGGCGCGCGCTCTCCAGGATCCGGTCAAGAGATTTGACGCGCGAGAAGATCATCGCCTGGTCTCTCGATCGGTCGTGATCCCGCCCCATAATCCCGAAGGACAATGAATGAGGCCGTCCGCATAGGTCACGGGTGGCGTCCAGTCACGAGCCAGCAATATGGGACCGTCGAGATCGACCACGTCGCATCGCTGGCCAAGCACCATCGCCGGCGCCATGGCGAGCGAACTGCCTATCGTGTTGCCCACCATGACCTGGATACCAAGAGCCTTGGCGGCACTGGCTATGCGGAGCCCTTCCGTGAGGCCACCGCATTTATCGAGCTTGATGTTCACGACATCGGCGCGGCCGTCGATCTTGTCGAGATCACCCGCATCTTGCACGGTTTCGTCCATCGCAATGGCGATCGGCAATCCCAAGCCGTCGAGCAGATGTTCTTCGCCGACTTTGAAAGGCTGTTCGATGAGGTCCACGCCGGCCGCAATCAATGTCGGCAACAGGGCGTCGAGTTTCCGAAGGTCGAACCCCTGGTTCGCGTCTACGCCCAACCAGACGTCGGGCCGCGCGGCTCTGACCGCGTCTACCCGTTTCCGGTCCAGACCGTCTCCGGTCAGCTTGAGTTTCAGGGCTCGCGCATCGGCGAATTTCAGCGCTTGTGCGGCCATCGCGCCCGGCTGTCCGGCCGAAATGGTGTAGGTCGTCCGCAGCGGCCGGAAATCGGCGAGCCCCGCAGCCATCCAGGCGGGAGACCCGGAAATCTGCGCCTCGAGATCCCAGAGCGCGCAGTCGAGCGCATTACGCGCGCCGCCGGCAGGAAGCAGCCCTTGCAAGGCGTCGCGCCCAGTGCCGGCTTCGATGGCAGGGCGAACGCGCTCCACCGCCGCCAGCATCCCGGCCACGTCCTCGCCAGCGCGATAATAGACCCCGGATGCCTCCGCCCGCCCGACACGCCCTTCCGACGCCAAGGCGACGCGAATGACGTCGGTACGGTCCATCACATAGCCGGTGATGTGGAACGGCTCGGCAAGTGGATAGCTGTCGGTCTCGATCGTCAGCGCACGCTGGACGCCCATTTCGCTCACGCGATGTCGGCAAGGCAGGCATCAACCAACGCGTCGAACCGCAGTCCGGGCCGCATCGGATCCGCCACCGGCAGGCCGAGCCCGATTGCGATCTCGCTCTCGATCTCGTGCGCGCGTTCAGGCGGTACGTGCGAGGTGTTGAGGGCGATGCCCGCGCATCGGACCGCCGGATTGACTCGTCGCGCAAGCGCCAGGTTCAACTCGATCGCCTCTCCGATGCTGGGTGTGCGATAGTCTTCGAGACCCATGATCTGCTCGCGGCCGATCGCGTGGCACATCACGATCACGTCGGGCTGCGATCCATGCAGCAGCCCCAGCGACACGCCGGCATAGGACGGGTGGAACAGCGAACCTTGTCCCTCGACGACGTCCCAATGATCGGCAGCATTGTCCGGGCTGAGCAGTTCAGCGGCGCCGGCGATGAAGTCGGCGACCACGGCATCGATAGGAATGCCGCTTCCGGCAATGAGAATGCCGGTCTGGCCAGTCGCGCGGAAATCCGCCTCGACGTTCCTCGCGCGAAAGGCGTTGGTCAGGGAAAGTGCGGTATATTTCTTGCCCAAGGCACAATCGGTCCCGACAGTAAGAAGCCGTTTGCCGGTTCGCTTGCGGCCCGTCGCGACCGGCAGTTGCCGAGGCGGCGTCCGCACGTCGATCAGTCGGCGACCCAGCCTTTCGGCGGTGGCGCGTAGCACGGGCTCTTCGCCGAGCCGTCCATGCATCCCGCTGACGATGTCGAGTCCGGCTTCGAGACCGGCGATCAGCATCGGGAGCCAACTGTTGCGGATCACCCCGCCGATGTTGGCGACGCCGATGACCATCGCCTTGGCGCCGGCAGCGACAGCCGCCTCGGGTGTCAGTATCGGAAGGCCGAGGGTGATCGCGCCCGTTATCGAGCATTCGCCGACGCATCGATCCGGCGCCCAGTCGCGCAGACCATAGGCCGTCTTGGCAAATGCCGTCTCCGTCGCGTCCCCCAGGAAGATCAAATAAGGGCTTGGCACGTCGAGCAGCGCCTCGATCGCACGGCCTGTCATCTCATTCATCTGAGTACCTCGCTTGTCTGGGCGACCATAAGTCGGGCGCAATTCCATAACAAGAAGATAAATTGCGTAAACGGAAATGATTGTCGGAGATCACGCCCCGAGGATGATCGAGGAGCCTGAAAAAAATACTGATATAGCAGTAGAGTAAGGAGCGCGCTCAGGCGAGCTATGGGCCGTATCGGCTGGCCATAGATTTCCGTACGTGTATTTTTGCTTGCACATACGGAATATGGTGTCACTCTCGCTATCGAATCAAAGGGGACATCAACGTGGTTTCAAAAAACTCGCTCCGCGCGTCATGTTTCGCTCTTATTCCGGTCGCGGCCTTTTCGGCATCCGCTGCCTCCGCGCAGGCGACGCCTGCCGAAGGCAGCGGAGAGCAGCCCCCACAAGGCGACATCGTGGTGACGGGCAGCCGGACGTTCCTGGCATCCGATACGAGTGGGACCACGGGCTTGCCTATCGCGATCGAGAAGGTGCCCCAGTCGATCAGCCTCGTCAGTGGCGACTTCATAAAGGCGGCAAACCTGAAGACGATCGGGCAGGTCGCGGATTATACTCCGGGCGCCGTGAACGCCGGATCAGCCGAACAGATCAACTCGCGCATCAAACTGCGCGGCTTTGCCGCTGGCAAAGCGGTGGATGGACTCACGCTCGGCGAGAATTTCAATCCCGATTATGCGACGATCGAGCGGCTCGAAGTGGTCAAGGGTCCCGCGTCCGTGGTCTACGGGACTTCCTTCACCGGCGGGCTCGTCAATCGCGTGACCAAAGGCGCCAACTCGAATACGCCGAGCTACATCTCGCTCCAGGGCGGATCCTACAACGAGTTTCGCGCGGAGGGCCAGCTTGCCGTGCCGCTCGATAGAGATGGGCATCTACATGCCTTGGTTGTCGGGGTGGCGCAGCGGGGCGACGACTTCAAGGATGTCGTGAAGCACCACGATTACGTGGTCTATATCGGCCTGAATGCCGATTACGGGAACGTCACGGGCTTTATCCATGGCGGATATGAACGGCATGTCCGTACCTCGTTCGATGGCATCCCGACAAAGGCCGATGGCTCGCCCGCTCCCGTGGGACGCTCGTTCTTCATCGGCACCGCGAAGGACGAGCTGACGACCAACGCCCTTTACGCCAACGCCAACCTGACCTGGCATACCAGCGATTCACTCGAATTCAGCCTGAAGGGACAGATCGAGCAGAACACCCTGCGCGGCGCGGCGCCCTATGCCTCCGGACTCGACAACGCCGGCAATGCGACGCTGGGCGTGCAGATCTACGATCCGCTTCGTGACATGAACTATGGCATCGGCCTTACCTCGCTGTGGAAACTCGACCATCTGGGACTGAGGGACAGCTTCGTGACCGTGGCTGCGCTCTATCAGGGCGAGCGTATTCACAACGACCAGCGGGATGTGACGTTTCCCAACGGGACAGACGAGGCACCGGTCAATCTCCTTGCCGGCGAGGATGCGATCGCCAGCCTTTTCAACGCCGCGGTGCCGACGCCCATCATCAGCGCGCATAACACCTTCACTCATACGTTCACGCTGTCGGCGCAGGCGGTGTTGAAACCGATCGAGCAAATCTCGATCCTGTTGGGTGCCTCCTATTCAAAGCCGTCCATCGCCGACACTAACAACGGCCGGTCACAGGATTTCTCGCCCAAGGGCCGGATGAGCTATCGGGCCGGCCTGACCTGGGAGTTCCTTCCCGGCGCCAACGTCTATGGCTCGTTCAGCCAATCCTTCCAGCCGCAGTTGCGGATAGACGTGAATAGCAACGTCTTGCCGCCGCTGGTTGGCGAACAATATGAAGTCGGTGCCAAATACCGCACCCTTGGCGGCAAGCTGCTGCTCACGGCTGCCGCCTTCCGTATCACGCAGACCAACAAAGCCGCCTTCGATCGGCCTGTGAACGGGACGGATCGCTATAAGCCGATCGGCGAGGTGACGTACAAAGGTGTCGAACTGCAGGCTCTCGGCCACGTCACTCGCGAGCTACAGGTGAACGCGGGCTATGCCTATCTCGATCCCAAGATCACCAAGTCCAGCAATGCCGCGACGGTGGGAAAGACGGACCTCTTCCTGCCGAAGAATACATTCAGCCTCTACACGACGTATTCGCTTCAATCAGGCAGGTTGAAGGGCGCTTCGATCGGCGGTGGCGTTCGCTACATCAGCGATCAGAGGACATCCTTGACCGGAGTAACCCGGCCCATACCTGCTTATACAGTGGTCGATGCCAGCATCGGTTACGCACTGGAAAAATGGTCATTCCAGCTGAATATCCGCAATCTTGGTGACAAGCATTATTTCATCAATAACTATGACTCGCTTTTCTACGGCAATACCTACGGTGTCCCACGGAGCGCCGAATTCACGATCAGCCGTACCTTTTGAACCGTATCGTGGCCATGGCGCGCGCCGTGCCGGCGCTTTCGGGAGGCATCATGCGTCAATTCATCGTCCCATTGTTGGCTCTCACGGCACTTTCTTCGTCCGCTGTGGCAGCGCAGACATATGATGTTGTCATCAGGCACGTCAGAGCGATGGATCCCGAGACGGGCCTGGATGCGGAGCGTACCATCGGCATCAGCGGCGGGCGCATCGCGGCGATCGGAACGGCTCCCCTCACGGGGCGCACGATCATAGATGGCGGCGGGCTCGTCGCCTCACCCGGCTTCATCGATCTTCATTCGCACGCTTATAGCTACGACACGGCAGGCTATCAGGCGATGGATGGGGTTACCACGCGGCTCGAGCTGGAGATCGGCGTCTTTCCGGTGAAGGACTGGTTCGCCTTCAAGAAGGGCCATGAACTCATCAACTATGGCGCGACGGTCAGCCATACCTATGCCCGGCAGTATCTGCAGGAAGAAGCGGCGGGCAAGCCCCATATCATGGATCAAAGCAGTGCCGCGCACCGCATAAACGGTGATCCCGCGTTGATCCGCGCGCCTGTTCCCGATGCCTTTTATCCCCGGCTCCTGCCGCTGCTCGAGGAAGGGTTGAAAGAGGGCGCGCTGGGCGTGGGGAGCGGCACCCAATATGCGCCGGGCATCACCCATCAGGAAATGCTGGACGTCACGCGCCTTGCCGCGCGCAACCGGGCCTGCGTCTTCACGCACATCCGCTATGGCAGCCTGGTCGAACCCAACAGCACGCTGGAGGCGATTCAGGAGAACATCGCCAATGCGGCGATCACCGGGGGGTGCGTCCATATCGTTCATATCAACAGCATGGCGATGTCTTCCACACCAGCCATGATCAGCCTCATGCACGATGCGCGCGCCCACGGCATCGACATTTCGACCGAGATGTATCCATGGGACGCCTCGGTCGATCAGGTGCGCAGCGTCATCTTCGATCCGGGTTGGGAACGGCGCTGGGGCGTCACACCGCACGATCTCCAGTCGCGCGCTACCGGCAAACGCCTCACCCAAATGGAGTTCGACGCGCTCAGATCCGGCACCGGGGATGACGGTGTCTTGATGCACATGAACAGCGAAGCGACCCTGGAAACGGCCATGAAGGACCCGCTGGTTCTTTTCGCCTCCGATTCCATGGACATCGTGGATGATAACAGCCATCCGCGATCGGCCGGAACCTTCGCTCACGTGCTCGGCCATTATGTTCGCGAGACGAAAACGCTCGCATTGATGGAAGCATTGCGGAAGATGACGTTGCAACCGGCGCAGCGTCTGGAAACGTTCGCCCCGGCGATGAAGAGGAAAGGCCGGCTTCAGGTCGGCGCCGATGCCGATATCGATATATTCGATCCCGCGACCGTGCAGGCGGGCGCCGGATATCAACATGCCAAGCGATATTCGTCAGGTATGCGATGGGTGCTGGTCAATGGCCGGTTCGTCGTTCGAGACGGCAAGCTCGTGACAGGCGTCTATCCGGGCGAGCCCGTCTACGGTGGAGCCAAGCGGTGATGAAATCCTTGATATGGTCGCTGTTGGGCGCGCAGTTCGTCACCGGCGCGGCATGGGCTTCCGCGCCTCGCCCACCGTTGCTGGCCGCCGCCGAGCAGGCGATCGACCGGGCGATAGCCCGTGACATCGCAGCGGGGCATATCGTTGGTTACGTCATCGCAATTACCGATCGGGACCGGATGCTTATCGTCTCGGCTCACGGCTTTGCGGACCTAAAATCGCGCACGCCGATGCGGGTCGACGATGCACTGCCAATCGGGTCGATCTCCAAATCTTTCACCTCGGTTGCATTGCTGCGGCTGATGGACCAGCACCGGTTCGATCCGGCCCTGCCGATCAGCGCCGTGCTGCCATGGTTTGCGACCGATCCCAGATACAAGCCGATTACCGGATCGCAACTGATGTCCCACACAGCGGCCCTGCCGACCTATCGGTCGGATATGTCGTCGAGCCGCGCAGCGGCTCTGGCGATGCGCGAATGGGTCATGCCGTACGCGCCCGGCAGCCATTATTATTATTCCAACACCGGGTACCAGATCCTTGGTTATGCACTGGAAGCGATCGAGCACCGCCCGTATCGCGCCGCGATCGATGCGGACGTGTTCCAGCCGCTTGGAATGACATCCACGTCGGCGGTTATCGACGACAGCATGCAACAGCGTCTCCCCGTTTCCTATATGCGCGATGTCGCAGGGCATTGGGTCGAGGCGCCGTGGTTCGAATACGCCGCTGGCGACGGCAGCGTGGCCACCACAGCGAGCGACCTCGGCTCCTATGTTCGCATGCTGCTCAACCGCGGTGCCTTGCCAGGGGGACGACTGCTCTCCCCAGCGGCGTTCCGGGCGCTGACTACGCCCATATTGTCCGATTATGCCTTTGGCTTACGGACCAGGGCGGCCGATGGTTCGCCAACGCTGTTTCATGGCGGGGCGATTGCCGGTTTCAGGGCGCGCATCGAGGCAAGGCCCGCGGATGGCTTCGGCATCGTGCTGCTCAGCAACGGCATCGACGATCCGGAGCTTGCCGCCTGGATCGTCGAAACGGTGCATCGCGCCTATCATGGCGAAGCACCGACCGAACCACCACCACTTCCCGCACCTCCGCCGCCGGCAGAGCATTTTGCGGGCACCTACCGAGACGCGGCGGGCAAGGTCCTGATCATACGGGCTGGTGCTGGCGGGCTGTTGGTCGACGGTCCCGACTTGATCGCCCTCCATCGCATTGGCCCCGATATTTTCGCGGCACCTTCCGACGCACCTGACGTCGATGCCTATATATTCACAAATGAGGGCGTCTCGCATGGAGCGGATTGGTTCGCGCGCGGCAAGGCCCTCCCGGTACCCAAGGAATATCGCGCGCTGGTAGGGCATTATACCAGTCACAATCCGGAGGGTCCCGACAGCCGAATCTTCGTCCGCGACGGCGCGCTGATGCTGCGCAACATCGGAGAAGGTGCCAAGGGCGATATCAAGCTGTTGCCGCTCGGCAACGGAACTTATCGCCTCGCCGAACCCGATCAGAACCCGGAGCGTCTCCGTTTCGATACGGTGATCGAGGGGCGCGCATTGCGCCTATTGGTCTCCGGTCAGCCGGTCTACCGCGTCGATACTCCGTGACGCCTGGGATCGCCGGATGCGGCTCGGCGGCACTCTGCCCCTGGGAAAGTGAAAATTCCAGCGCTCGCCAGGATGGCGGACAAAATCGAATGTACACATCGAAGGTGGCGGGGCGGGCACTGATTTTCGGAGATGCCCGTGGCCAGGCGCTTTACACGCAACGATTGGAGGTCCTGAGCGTGCAACCAGTGCGCCTCGGCGCTCGCCGCAACGAGTCCCGTCGGATGAGCTCAATGCGGGTTGCCGCCTCGCCCAGTCGAGACAATGCCAGTTCCGAAGATCGAGAATAGCGTCAACGGCCGCACCCAAGGTCGTGCGACGATCCGCGTTTTTTTCACTACGCCGATCGGGAACCTACCGCCGCCAACTAGCGAACAATGATTGATGTGCATGTGCCGATGATTAGAATATGAAAACTAGCGCGGGCTAACGTATCGAGACTAATCGTGAAAAAACAGAGATTTGATGTCTCTTTGGAGGATCTGCAGACCTTTCTGGCCATAGCGGATGAGAATAGTTTCACCCGTGTAGCTGCCCAGCTTAGCCTGTCCCAACCGTCGATCAGCAACCGTATCCGGCGGCTAGAGGAAAAGCTCGGTGTCCAGCTGTTTGAGCGAACCCCGCGCCGGGTAGAGATGACGATCGACGGACGCCGCCTTTATGACCAGACGGCGGTCACCCTCTACACGCTGAAACGCGTGCTCCAGGACTTCCACGGGGAGGCGACGGCGCGGCGGCGGCGCGTGGATATCGCGGCCACCTTGCTTGTCGCATCTGTCGCTCTGCCGGATTTGTTGTGGCGCTTTCAGGATGCCCATCCCGCGATCTCGGTGCGCGTTCACGATGTGATGCCGCAAGGAGCATTCAACGCCGTTCGGGAGGGAAGTTGCGATCTGGCGCTTGTGGTGCCGGAAGGGGACTCACATGGTTTGGACCTCGAGCCCCTGACGACGGACCAGTGTGTTGTCGTCACGCCGCGTAACCATCCATTGCTCCAGTTCGAGCGGGTAACCTTTGCGCAGGCGCTCGAATTCCCGCTGCTCAGCATGGACGCGCATCAGGGTTTGCAACGGGCAATTCTCGCAGCTGCGGCGGAGCGCGATCTCCATGTTTCCCTCGCACCGCACGCCCGGGATAGTTCAACCGTATTGATGATCCTGGCGCTGGTGGCCGCCGGGTTCGGAATTACCTTGCACCCCGCCTCACTCATTCCCCAAGAGTTTGCGCCGATGATCGGAACCGTGCCGCTCAGCGATGTCAGTTTCAGCCGGCCATTCCATATCGTGACCGCGACCGGTCGCTCGCTGAGTGCACCAGCTAGCGCCCTGCGCGATCATCTCCGCGCCGCCATGCCCGCCGGACGAGACGGGTGGCCGATCGTCGACCGGCTGTCGAAGCCGCCAGGCTTTGTGATGTCGTCGCAAGAATAGGCTCATCTAGGCGATCCCGACAACGCCGCTCCGATCCAGCATGTCGATGTCCGCATCAGTATAGCCAAACTCCGAGAGCACAGCGCGGGTGTGTTCGCCGAGCAGTGCTGGACCCAGGTCGTTCACCGAACCGTAGGCGGTGGATTGTGGCGGGAAGTCGAAGGCCTTGACCTTGCCCACGGCGCTATCGACTTCCTTGACGAAACCGCGAGCTTCGATGGCAGGATGGCTCAGCGCCTCGGCAAGGTCCCGTAGCGCGCCGGCCGGGATCCCGAACCGGTGGAATTGATCCAGCCAATAGTCCCGATCGCCCTTCGAGAAAGCGTCGACAATCTGCGCATCGAGATCCGCGCGATTCTGAAGCCGCAGCGAGTTCGACGTGAATCGCGGATCGTCGAACATGTCCTCGCGACCGATTGCCTGGCAGAATTTCTGCCACATCTCCGTATGGCCCGCGCCCGCGGCGACGACCACCGACTTGCCGTCCGCGCAAGGGTAGGGCCCGTAGGGCGCCATCGTGTGATGATGCAGACCGACGCGTTGCGGCAAACGGCCGCCATACCAGTGCATGTAGGGGAAATAGCCCGTCCAGGTGAGAACGGATTCGAGCAGCGACACTTCGATATTCTGTCCTTCGCCGGTGCGTTCCCGGTGATAGAGCGCCTCGAGCATCGCCGTCAGCGAATACATGGAGCCCGCGATGTCACACAGTGAAACGGATAGCTTGGCCGGCTGTTCAGGGGTTCCGTTGGTCAGGATCAGACCTGATTCACCCTGGATGATGAGGTCTAGCGCGGAGCGATCCCGATAGGGCCCGGTTTGGCCGAAGCCGGAGATATGGCAATAGATGATGTCCGGCTTCAGCTGCTTGACCTCGTCATAGGACAAGCCCCAGGCATCGACGGTCCCCGGCACGAAATTCTCGATGAGAATGTCCGCCTTGGCGATCAGCTTGTGGAGCACGTCGCGGCCGGCTTGCGATTTGAGATCGAGCGCGACGCTTTCCTTGCCTGGGTTGACCCAGGCATGGCCTGAGCACATGCCATGGACGATATCATCCCAGAAGCGGATGAGATCGCCCGAGCCTGGCCGCTCGATCTTGATGATGCGCGCTCCCATCTGGCTCAGCAGCCGGGTGGCGAACGGGCCGGAGACGCCTTGGGTCAGATCGACGACCGTCAATCCTGCAAGCCCGCCCGCCATCACGCTGCTTCCTGCCGGAGACGCTGGGCGTCCCGGTCCTGCCAGTGCGTCCGGCGCTTGATCTGTACAATGCGCTCACCTTCGGCGACCACGTCGCCATCCTGATTGAGTCCGGTGAACCGGTAGCGGAGAAGTCCGAGATCGTCGCGGCCTGGCACGGCGCCCAGCGCGAGCACTTCGCTCGTGGCATGGAGCGTGTCGCCGGCAAAGACGGGTTTCTTGAGCCTAAGTCCCGTCATGCCCACGTCGAGCAGCGCGTTCTCGCTCATGTCCTGCGCGGTCAGCCCGATCACGATACCGATCGTGCAGGGACCGACAACGATGCGCTCGCGGAAGGTACCATCGAGCAACTGTTGCGAATATTGCAGATCGAAGTGCGCCTGCGCGGTGTTAAGCGAAAGATGCGTGACCGCATAATTATCATAGTTCGTCACCGTTCGGCCCCGAACATGTTCAAAGACGTCGCCAACTTCATAATCCTCGAAGTAGAGCCCGAGATTTCCGGATGTCATGTCAGCGCTCTCCCAGAAGCCGACGCGCGATGACCTCGCGCTGGATTTCGCTTGTTCCCTCGCCGATCGTCGCCAGGCCTGAATCGAGCCAATAACGGCTGACGGCGGACTCCGCGGCATAGCCGTTGCCGCCGTGGATCTGGACCGCTTCGTGGCAGACTTCCTGCACCATGTGCGATGCGAAGAGCTTGACCATGCCGGCCTCGAGATCCGCTCGCTCGCCGGTATCCATCTTGCGGGCGACCATATAGCCGAGCTGCCGCGCCGCCTCGATCTTGGTGGCCATGTCCGCCAGCTTGTGGCGGATCGCCTGGAACTGCGCGATTGGCTTGCCGAACTGGACGCGGGTGGTGCTGTAATCTCTCGCCACTTCGAACGCCGCCTGGGCCAGGCCGATACAGCGGAAGGCAAACTGCATGCGCGCGAGCTCATAGCCGGCCATGAGTTGCCGGAACGCCTGGCCTTCCTGACCACCGAGCAGATTCTCGCGCGGAACGGTAAAGTCGTCGTAGAACAGCGAATAGCTGTGCATGCCGTGATAGCCGACCGTCTCGATCCGGCTGCCGGTCAGCCCCGGCGGTGCGAAGTTTTCGCCGCGCGGCTTCTCGATCAAGAGGGTGCTGATCCCTCCGTGACGCTCCTCCTTGTTGGTGCGCACAAAGGTGGACAGGATGTCCGCGCGATTGGCGTGCGTGCACCATTGCTTCTGTCCGTTGACGCGATAGACGTCGCCATCCAGCACCGCCATCGTCTTGATATTGGCCGCGTCCGACCCCGCCTCCGGTTCGGTGCCCGAATGGGCGGCCTGCAATTCGCCGGAAATCAGGCCGGGCAGGAAGCGCCGCTGCTGATCCGAGGTGCCGAACTTCTCGATGAGCATCGCAACCATCCAGTTGCGTGCCGGGAGCGCACCGGCCGAGAACCAGGCGCGGCTCAGTTCCTCGGTGACGACAGCGACTGCCATGGCGCCCAGACCGAGACCGCCATGCTCAGGCGAGGCGTAGATGCCGAAGAAACCCATTTCGCGCATCTTCGCGAGCAAATCGTCGGGAATCTGCTCGCCCGCCATGTGCAGCTTCTGCGCGATGGGAGCAATCTCGCCATCGGCGAACGCGCGCGTCGCATCCCGTAATTCGAGAATTTCTGGCGTTAGGAAATCCATGGTTCACTCCTGCGGGGGACGCTGCTTCGAGAGGTTGCGTCGATGGAATTCGACGACGCGGACGCCATCCTGATTGACGGCATGGGTCGCCCATTCCACCACGCCCCATCCTGGCCGCGATTGGGTCAGCCGGCGGCTTACGACCGTCGAGTGCGCGTAGATCGTGTCGCCCGGATAGGTTGGCGCAAGATGCCGGACCTCCTCGACGCCGAGGAATGGGCCGCCGGCTTCCGAAAGATCCTCGACCGAAAGGCCGAGCGCTGTGGTGAAGACGAAGATCGGATGTACGATCAGATCGCGGTAGCCGGCATCGATCGCCGCCTGCCGGTTGAAGTAGATCGGATTGTACTGGAGGGTGAACGTCGAATACCAGATTGCATCCGACTGGACGAATGTGCGGCCCCAATGGTGGTGAAACCGCCGGCCCTCGTCGAAATCCTCATAGAACAGGCCGTGCTGCACGCGCCGCAGGCGACGGCCATCGCTCCCCCGAGATCCCTCCGGCAGCGGCGGTTCTCCCATTGACGTGCCGGCGCGGTCGGACGCGCTGCTGGTATCAGGCACGGATCTCTCCTGCTTGGTTTCTCCACGTCCGGAATGCTGGAGGA
>Ga0136846_1242134_pt1 | contig 18227 bp, 14 predicted proteins | sample HopSoiMetagenom2_FD_96841 | JGI IMG/M metagenome (GOLD analysis project Ga0136846, IMG submission 96841) | Grasslands soil microbial communities from Hopland, California, USA - 2 Assembly 2016 (version 4) | ecosystem: Environmental > Terrestrial > Soil > Grasslands | place: USA: Hopland...
CGCGTGGGAGGTTGCGGCTGCCTTCGTGGTCGAGGGGTTGGCGTTCGCCGACCTGCTCACGCCGAACGCCGCGCTCCAGGAGCTTTTGGCCGATATGCCCGGGGAAACTGACGGCCTCGCAGCCGCCATCGTCCGCGCTACGTTGGCGGCCAGCCGAGGTCGACGCGACGCTGCGGTCCATTTGCGGCGGGCACGAGTTCTGACTGCCGTCGAGACACCCAAACCCGCAGCGGCCTTGACGCTTGCCATCGTGTCTGCGCTGGCAGCCGCGCAGGCCGAGGATGACGATGCGGTGCTGAACGCGGTGTTCGAGGCCGAGCAGTTGCTGGCAGAGCACAGTGCCACGCTCTCGCCTTCGCCGGAGCCGCTGATCATTCTTGGGACCGCCAAGGCTCGAGCTCTGTTGTCCCGGGGGCCGCTGACCGCAGCGGTGACAGCGTGCAACGAGGTCGTCGTGCGCGGAATGCGACCCGGCTTCCAACGCGAGCACGTCGAATGCCTCAGTTACCTCGCACTCATCGCAGCCTGGCGCGGATCGAACCGGCGAACGGTTCGGCTGGCCCGACAGGCGTTCGCCCTCGCCGCCCGCGCCGACTTGGCGCCGGCGGCCGGCTCCGCGGCGGTTGCCGAAACCAGTCTCGCCTGGGTCTGCGTGGAGACCAACGACATTGCGCAGGCTCGCCAGCACGCCGAGACCGCCGAGGCGGCCATCGACGCGACAACTGCACGTGCTGCCCGCATCGCCCTGACCCTCGTGGCTGCCAGAATCCGCCGCGTGAGCGGTGACCCCCAGGGCGCGCGCGCGTCCCTCAGTGCAACGCGCCGGCGGGTGGACGAGCTTCCGCCGTGGCTGCGCACGCTGATAGTGGCCGAGGAGGCGCTGATTGCGAGCCTGCTCGCCGAATCGGGACCGGCAGATCCACCGCCGGGTGCCGAATGGGAATCAGGCACGTTGGCCGCTCAGGCCAACGGCTGGCTGCGGCGCGCGCAGGGGCAAGTGAACCGGGGCGACCAGGGGCATGCGCTGCAGTCCGTCGATCGAGCGCTGCAGCTCGCTGCTCCGGAGCGGTTACGCCGCCCGTTCCTGGACGCGCCGACCGAGGTGCGCCGCCTCATGCGGGCCAGTGGAGACCTCGCGCGGCGGCACCCGTGGCTGGGGCTGGACGTCGACGCGGCCGGCCTGCCCAAGCCAGCTGCGGAGCAGGCGTGGAAACGATCGGCTGTCGCGGCACCTCCGGTCGTCGCCGAGCCGCTGACGGACAAGGAGCGCGAGGTCCTGGGTCACCTCGCGCAGCTCCTGACGACCGAGGAGATCGCCGGTGCGATGTTCGTCTCGGTGAACACCATCCGCACGCATGTGCGCAACATCCTGCGCAAGCTCGGCGCCACCCGTCGCAATGAAGCGATCCGCCGGGCCCGGGAGATCGGGATTCTCGCCAGCTAGTTACTTCGCCAGCTGGCGCTGCGAGCTTCCCGCCGACGCTGTCGCGCGACTCCGGTGCGAAAATCGGCTGGGTTCAGTCTGCGTTCGCCGCTTCGTCCCAGTGGACGCACAGCGCGTAGATGACGATGACGTCGAAGGAAACGAGCATGACGACCCAGATCGGGTAGGCACTCGTAAAGCCGATGTTGGCGACGATGCTGACCACCGCAGCGGCGATGGCCCAGACGCGCGCCCACGTCTTGCCGGTGAGCACGCCGAATCCGGCGAGAAGGTTGGCGACGGCGAGCGCCAGCATGATCCATCCCCACGCGGTGTAGTCCAGATGCACCACGAGGCCGTTCTTGGAGACGACGTAGTAGCTGTCGTTGAACAGCGCCACCAGGCCTTCGATGGCCTGGAACATGCCGACCACCATCAGCATCATTCCCGCGAAGACAATCCATCCGCTCCACGCCGTGCTGGTCTTGGCTGCACGACGATTGGCCGGCAGCGAATGGGTCTGCCCGGCATTCGCAGTCCGTGCGTCCGTCATCGCCTACTCCTGTCCACGATTCCTGTGCCCACGCTTCCTTTGCCGAGTGTCGGGCGGGCGACGTGCCTCTTGCGTCGTCCGGGAGGGATGAGACAGCGACGATCGGCAGCCCCGTGATTGCGCCGAACTCATCTGCACTTGGTGATGCCCGGGCGAGTTCGGCGCTCAAGGCTGGCGGGGATGCGTATCAGTGTTACGCCGACATCAACGAGCGGGATCACCAGGCGCTCGTCGACGCAGCGGCTAGTGGCAACGTCGCAGTCCAGACCGGCCTGTAAAAGCGAAGGGACGGCGAATGAACGTCAGCGACGAGCGGCTCCTGCGGATCGACGAGGTCATTGAGCCGCTCCGGGTCAAGCCGGGTTCCAAGGTGCATCTGCCCGGCGACTTCGACCCGGCGTTCAAGACTGCGGGGCTGAAGAAGAAACGCGGCGTCGAGCTGCTCGACGAGGGAATCACCCTGCTCGCGGAGTATCAGGATCGGCTTGCCGCACAGAGCAGCGAAGGCGTACTCGTCGTGCTGCAAGCACTCGACGCCGCCGGCAAGGACGGGACGATCCGCCATGTGATGACCGGGGTGAATCCGCAAGGCGTTGCCGTGCAGGGCTTCAAAGTGCCCAGCGACGAAGAGCTCAGCCACAATTTCCTCTGGCGCTACGTCAGTGCGCTGCCCAAACGCGGGCAGATCGCGATCTTCAATCGGTCGTACTACGAGGAAGTGCTCGTCGTCCGAGTACATCCGGATCTCCTGGCGCGCCAGCGGCTGCCGGGCGCCGGTCACGGTGACGGTGACGTCTGGGCGGCCCGTTACCGGGACATCAACGCCTTCGAGCGGCATCTGACCGACAACGGGTTCCGGATCGTGAAGCTGTTTCTGAACATCTCCAAGGAGGAACAGCGCCGGCGGTTCCTGCGCCGGATCGATCTGGCCGAGAAGAACTGGAAGTTCTCCGGGCACGACGTCGCCGAGCGCCGCCACTGGGACGAGTATCAACACGCCTTCGCCGCGATGCTGTCGCACACAAGCACCGAGCACGCGCCGCGGTACGTCATCCCAGCGGACCGCAAGTGGTTCGAGCGGCTTGCCGCCGCCGCCGTGTTGGTGAAGACGCTGGCCGACATCGACCCGCAGTATCCCGCCGTCTCAGAGAAGGCACGCCGGGATCTGCTGACTGCCAAGACCGAGCTCGAGCAGCAAGCCGCTCCGGGCGTACCCGCCGATCCGTTTGCCGCAGAAGTCGCCGCAGCCTCCGGCACAACGGGCAAGTGAGCCGCGCCGGGGTTACCCGATTCCCCTGAGCGCTTCGAGCTCGGGCAGCCCGCACTGCGCGGTCAAGCTTGCCGACGCCCAGACTTCCGGCCAAGCGCGACGACGTCGCTCTATCTCGACGCGTTCGGTCGTCATGAGCATGCGCGCCGGGGCCGCGGGACCTGATCGGCTTTGGACGTCTGTGCGGAGCCAGGCTTCGGCGACCACCGCGTCATGCAGCTCGCCGAGGGCTCCCTGGATCGCGGTTGCGGCGTCTGCGATGAACCCGGCAGGGCTTGCGCACAGCTGCTGAGCTGTCTGCGCCGTGTAGCGCGCCCGCTTGGCGCGGATCCGGATGGCATGCAACTGCGCGATCGAGGTGCTGGACTGGTCTGCACCGACCGCCCGAGCCAGCGCGCGCCAACGGTTCCGTGTGGCGCGGGCGAGGACGCGCTGCCAGTAGACGCGACTGTCGTAACCTTCCGTCAGTACCAATGGGGGTTTCGCCCCCGCCGCCACCAGCGCATCGAGCAACAGGTGGTAGCGCCGGCTGCTCATGCCGGCAAGCAGCACGTCGCCGTACGCCGCGCGCTCGTCGGACAGCCGTGCCAGCAGCTCGGCGCCGGCTGCGGCCTCTTGCTGCGGCAGCCCGTCCACCGGGGTGGTCAACCGCAGATACAGCACATCGGCGTCGCGCACCGGGCCAGCCAGCGCTGCCAGCCACCGGAGGTCGGCACGGAGCTGATCGACCCACGTCGGATCCAGAACCCGCCGGAAGGTACTGAGGTCCGCGCGCAGCCGCCGGGTCGCGACGCGGACCTGGTGGACGTCCTCGATCTCGCCGCCGGCACGGACACCGCTTTCGTGACGAACCAGCCGGGTGGCTGCGACGCCGATCGTGCCACCTATCAGTTCGCCGACCAGGTCATCGGCGATCAGCCCTCTCGGCAAGGGCATCGCAGCCTGCTCAGCCGACGAGCACCCGGCGCTTCATCACCTCGAACTCCTCGGCGGTGATTGCGCCGTGGTCGAGCAGATCCTGGGCCTTCGCGATCTCCTCCGCGCCGCTGGAGTGCGACGAGCTACTCACCGTGCGGATGTAGTCGTCCATGCCACGCTGCCGCGCCTCGGCCTGGGCGACGTTGCGCTCGGCCATCTTCCGCCCTTCCGCGATCAGGTAGACCAGGACGCCGACGTAGGGCAGCACGAGGGTGAAGACGATCCAGCCGGCCTTGCCCCAGCCGCTGATGTCGTCACGTCGGAAGAGGTCCGTGTAGACCGTGATCAATAGCCAGATGAACAGCATCCACGCAAAGAAGACGAACATCGTCCACATCACGCCCATGAGCGGGTATCCCGAATCCGCCAACAACATGTCCGACCTCCAGAGCCTTCGTGTCCGCTCAGCGTGCAGCCGCCGACAGCTGCCAACGTCATCCGTCACGGATGATTGACCGTCAGAAGCGCCTTCTCCTGGACGAGCGTGGCGCGGATGGCAGGCCCGTGATGGCAAGTGCCAGAACGGACCTGCCAGCAAGGCTCGGTCGCGACTGCCCGGCCCTGATCAACAACAGATCGCCGCGCCACTTGGCGCGTGTCCTGAACCGCGACCAACGCAGGTCATGAGCTGACGAGCAGGCCGGTCTGGACCGCGTGAGCGGGCGGCGACTGGCGAGCCGGCAGCGGAACGAGGACCGGTCAACTGCGAACGGCAGGCGGTTGCCAACGACTACGGCGCCCCCCGTGAACGCAGCGATCGCGAAAAGCGGGAGCACGAGCGCACCAACAGGCATTGCCCACGCCGCCTCTCGCCTGCCGGGCGTGGTTCAGCGACGTCGGCTGACCCGCCGGGCCGTGCGCCGGCCAGTACGCCGAGCTACTCTCCGTGAACCGAACATGGCGATCTCCTCAACTGCGGAATGGGCCTGGTACTCAGGCAGGCGACGGTGCGGCGGCCTCGAGACCGGCGAGTTCGTCGGCCTCCTGACCACTGAGCATGCCGATCGCCACGAGGTCGAATGGGCTGATGAACGCATCGTTGATGCGGAAGCCGCCGGCGCGCGCGATGGCGTCGCGAAGCGGTACGGCCCAGTGGTGCTCGATCAACAACAGTGCGGCCGCCGAGTCGTTCGGGATCTCGCCGATGACGTCCCAGGCGGTCGCGTCGTCGAAGATCTGCACACCGTCTTCGGCGGCTGCCTCGGCGCCCGCCTCGGCGCCTACCAGGGCGCCTTCCTCGCCGCCGATGCCGAGGCCGACCAGGGCGGCGACCTTGCTACCGAACTCGATCGCCTCGTCGCTGGTGAGATTGCTCAGGTGCTCGACCTCGACGTCACCCTCGGCAGTCTTGTACACCGCCAGCGCGTCGATGACCCGGACGCTGTCATTCGCACGCAGCCGTTCCAGTTCGGCGATCACCTCTCCGTGGAAATCGGGCTTGTTGAAGCCGAGCGAGATGAGTTGTACGGGACCGATAGCCATGCGCTCACATCCTTGTCCGCTACGTTGGCTTGATCCTGATGTAGCACCAGAACCGCTACCTCATCCCGGCCGGATGATGGCGGCGCAGCGGGCAGCGATGACCATCACAGTCCCATGACCGGGACGACCGAACACGTCGCAGTGCCCGTTGCAGCGCGATGGCTGTCCGGGCTGGCCATCGCCTGCGCGTTGGCTGCTGTGGTATTGCTCGTGGCAGGAGGTTTGCGGAGCCTTGGCGTCTTCCTGACGGCGGCCGCGGGCCTCGTCCTCATGTTGACAGGTATGTGGTGGTTCGTGAGCCACCTCGGGGGTGTGCGGTGGTTCGGGGGTGCGCTCGCCGTGCTGGCCCCCGTCACCGTTCTCGTGGTTTTCGCGTTCGCCCACGCGATCTGGCCGCTGGTCGGGATCGGAGTGCTGGTCGTCACCGCGCTCGTATCGGCTCACGCTGCCGCGCGGAGGTACGCGACGGCCCGCGAATCCGAGGCCCATGCCCCCCCGGCCGCACCGGCGCCACGGCTGCAGGACCCGCGCCTGATCATGAACCCTCGGTCGGGCGGCGGGAAGGTGACCCGGTTCGAGCTGCCGGCCAGGGCGTCGGCGCGCGGCGCGACGGTGACCGTGCTGACCGGCCCCGAACACACCGACGTCGCGGAATGGGCACGCGAGGCGGTGGCCCAGGGGGCGGATCTGATCGGCGTCGCCGGCGGCGACGGTACGCAGGCACTTGTCGCGGCCGTCGCCGCCGAGCACGGGGTGCCGTTTCTCGTCCTGTCGGCGGGCACCCGCAACCATTTCGCGATGGACCTCGGCCTCGACCGCGCCGACCCGGCGGCCGGCCTGCTCGCGCTGGAGGACGGCGTCGAACTCTGCGTGGATCTCGGGGACATCAACGGCCGCACCTTCGTCAACAATGCCTCTTTCGGCGCGTACGCGGAGGTTGTGCAACAGCCGGGGTATCGCGAGGACAAGCGCGGCACGATGTTGAAGGTGCTGCCGGACCTGCTCAGCGGTCACCGCGGATCGCGTTTGGTCGCGCGTGTCGACGACCAGCTCACCATCGAGGCGCCGACGGCGCTGCTCGTCAGCAACAACGCCTACGAGTTGAGCGATCTAGCGGGCCTCGGCCGCCGTTACCGCCTTGATCGCGGCGAGCTCGGCGTGGTCTCGGTGACGGTGGACAGTGCCGCTCGGGCCGCCCAGTTGATCAGTGGCACACGTAGCAGCGGCCTTGTCGAGGTCGCCGCCCGCGAGGTGGTGGTCGAGGCCGATGCCGAGGCGATCCCGGTCGGAATCGACGGCGAGTCGGTGCTCATGTCGACGCCGGTGACGTGCCGGATTCGCCCGGCGGCCCTCCGGGTGCGCGTGCCGCGCGCTCGACCCGGCGTCGGGGCACCGCCGCCGTCAGCCCATCCCGCCGTCGTGGTCCGGATGGCCCTCGGCCGCAGTTGAGCGGGTGGGTGCTGCAACCTCCGCGCCGTTCGACAAGCGAGGAGTGATGTCCCGGACGGCGGCGTCGATCGAGCCGTACACGTGTTCGCGCGCCAGCGCCGCATCAAAGAGCCCGTACCGGCCGAGTTGGCTCGTGAGCCGCGCACGCAGCTCCACGAACGCCATGTGGATCCCGTGCGCATTGAGCTCGCGATCGAGCTGGTCGAGCATGTCAGCCGCCGTGACGTCGATGTCGGTGATGGCCTCGCATTGCAGAACGACCCATTCGGCCTGCTTGGCCGCAACGAGCGTGGACACCTGGCGACGGAAGATGCCGCTGTTGGCGAAGAACAGCGGCGCTTCCCAACGGAAGACGACGATGCCGGAGATCTCCGTTCCCTGCGCGTCCGGCTCGATCGCGTGCCAGCCCTGGCCGGCTCGCTCGGCCAGCAGCTCGCCGTGCGGCCACCAGTTCCGTCGGAAGAAAAGGATGATCGAGAGCGCGATGGCGCAGACGATCCCTTCGAGCACTCCGAGCACGACAACGCCGGCGGTGGCAACCAGGGAGACCAGCACGGCGCTGCGTCGTACCTCCCAGTAGCGGCGCAGCGCCCCCACGTCGGCCAGCGAAACCGCGGCCGCGATGACCACCGCCGCCAGCACGCTCTGCGGAAGTGCGGATAGCAAGGAGCTGAGGAAGAGCAACATGATTACGACGGCGCCCGCGCCGACGAGCCCAGTGACTTGAGTCTTCGCCTTCGCGGTGTCTGCTACGGCGGTCCGGGATGCGCTGCTCGATACGGCGAAACCCTGGAAGAGGCCGGCGGCCGCGTTCGCGCAGCCGATGCCGATCATCTCCTTGTCCGCGCTCACCGTCTCGCCGCGGCGCGCGGCGAAGCTCGCCGACGTCGCGATCGTGTCGGTCAGCGACACGAGGGTGATGCCGATGGCAGCGATCGCCATCGGGCCCAGGTCGTCAAGTTTCGTCCAGGGCACCTCGGGATGCGGCAGGCCCTGGGGAAGCGGCCCGACGGTCGAAACCCCGTGATCGGCGAGGTTCAGTAACTGCGACGTGATTGTGGCACCGGCGATTACGACGAGCACCGCCGGCACCGCCTGGGCGAACCGGGGGATGACGAACAGGGCCGCCAGGCAGATCAGGCCGGTGACCAGGGTGGCCGTGTGGGTCTGGTCGAGATTCCGGAAGAACTCGGCGAGCTTCGGGAGGGGCTTGTCGGCCTCGAGCGAGAATCCGCAGAGCTTGGGTAGCTGTCCGGCGATGATGACAATGGCGAGGCCATTGAGGTACCCCACCTTGACCTCTTTGGACAACAGATCGGCCACGAAGCCGAGCTTGGCCAGCCCGAGCCCAACCTCCATGGCGGCCACCAGGAGCGCGAGCATGCCCGCCAACTTGAGCGCCGTCGCCGGGTCGCCGGCGACTCCGACCGAGGCGATCGCAGCGAAGATCATCGGCGACACGGCGGAGTCCGGGCCGAGCACAAGAATGCGCGACGGGCCCATCAGTGCGTATCCGACAAGGCAGGCAACCGTCGTGTACAGGCCGGTGACGGGCGGCAAACCGGCCAGCGACGCGTAGGCCATGCCCTGCGGCACGAGCAGGCTGGTGAGCACGAGGCCGGCGACGAGGTCGTAACGCAGCCACTGCCGCTGGTAACCCCGAACGAGTGCTACGCCGGGCACGTGCTGCCCCAAGCGGTCCCATCGCCCGGGCGGACTCTCCGGCGCTGCCGAAGAAGCCAACGCGTTACCTTCCATCATCTGGCGACCTCGTCAGCCGATGCAGCTCAGACGGCGAGCGCCTTCTTCTTCAGAGTGGCGTATTCCTCGGGAGTGATCGCACCCCGGTCCATGAGCCGCTTCGCCTGGGCGATCTGCTCAGCGCTGCTTGGGGCACCGTTATGTGCAGTGCTCCGGATGTAGGAGTCCATCTGCTCCTTGGCCCGGCGGTCGTCGCTCAGCTTGCGCTCCTGCATCGCCCGACCCTGGACGATGAGGTACACGAAGACCCCGAGGAACGGCACCAGGAGGGTGAAGACGGTCCACAGCGCCTTTGCCCAGCCGTCGATGTCGTCGCGACGGAAGATATCCGTCCAGACGGTGACCAGAAGCCAGATGAACATGATCCACAAGAAGAAGACGACCATCGTCCACAGCGCGTTCAACAGCGGGTATCCGATGTATGCGAGGTTCATTTGACACTCCGATCGTCAGGCACCCGATGAGGTTCGCGCGGTGCCGGCCGGGGTCGCCTCCCCTGCGCCGGATGAGTGGCGGCGGGCAATCAGCTTGCCGACCTCCCAGCAGGCGAGCAGAACCGTTGGTGGCAGGAGCGCCCACTCGAACTGCCGAAGGTCGAGCGAGGTGGTGCCCAGCATCCGATTGAAGCCGTTCATCTGCGTGCTGAGCACCGCGAGGACGAACTGCGCAACCACGGTGCGGGTCATGTGCCTGCTGTCCAAAGTGTCTGCCGCGATAACGGACTTCGTGAGATTGCGGCACTCGAGGGCAGCGACGATGAGGCACAGCGCGAAGGCGACGAACGCCATGGAGTTGCCGACCGCCACACTGTGGAAGTGCGATATCCCGAACTGCAGGATGCAAAGCAGGCCGATGGTGATCGCCAGGCCGACGAGTCCGGTCGTGATGAGATTGGGTGTCGTCAGCACCGTCTCCCCGCGCGGGCGTGGCTTTCGCTCCATCAGTCCCGGCGTCTCACGGTCGAATCCGAGGGCGAAACCGAACGACGCGTTCACGACGAAATGGATCCACAGCACTTGGGCCGGGTTGAACGGCTCGCCGTTCATGATGTTGAACAGGGCGGCGCCGAGGAATGTCAGCACGAAGACCACGAGAAGTATCAGCACGAACCGGATGTATTTGGTGAGGTTGTCGTAGATCTTCCGGCCCTGCTCGACGGCGAAGATGATGGTGGCAAAGTTGTCGTCGGACAGGATCAGGCGCGATGAGGTCTTGGCCACCTCGGTCCCCGTACCCATCGCGATGCCGATGTCGGCGCTCTTGATCGCCGGCGCGTCGTTCACGCCGTCGCCGGTCATCGCGACGACCTCTCCCTTCTTCTTCAACGTGTCGACGAGCAGCACCTTGTGCTCCGGCGCGACGCGGCCGACTACGCCGATGGCGTCGATCCGGGAGAGCCGCTCCGGCTCGGGAAGTGCCGCGAAATCCGCTCCGAGGATTGCCTCGCCCGGGATCCCGAGCTGCGCTGCGATGGCGGCACCGGTGATGACGTCGTCACCGGTCACCATCCGCACGCGGACGTGCGCCTTCTGTGCGGCGGCCACCGCTGCCTTCGACGAGGCACGCGGCGGGTCTACCATCGCGACCAGGCTGGTGAGGGTGAGGTCGGTGGCGTAGCCGAGCAGGTCTGCGTTGGGGTCGAAGTCAGCAGGGTTGACGTCGCATACCGCCGCCGCCATGACCCGGCGACCCTCACTCTCCATGCGACGGACGTCGTCTTCCATCCGGTCGCGCTGTCGGGCGTCCAACAGCACCGATCCGTCCCGACCGTTGAGCTGAGTTGCCCGCGCGAGCACTGCCGGTGCCGCGCCCTTGACGTAGCAGCGAACGACCGGCCGCCCTCCCTCGTCGGCCGCCGTGTTGAACGTCGCCATGAGTTTGTAGGTGGGGTCGAACGGCAAAGTGGCCAGGCGCGGAAGCGCAATGCGCGAGGCGTCGACATCGATGCCAGCCTTTGCGCCCAGCACGACCAGCGCGCCCTCGGTAGGGTCTCCGACGATCTTTTCGTCGACGATGTTCGCATCGCTGGCGATGAGGAACGGGAGGATGGCGGTCTCGATCGAGGGCGCGGACCCGGCCACGTGCTGGATCCGACCCTCGAGCTGATATCCCGTCCCGGAGATCGTGTAGCGATCGGTGCCGTCGAGCACTTCGACCGCCGTCATCTGATTCATCGTCAGGGTGCCGGTCTTGTCGGAGTTGATGGCCGAGGTGAAGCCGAGCGTTTCCACGGCGGGCAGTTCCCTGACGATCGCATTTTCCTTCGCGAGGTCGGTGCTGCCCAGAGACAGGATCATCTGAGTGACGGTCGGCAGCGCTTCCGGAACGGCGGCAATCGCCAACGTGATGGCGCTGATGAAGATGTCCTCGAAGGCTTCGCCCCGGCTGCGACCGAGGATGAACATGATCACCACTGTCAGCCCGGCGGCGGCGGCTATCCACAGCGTGAGCCGGTTGAGCTCCTTGGTGAGCGGGGACTGCTCCTTCGCTGTCGCGGACAGCATGCCGGAGATCTTGCCGAGTTCGGTCTCCGCGCCGGTGGCGGTGATCACGACGGTCGCGCTGCCGTGGGTGACCGGCGTGTTCATGAACGCCATGTTGACCTGATCGCCGGGGCCGAGGTTTCCGGCCGTGAGCGTCGTCGCCTCCTTGGCCGCGGGGGTGCTCTCGCCAGTGAGCGCCGACTCGTCGATCTGCAGGGCGCTCGCCGCAATGATCCGACCGTCAGCCGGAACCTGATCGCCGGCGGCGATGACTGCGATGTCGCCGACCACCACTTGATCGGCGGCTACCTCGGATTCGACTCCGTCGCGGCGTACCCGTGCGGTCGCCTTCATCATCTTCTTGAGCGCGTTCATCGCGCTCTCCGCTTTTCCCTCCTGCCGAAGCCCGACGAGAGCATTGAAGACAGTGAGAAGCAGCAGGATACCGGCCGTGCTCCATTCCCGGATCGCCAGCGATACGGCGGCGGCGCCGACCAGGATGATCTGCATGTAGCTGCGGTACTGATCAAAGAAGCGCAGCAGGGGTGGGCGGGGTTTCTCCTCGGGCATCGCGTTCGGTCCGTTGTGCGCCAGCAGCTCCGTTACCCGCTGCTTGGACAGACCGGCTGCCGGGACGACGCCGAGCGCGGTGCAGATGTCCTCCGGACTCCGTTGGTACCACGACTCCGGCACGGTTGACGCGGATTCGGCACGGCCGACCTGCAGGGTCATGTCATCGACTCCGGCCCAAGGTGCGTCGTTGCCTGCTCGAGCATGGGCGGCCGACTCGCATGGGGGTGCACTGCGAAGGCATCCCCCATGGCGAGTGCGGTGCGGACCTGGTAGGTGTCGCCGTGCTCGACCTTGAGACCGGCGGCGAGCACCTGGACCATGCGGCTACTGGCCTGCCGTTCCACTTCCAGCCGGGTGACACCTCCGTCGGCGGCGCCGCGGGTGACCCGAAATATGCAGGACTCGCTGATGTGCACACCGAAGAGCAGTTGAGGGAGCAGCGCACCGACCAGCGCCTCGGTGGTAAGCCGCAAGCCCGGCCGAACGCTCAAGCTCCTCGGCAGGCGGGGCGGAATCGTCACGTAGACCAGCCGATCGTCGGCTCGCACGGCGAGGGTCAGCGCCAGGGATGGCAGCCTGGGCAGCGGGTGGGTCGCATCGACCGCCATCGGGGTCAACAACGGATAGGTCGACGGGAAGAACTGCTCGTACATCGCGCTGCGCTCGGCCGCGGACAGGTCCGTCCATCGACCCAAGGTGGCACCATCCGCCGCGAGGCTCGGCAGCAGATGGTCATGCAGCAGGGTGTCGTACTGGGCGGTGAGCGCGTGCAACGCCTCGCGCTGCGGTCGGATCGCCCGGGTGAAGATGTTGTCCAGATCTCGGGTAAACGCCGACGCCATTCGAACTCGGCTGTCCAGCGCCCGGCTGGCATCCCCGAGGACGACGAGCCGGAGACGGGTCCGGTCCCCCCGCGCCCGGTGGCGACCGCGATCCGGTACGACCGGGCGGGCGCACGGCGATGCTTCCGGGACGCCGAACCGCGGGGTCACCCCCGCGCAGCCGCCCTCGTGCTCATCGCCGGCAGCATGCATCTTGGCTCACCCGCACCTCACAGCCCCCGATTTGGCCCCCAGATTGCCCGCACGCCCCGTTCCGAGACCATCGACTCTGCCGAGATCCGGTTGGTGCGGCATCGTCCGTACCGGATGACCACCGTGGCGGCAGATCACGCACGGCGGAGGATTTCATTGCGGCTCGTCCGAGCGGGATGAGGCTGCTGTGACCGGCCCGGGTCACCGTGGTCGGACGATGTCACGCGCGCGAGGGAGCACCGAGTGACCGAGACTGCCATTGCCGACCACGGGCTCATCGGCGACCTGCAGACGGCGGCGCTGGTCACGACGGACGGATCGGTCGACTGGTTCTGCTGCCCGAGGTTCGACTCGCCCAGCGTGTTCGGCGCCCTGCTGGACGACGATCGCGGAGGGCATTTCCGGATCCGGCCGAGCGGCACCTCCTACACCACCAAGCAGGTCTATTACCCGGACACCGCCGTGGTGGTGACCCGGTTCTTCTCGGCGGACGGGCTCGGCGAGGTCGTCGACTTCATGCCACCAGCCTCGACAGTCGCCACGGACAACCATCGACTGGTGCGCATGGTGCACTGTGTGCGGGGACGGATGCAATTCGAATTCGACCTCGCACCGCGGTTCGACTACGGACGCCAGGAGCACACTCTGCAGCTGACTGACGCCGGCGCGGTGCTCGGGACGGATGACCTCAGCCTCACCTTGCACGTCGTGCGGGAACCGGACGATGAACGACGCTCGCAGGTTCACGTGGCGGGCCAAGACCTGCAGATGACTCTCGAGCTCCGCGCCGGCGAGATGCGGGGGGTGCTGCTCGAGTCCGGCAGTCCCGGTCCCCCACGCACAATTCGGCTCGCCGAGATCCGGTCGATGTTCGACGAGACCGTGCGCTACTGGCGTGACTGGCTGTCCGGCTCCACCTACCGCGGACGCTGGCGGGAAGCCGTACAACGCTCCGCCATCACCCTGAAGCTGATGACCTACGCCCCGACGGGCGGTCTGGTCGCGGCGCCCACCGCCGGGTTACCCGAGCAGATCGGCGGCGAGCGGAACTGGGATTACCGCTACACGTGGGTCCGCGACGCCTCGTTCTCGGTGCATGCGCTGCTGCGTTTGGGCATGGTGGGCGAGGCTGAGCAGTTCGCGGCCTGGCTCGGCGATCGGGTCCGCCAGCGGGCCGGGGCGAACGGCAACCCGCTCAACATCATGTACCGCATCGACGGTTCGCCCGACCTCAAGGAGGAAGTGCTCGACCACTGGCGCGGTTACCGCGGTTCGGCACCGGTACGCATCGGCAACGGCGCGGCCGATCAGTTGCAGCTCGACATCTATGGAGAGGCCCTCGACAGCATCTACGCAGCAGAGGCCGCCGGGTTGGCGGTGACCCATCGCGGCTGGTCAGCGATATGTCGGGTCGTGAACTGGCTGGCCGACCATTGGGATCAGCCGGAAGAAGGCATCTGGGAGACCCGGGGCGGTCGGCAGCCGTTCACGTACGGCCGGGTGATGACCTGGGTCGCGTTCGACCGGGCAATACGAATGGCGCGGGCCCACGCCCGTCCCGCCGAGGTCGAGCGATGGACGGCGGAACGTGACCGGGTCTACAGCCAGGTGATGGACCGCGGCTTCCACGCCGAGCGCCAGGCGTTCGTGCAGCACTACGACACCGACGTGCTCGACTCGGCTCTGCTGCGGATGCCGATGGTCGGCTTCGTCGACGGCCGAGACCCGTTGTGGACTGCCACGCTGGCGGCCATGGACACCGAGCTCGTGACCGACAGCCTGGTCTATCGATACAACCCGCAGGCCTCTCCGGACGGTCTGCGTGGCGAGGAGGGCACGTTCTCGCTCTGCAGCTTCGCCTACGTCGACGCGCTGGTGCGTGCGCGGCGGCTCGACGACGCCCGGCTGGCGTTCGAGAAGATGCTCACCTATGCCAATCACCTGGGCCTCTACTCGGAGGAGATTGCGCTGACCGGCGAGCAGATCGGCAACTTCCCGCAGGCGTTCACCCATCTCGCGCTGATCGACGCGGCGGTCGGCCTCGACACAGCGCTCACCGCCCGCGACAGGCAGCACGGCTGAATCTCGTCAGCTCGGTTGTGCAGCGGCGCTGGTGGCCGGGCGCAGGCCGTGCGGCAGCAGCATCGCGACGATCAGCCCGACCACCCCGGCTGCAGCCAGCGCAAGCATCGCGGCCGCGTATGCACCGTGACTGAGGCCCGCGACGATGATCGTCCCCGCGATCGCCGTTCCCAGCGACGAGCCCAGGTTGGAGACGCTGCGCGACAGGCCGGAGATCTCGCCCTGGAGCTCGTCAGAGAAGCTGCCTTGCACGACGTTGACCGACGGTGTGAGCATGCCGCCCAGACCGAACCCGACGACGAACAGGCCCGGCACGAACGCCCATGGTGAAGCGTTGCGGTTCACCATGGCGATCAGCACGACGATCCCCACGACGGTGACGGCGAACCCGGCGACGATGAGCGTGCGCTGCGTCCGGCGCTTGGCGAACCGTTCTGCGGCCAGCGACGACAGGAGCAGCCCTACCGTGGCGGCGGTGAAGATGACGCCCGTCTGGATCGAGTCGTAGCCCCGCACGACCTGAAGGAACGTCGCGACGGTGAACGACGTGCCGAGCAGCATGAGCCACTGCAGGTTCTGCGTGATCAGCCCTAGGTTCGACGTTCGGTTCTTGAACAGCGACGTCGACAGCAGTGGCTCCACGCCCGAGCGCTCCTTCGCGCGGATGGAAGCGAAGAACCATGCCAGCATCAGGGCGCCGGCGGCGAGCAGCGCCACCGTCAGCCAGCCGTTGTTGTCGGCCGCGAGGATCCCCATGACGATCAGGACGAGGCCGGCCGCCGAGAGGATCGCACCCTGAATGTCGAAATGCCGGTGCGGGTCCGCAGGAAGCGGGTCGTGCAGGCGCCGGGCCAGGATGATGATCGTTGCAACGACCAGTGCCTGAAAGGCAAAGGCGGCGCGCCAGCTGATCGTCGATGCGATCACGCCGCCGATCAGCGGCCCGGCTGCCGCTCCGACGCCGCCCATCGCGCTGATGCTGCCGAACGCGCGTGCCCGCGAGGTGAGGTCGGTGAAGTAGAGCGTGGTAAGGATGTAGACCGGAGGGATGAGCAGCGCGGTGCCGACGCCCTGCAGGATCGAATAGCCCACGATAAGGACGGCGAGCCCCGGCGCCAGCGCGCTGACCACTGCACCGATGCCATACACGGCGAGACCGAGGTTCAGGCACCGGGTGCGACCGTACCGATCGGTAAGCTTGCCGCCCGGGATCATCAGTGCGGCCATGACCAGCAGGAACAGGGTGATCGCCGTCTGGACACCCTGGACGGTCGTGTCCAGATCGTTGCTGATGTCGTTGATCATCACGTTCATGTTCGAGCCGGCGAAGCTGCAGATGAACTGCGCCAGGGCCAGCGGGGCCAACACGGCCCGCATCCCTGGTCCTCGGGATTCGACTGCGGAGCTACGAGCCACTTCACACCCGCTTTCCGTCGAAGGGTCCACGGCGTCGTCACAGCCGAACGCAGCCGACGGCGGAAAGCGCCGTGCGGCTGCAGAGCCAGGCTCGCGTTCGGACGACGGCCGATGCATCATCCGCTCTGGGTGACTCCCCCGGGGCGGCGGTTCCCGAACGCTTGGTTCGGTCGGCCCGGCCTGTGCTGCCGTGGCCGCGATGGCAGGAGCGTGAAGTAATGGTTTGGTACGTCGGCGGGATCGCCATCGGAGTGGTCCTGATCATCGCGCTCGTATCGGTGGCGATGCGAAAACGTCGCGGTCGGTAGCTGGCAGTCGGTCGACATGGGACCGGTCACCAACTGGGCCGGCAACGTGACCTTCGCCGCGGGGCGCGTCCATCGCCCCGGTACCGTGGAACAGCTCCAGCAGCTCGTCGCCGACTCTTGCCGCGTCCGCGTCCTCGGCACCGGTCACTCGTTCAGCCGGGTTGCCGACACGACTGGTGAGCTCGTCGCGATTGATGCAATCAACCTTGCGGTCGAGTTCGATGACGTTCAGCAGACCGTCACCGTGCCCGGCGGTGCCCGCTTCAGCGGTATCGTCACGGCATTGCATGATCGCGGACGCGCACTGGCGAACCTCGGTTCGCTGCCGCACATCTCCGTCGCCGGGGCCGCCGCCACCGGCACCCACGGTTCGGGCGATCGAAACAGATCTCTCAGTGCGTCCGTCGTCGGTGTCGAACTGGTACAGGCCGACGGCGAACTGGTGACGCACACCTCGGCGGACGACGGCTTCGCCGGGTCGGTGCTCGCCCTCGGTGCAGCCGGGGTAATGACCCGACTGACCCTGGCGACTCGGCCGGCGTTCGACATGCGTCAGCAGGTCTGGCGTGACGCGCCGCTGAGCCGGGTGCTCGCGCACTTCGACGACATCATGAGCTGCGCCTACAGCGTCAGCCTGTTCAGCGAACCCGGCCGTCGGGACGTCATCGATCAGATCTGGATCAAGAGCCATGCCGATGCCCAGCCGCCCGACGGCGCGGTGTGGGGCGCGCGGGCCGCCACCGAGCCGGCGCATCCGATCACCGGCCACGACTCGCGAGCGGCGACCGAGCAAGGTGGCCGCCGGGCACCCTGGTTCGAGGTGCTACCGCATTTCCGGGCCAGCTTCACGCCCAGTAGCGGTGACGAGCAGCAGTCGGAGTATCTGGTCGCCCGCCGGCACGCCGGCGCTGCGCTCGGCGCCGTCCATCGGCTCGATCTCGACGACGCGCTGCAGGTGATGGAGGTCCGGACGGTCGCGGCCGAGCAGCTGTGGCTCAGCCCGGCGTTCGGTCGCGACAGCGTTGCGATTCACTTCACCTGGCACAACCGCGACGCCGAAGTCCGTCGCGCCTGCGCCGCCGTCGAGCGGGCGCTGGACGCCTTCGAACCACGGCCGCACTGGGGCAAGGTGTTCACCCTCGAGCCGCTGACGATCCGGCAGAGCTATCCCAGATTGGTGGACTTCCAGCAGCTGGCCGCACGGCACGACCCGAACCGCAAGTTCGGCAACGCATTCCTCGACGCCTTCATCTACTGATCGGACACGTCCACGCCGCTCGTCCGGCGTTCAGTCCGGATGACGCCGCGACGAGACCGGCCGGGCGGTCGCGACGACGGCACTGCCCATCCGTTGAGGCAGGCCCTGCAGGTGATTGACTTCGTCGCTCATCGCGGCGCTGACCTTGCGCAGCAGC
>Ga0136846_1214427_pt1 | contig 18224 bp, 17 predicted proteins | sample HopSoiMetagenom2_FD_96841 | JGI IMG/M metagenome (GOLD analysis project Ga0136846, IMG submission 96841) | Grasslands soil microbial communities from Hopland, California, USA - 2 Assembly 2016 (version 4) | ecosystem: Environmental > Terrestrial > Soil > Grasslands | place: USA: Hopland...
CACGGTGGACGAGATGGTGCTGCGCCAGCCTTCCGGCCTGAAGTCCGCGCTCAGCGAGAATCCCAAGCGGGTGTACGGCGAGATGGACAAGATGCCGAGCACCCGGCTGGGCACCGCCGCGGTGATCCGCGGCGCGTTCGTCGCGGCCCAGAACTACCTGGCCAAGCTGGACGCATCCGGCTCGGGACCGGTGGACCGGGACCTCAAGTGCGAGGCGCTGGCCCGGGTGCTGCGCCGGGAGATCCCGTGGCGGCAGCACTGCCACCGCGCCGACGACATCGCGACCGCGATGCGGATGGCCAGGGAGTTCGGCTATGACCTGGTGATCGATCATGGCACCGAGGCGTACCTGCTGGCCGACCAGATCGCCGCCGCGTCCGTCCCGGTGATCATCGGCCCGCTGCTCACCAGCCGGTCCAAGGTCGAGCTGCGCAACCGGTCGCTGGCCAACCCGGGCCGGCTGGCCCGGGCCGGGGTGACGATCGCGATCACCACCGACCACCCGGTGGTGCCGATCCACTTCCTCATCCACCAGGTCACCCTGGCCGTCAAGGAGGGCCTGGACCCGGTGACCGCGCTGCGTGCGGTGACCATCCACCCGGCCAGGATCATCGGCTGCGCCGACCGGATCGGCTCGCTGTCCGTGGGCAAGGACGCGGACCTGGTGATCTGGTCCGGCGACCCGCTGGACGTGATGAGCCGGGCCGAGCACGCCTACCTGGACGGGCGCGAGATCTACCGGTACGACTACGACCTGCACGACGGCGTGTTCGCCAGCCCCTGGGATCGCTGAGGCCGCGCGGGTGGCCGGGCGGGTGGGCTGAGCATCGCACCCCGCATCGGCTACCCGCTGGCATCTTGGGCGTTATCGCGATGAGGCTCGCGTAACGCCCAATGTCGGGCTGATGGCCTCTATCCCCTTTCCGGCGTCGTGAGCGGCGTGCACGTGGTGGAGGACCGTCGATGAGCCTCGGCACATGGGAACAGCAAGCCCTGGACTCGATCAAGGACGGGCTGGCCGGTTCCGATCCGGAACTCGCCGCCCTGCTGACCACGTTCAGCCAGCTGGCGGCCGCCGAGGAGATGCCGGCCCGGATGACGCTGCGGGCCACGTCACGGCGGGCCGTCCGGGGCTCGCGCCAGCGGCGGGGCCGGGCGTACCAGCGTGTGGCCCTGCGATACGCCCTGCTGGTGTGGTTCCTGATAACGGCCACGGTGCCGGCCGGCCACCATCCCCGCTAGGACGCCTGGGCTAGCTGCGGTTGGCGGCGAGGAAGCGGCTGCCGGCCTGCAGGCGGCGGAGGACCTCGGCCGGGGCGCGGTCCGGGGAACCCGCGTCGTAGGGCGGCTGGGGGTCGTACTCGATCATCAGCTGGATGGCCTGGGCGGCCTCGTCGCCGGCCACCCGGCCTGCCAGGGTCAGGCCCATGTCGATGCCGGCCGAGACGCCCGCGGCGGTCACGTACTTCCCGTCGAAGACCACCCGTTCGCTGACCGGCGTCGCGCCCAGGGAACCCAGCTCGTCCAGGGCCGTCCAGTGCGAGGTCGCGCGGCGGCCGGCCAGCAGCCCGGCCGCGGCCAGGATGAGCGATCCGGTGCAGACCGACGTGGTCCACGTGCTTGCCTGGTCGGCGGCGCGGAGCCACGCGTGCACCGGCCCGTCCTGCATCTGGTCGCTCTGGCCGGGGCCGCCGGGCACCACCACGATGTCGGGCCGCGGGACGTCGGCCAGGCCGGCCGGGGCCGACAGGACCAGGCTGCCGACCTGGTCGCTGATCGGCCCGGGACGTTCGGCGACGAAGATTACCTCGGCGCCCGGCAGCCCGCTGAGCACCTGGTAGGGGCCGATCGCGTCGAGGACGGTGAACCGGTCGTAGAGCAGGATGGCGATCTGCATGATTCTCCTTGTCGTGGTGCGTTAGCCGCTGATGGCGGCGGGATGGAAACGGCGGCGGTACTCCCCCGGGCTGACGCCGAGGGCGCGGACGAAGGCCCGGCGCATCGCCTCCGGCGTGCCGTACCCGCAGGAGCGGGCGGTCTGCTCGACCCCGTCGGCGGTGTCTTCGAGGCGGCGCCGGGCGGCCTCCAGCCGGACCTGGTCGACGTAGCGTCCCGGTGACAGGCCCACCTCGGCCGCGAAGGCCCGGGCGAACTGCCGCGGGGACAGGCTGGCCGCCCGGGCCAGCGTCTCGACTGACAGGTCGGCGGCCGGGTGCTCGGCGATCCACCGCTGCACGTCGCGCAGCGGCTCGCGGCTGGCCAGCTGGCCCGCGAGCTGGGCGCTGAACTGGGCCTGGTTGCCCGGGCGGCGCAGGAACACCACCAGGTGCCTGGCGATGTCCAGGGCCGCCGCGCGGCCGAGGTCGTCTTCGGCTAGAGCCAGCGCGAGGTCGATCCCGGCGGTGACGCCGGCCGAGGTGGCAACGTTGCCGTCCCGGACGAAGATCGGGTCCGGCTCGACGGTGACCTCCGGGTAGCGGGCGGCCAGCGCGCCGCAGTAGGCCCAGTGAGTAGTCACCCGGCGCCCGGCGAGCAGGCCGGCCTCGGCGAGCAGGAAGGCCCCGGTGCACACCGATACCAGGCGCCCGGCCTGGCCGCCGTGCGCCCGTAGCCAGGCGGTCAGCTCCGGGTCGGGCCGCCGGGATCCCTTTCCTCCGGGCACGATCAGCAGGTCCGGGCTCAGCTGGTCGCGCAGGTCGCCGTCGGGGGTGAGGCGCAGGCCGCTGGATGTGCGCACCGCGCGGCCGCCCAGGCTGGCCGTCCGGATGTCGTAGGCGGGAGTGCCGCCGCGGCTGGCCTGCCAGGTGTTAGCCCCGGTGAACACCTCGAGCGGGCCGGTCACGTCCAGGCTCTGCACCTGGTCGAAGAGAACCATCAGCACCGTGCGCATGCAATTCAGTCTGGCGGCGGCGGGTGATGGCAGCAATGACGGATACCCCACCTTTCATGCCATCAAGTCCGGTCCGGAATAGACAGATCGTTCTGTCTTGTTGATGCGAGCGTTTGCCGGTGGCGACGAGCGCCGCGTGGCTGACGGCGAGGGAGGTTGTGGTGGCACTTCTGCTACTCGGGTCGATCGTGGTCTCGTTCCTGGCCGCGTCGGCGGCGCCGACTCCGATGTACGCGCTGTACGCGGCGCACTGGGGGTTCTCACCGCTGGCGACCACCGTGGTGTTCGGCGTGTACGCGCTCGCGGTGCTGGCCGGCCTGCTGATCTTCGGCCGGCTGTCCGACCACGCCGGCCGGCGGCCGGTGCTGCTGGCCGGGCTGGCGGGCCAGGCGCTGGCCATGGTGCTGTTCCTGACGGCGAGCGGGCTCGGCACGCTGATGGCCGCCCGGGTCGTGCAGGGACTGGCGGCCGGGCTGTCACTGGGCGCGGCCGGAGCCGCGATGCTCGACCTCGACCGGCGGCGCGGCGCGCTGGCCAACTCGTTCGCCCCGGGGGTCGGCACCGGGTCAGGCGCACTGGTCTCGGCGTTCGCCGTCCAGTACCTGCCCAGCCCGACGCACCTGATCTACCTGGTCCTGATCGGCGTGTTCGCGCTCCAGGCGGTCGGAGTGCTGGCCATGCGGGAGACCGCGCCAGCCCGGCGCGGAGCCCGGCGCGAGGCGCTGCGCAGCATGATCCCGGACATCAGGCTGCCCGCCGCGGTCCGGGCCGAGGTCGCCATCGCCGCGCCGGTGCTGTTCGCGGTCTGGGCGCTGGCCGGTTTCTACGCCTCGCTGGGCCCGTCGCTCACCGCCACCCTGCTGCACTCGTCGTCGGTCGTGTACGGCGGGCTGAGCCTGTTCATCCTGGCCGGCGTGGCGGCCACCGCGGTGCTGGCCTTCAACCGGGCCGAACCCCGCCCGGTGCTGTTCCTGAGCATCGGGGCGCTCATCGCGGGGGTCGCGGTGACGCTGGCGGCCGACTCGGCCGACTCGGCGGCGGGCTTCTTCGCCGGCACGGCCATCGCCGGGGTCGGTTTCGGCGGCGGCTTCCAGGGCGGCATCCGGCTGGTCATCCCGCTGGCCGGCGAGCGTGAGCGCGCCGGGGTGCTGTCGCTGCTCTACGTCGTCTCCTACCTCGGCCTGGGCGTGCCCGCCGTCGTCGCGGGCGTACTGGTCACCGAGGTGAACGGCCTGCTGGACACCGCCCGGGAGTACGGCGTCGCGGTGATCGTGCTCGCCGTGCTGGCCCTGGCCGGCCTGCTACTCACCCGGAAGGCTGAAAGCCCAGTTCAGGATGCGGGTAGCGTCGCCTATGCTGATGCTGGTGATGGAACCTGGGCTGTGCAGGGTGACGCCGATGACGATGTGCCCGTGCCGGGACGCCTCGAAGAGCAGGCACTGCCCTGCGGCGCCGGTGTAGCCGGGCTTGATGCCGATCGCGCCGGGATAGCGGCCGATTAGCGAGTTGAGGTTCTTCCACCGGTAGGCATGGTGCCCCGAGCCGGCGGTGAGCCGGTGGCTGCGCTGCTCCACGACCGAGCGGAAGATCGGGAGCAGCATGGCGGCGCGGCCCAGGGTGAGCAGGTTCGCGGCGGTGGAGTAGTCGGAGTACGAGGTCGGGTAGGGCAGCCCGTCGAAGTTGCTGAAGTGCGTCCGGCTCATGCCCAGCAGCCGCGCCATCGCGTTCATCCGGGCGACGAACGTGGTCAGGCCGGGGCCGTAGGCCTTGGCCAGGGTGTAGGCGGCGTCCGCGCCGGACGGGAGCAGCAGCGCGTACAGGAGCTGGCGCGCGGTGAGCCGGTCCCCCGGCCGCAGGCCGGCGTTGCTGGCGTCGTGCGCGCGCACGTACCCGGTCACCGCGGCCGGGACGGTGATCGCGCGGTCCAGGTGGCCCGCCCTGATCACGAGGTAGGCGGTCATCACCTTGGTGATGCTGGCCATCGGCCGCTCGGTGTCCAGGCCGCGGCTCCACAGCAGCTTGCCGGTCACCACGTCCTGGACCGCGGCGGACCTCGCGCCGACCCCGGCCGGGCCCGCGGCGACGCTGCTGGCAGATGCCGCTGGCGCGATGGGAGCCGCACCCGCCGGAGCGGCGGTCAGCGCACCCGCGGCCAGGGCCGCCCCGGCCACCAGGCCGGTCACGCGCACGGCCAGCCAGCCCCTCGTCCCCATGCCACCCCGCTCCGATAGCCCGCGACAACAGGGGCAAGACTGCCAGTTACGGCACGTCGTAGCAACCGCCCCTGGTCCGGCGCCCTGGGTCTGGTGCGGACCCGGGGTCGGTAGATAGTTTGAGGGACATGACCGAAACGACGCAGCACCCGGTGGTTCAGCTCAAGGACGGCGCGGTTCGCGGCCTGGCCGCCGCCGGGGTGTCATCGTTCCTCGGCATCCCCTACGCGGCGCCGCCGTTCGGCGCGAACCGGATGCAGCCGCCGCAGCCGGTCCCGGCCTGGACGAGCGAGCGGGACGCGACCGCGTTCGGGCCGACCGTGCCCAAGGGCGACTACCCGCCGCAGTACCAGCCGCTGTTCCCCGAGGTGGTGATCGCGGGCGAGGACTGCCTGAACCTCAACGTGTGGACGCCCGACCCCGGCGCGGCCGGCCTGCCGGTGCTGGTGTGGATCCACGGCGGCTCGTTCATGAACGGGTCCGGGTCGGTCGGCGCGTACGACGGGTCGGCGTTCGCCCGCGACGGCGTGGTGTGCGTGACCATCAACTACCGGATGGCCGCCGAGGGCTTCCTGTTCCTCGGCGACGGCATCGCCAACCTCGGCCTGCTCGACCAGCTCGCGGCGCTGCGCTGGGTCCAGGAGAACATCGCGGCGTTCGGCGGCGACCCGGGCCGGGTCACCGTCGCGGGCGAGTCGGCCGGGGCCATGAGCGTCACGACGCTGCTGTCCATGCCGCTGTCGGCCGGGCTGTTCGGCCAGGCCATCGCGCAGAGCGGGGCCGGCGCCCACACGCTGACCGAGGACGAGGGCCTGATGGTGGGCCGCTACCTGGCCGAGGCGCTCGGCGTGCCGGCCGACCGCGACGCGATCCGCTCGGTCCCGCTCGACCAGCTGGTCAAGGCCGCGTCAGACCTGGTGGTCGAGGTCCAGACCGCGCCGGACCCGGCCCGCTGGGGGCAGCTCACGCTGAGCCTGCTGCCGTTCGCGCCCACCGTGGACGGCACCGTCCTCCCGGCCGCGCCGCTGACGTCGATCGCGGCGGGCCAGGGCGGGAACGTCCCGCTCCTGATCGGGTCGAACCGGGACGAGGCGCGGCTGTTCCTGGTCGCGGCGAGCACCATCGACCTCATCGACGAGCCGACGCTGGCCTTCGCGGCCGGGGCGTACGGCCTGTCCGCGGCGGCCCTGGACGTCTACCGGGCCAACCGGCCGGGAGCCAGCCCGGGCGACCTGCTGGCCGCGGTGATCACCGACTGGTTCTTCCGCGTCCCGCCGATCCGGGTGGCCGAGGCGCGGGCCGCTTCGGGGGCGGAGAATACCTGGATGTACCGGTTCGACCATCCGGATCCGGCCGACAACCACGGGTTCGGCGCCTGCCACGCGGCGGAGATCCCGTTCGCGTTCGGCACCGCCGCCCGCACCGAACTCCGCCCGCTGATCGGCGACTCGCCCTCGCGGGCGGTCGAGGACAGCACGCACCGGACGTGGGTCGACTTCATCGCCAACGGCGACCCCGGCTGGGCTCCGTACGACGCTGCCAGCCGTACGACCGGCATATTCACCGACTCCGTGGCCCCCGCCGACGACCCCGCGGGCGACGAGCGCGCACTGTGGGAGGGCATCCGCTAGGCGTCGGTGGCGCCCCGGGTACTGGGTGGGTATTTGAAAACGGGAGCAGTGGGGTAGCGTCGGGGGATGGGCGCTTCCGGTGAGTTCGTGAGGAATACCAGGTACCTGGACGGGCGGATCACGGCGGACGGGCGGGACGGGTCGCTGCCGGCCGAAGCCGGACGCTACCGGCTGGTGGTGGCCCGGGGCTGCCCGTGGGCCAACCGGACGATCATCGTGCGCCGGCTGACGGGGCTCGAGGACGCGCTGTCGATGGGCATCTGCGGTCCGGAGCACGACGAACGGAGCTGGACGTTCGACCTGGATCCGGGCGGGGTCGACCCGGTGCTCGGCATTCACTTCCTCCGCGACGCCTACGAGAAGGCGGTACCCGGCTACGACCGGGGCGTCACCGTCCCGGCCATCGTGGAGGTGGGCACCGGCGCGGTGGTCACCTCCGACTACCGGCAGATCACGCTGGACATGGAGCACGAGTGGACGGCCTTCCACCGGCCGGGCGCGCCCGAGCTGTACCCGGACAAGCTGCGGGACGAGATCGAAGAGGTCGCGGCCGGGATCTACGAGGACGTCAACAACGGCGTGTACAAGTGCGGGTTCGCGGGCACCCAGGCGGCCTACGAGGAGGCCTACGGCAAGCTGTTCTCCCGGCTCGACCAGGTATCCGAGCGGCTGGCTACCCGCCGCTACCTGGTCGGGGACACCATCACCGAGGCCGACATCAGGCTCTGGCCCACGCTGGTCAGGTTCGACGCGGTCTACCACGGGCACTTCAAGTGCAACCGGAACAAGATCACCGAGATGCCGGTCCTCTGGGCTTACGCGCGGGACCTGTACCAGACCCCTGGGTTCGGCGACACGATCGACTTCGCGCAGACCAAGGCGCACTACTACCGGGTGCACCGGAACCTGAACCCGTCGGGCATCATCCCGGTGGGACCCGACCTGTCCGGCTGGGTCACCCCGCACCACCGCGAAGAACTCGGCGGGCGCCCGTTCGGCGACGGAACGCCGCCAGGCCCGCCGCCGCCCGCGGAGCGGGTGACGGACGGGCCTGGCCACTAGGCGCGAACTGGCAGGGATCAGCTCGCGCGAGGCGTTATCCGGTGCAGGCGGGGTCCGGCGTGAGGCGGGCCAGCCCGGATAGGTGTGCCGTCTGGTCCTGGTACACGGAGTAGGCACGGCCGCCGAGCACGGCGACGCCGCCGAAGGACTGCGGCGCTCCGTGGTCGGCGGGAACGCGGCTGCTGACCCGGAGCTGGCCGGTGTCAGGGTTCGCGCAATCGAACTCATTCGGGCCGCCGATCCAGATGGCGCCGTCGCTCAGGGACGGGATCGAGGCCGCCCCGCCCGAGGCGGCCGCGGAGACCGCGGTTACATCGGCACCGTTGTAGAACCAGACCTGCAGGCCCGTCCCGGTGCCGGCCGTGCCCCAGACTCCGCCGGCGGTCGCGATCAGGTTCCCGGCCTGGCCGTCGGGCAGCCGTACCGAGGAGGACAGCACGCCGGAGCCGAGGTCGTAGGTCACCAGCCGGGCTGACCCGGCCGAACCGACGCCGACGTACAGCTTGCCGCCCTCAGGGGCGACCGCCACCGAGCTGGCCTGGCCTCCGGTCAGGGAGGTCCGGTGGGTCACCTGCCCGGAGCCGGGGTCCACCGTTGCCACGATGTCACCCGCGGCCAGGTACAGCCTGCCGTCGGGCCCGGCGGCCAGCACGCCCTGGGCTGAGCCGGCCACCCCGCCGATGGCGGGCACCTGGACGGAAGCGACCTGGGCGAGCGTCTGCGCATCGTAGCCACGTAGCTCGGCCAGGCCGCTGTGATAGGACCACACCACCCACACCCGGTTCCCCAGGACAACCGGCCGGTCCTGAACGGACGGGCTGAACGGGGCCGATCGCAGCACCCGCCCGGTGACCGGGTCGATCCGGTACAGGTATCCGCGGCCGGCCGCGTAGAGCGAGTTATCACCGTTCACCAGGGAGTCCGGCAGGAGGGCCTGGTGGCTGATCAGCTCGGCGCCCCACATGCCCCCGGCGATCCGCAGCGGCGTACCGTCCGGACCGGTGGACGACGGCGGGGCCGTCGAAGGCGGAGCGGAGGACACGGACGCGGACGAGGTCGGCGTCCCGCTGGTGGCCGGGCCGTTGCCGTGGTGCGAGTTCGCCACGGTCGCGATGCCTGCGGTGGCGCCGGCGATGGCGACCACGCTCAGCGCCGCCAGGGCCGGGGCCCAGCGCCTGCTGCCGAAGGAGAACCCTCGGCGCGGACGCGGTTCGCGGCCCCGCCTGGACCCGGGCGACTCGCTGGCCACCCGGTAGGCGATGTCCTCGACGGTCACCCGGCGCGGCGGCTCGGGAGTAACCCGGTGCAGCATTTCCGCTAGCTGCCGTTCTTCGGTGTTCACGACGCCACACCTCCGGTCATGAGCTCGGCCAGCCCGGGCGTTTCTCGCAGCCGGGCCAGCGCCTTCGACGCGTGTGCCTTGACCGCGCCCACCGAGCAGCCCATCGCCTCCGCGGTCTGCGCTTCGGTCTGATCGCCGAAATAGCGGAGCACGACCACGGCCCGCTGCCGGGGCGGCAGCCGGTCCAGCGCCCCGAGCAGCGCCTGCCGGGCGTCGATCTGCGCGAACGCGTCCCCGTAGGCCTGCAGCTCGGGCAGCCGCGCGGTGGCGATCTCGCCGGTCCAGCGTCGCTGCCGCCAGCGCAGGAACGTATTGACCATGATCTTGCGCACGTACAGTTCCGGTGCGTCCTGCCTGGTCAAGGCAGCCCATCGGGGCCAGGCGGCCGCGAGGGCGGTCTGCACGAGGTCTTCGGCGCTGGTCCAATCTCCGGTTAGCAGCCAGCCCGATCGCAGCAACGTGCCCGATCGCGCCTCAACGAAATCACGGAACCCGTCAGGTTCAGACGGACGAGCATCCACTGGCAACACCTCCATCGTCCCCGCAAACTGCCAAACCATGTCAGCTCCCCAGGTCGGCCGGTTACCCCGGGCCTCACGCTTAGTAAGAGGCACTGGCCGCCCTGGATGGTTTACTCCCGGAGCCGGTCGAGTTCGCGGGTGGCGCGCTGCTGCCGCGACTCGGCCCGGTAGGACTGCCGTCGCGCCCCGGCCAGGCGCTGCCGGGCGGCGGCGAGCTCGGCCTCCAGGCCGCGAACCGTGTCCTCCAGGTCGCGTTCGGCCGCGAGGGCAGCTTCGAGGGCACTGTCCGCGTGAGCCAAATCCCGTTCGGCTGAATTGATCTTTTCCTGGCGGCGGGCCTGGCGCTCGGCGGCGGCCTCGGCCGGGTCCCGTGGTTTCCCGGCCGGGGCGGGTGCGGGCTGGGCGGCGGTAAAGGAGCCGGGGCCGAAGCCGGCGTAGCGCTCGGCGCGGACCAGGGTGCCCAGGCGGCCGGCCACCTCCGGGTCGGCGACGGCCGCGTCGAAGGTGGCCGTCACCTCCTCGCGCAGCGCCGCGGCCGGGGCCGGCACCTCGGCCAGGGCGGTCCGGGTGAGCTCGTCGACCAGCCGGGCCCGGGCGGTGGTCAGTTCCCTGATCCGGGCGCCGTCGGCCGCCTCGCCCAGGTCGGCCGCCAGGGCGCCCAGCCGCGTCCGCACGCCGGGATCCGACCGCACCAGGCGGTTGACCACCCAGGCCGAACGAGTGGGTTTCCGCAGCGCGTTAATCTGCTTCGCCACGGCCGGCTCGCCCGCGTCGCGGGCGTGTTCGGCCAGCTCCTGGCGGCGCGCGGTGAAGCCGTCGGGGTCCGCCGCGTAGAGTTCCGCTTTCGCGGCCTCCAGGAGTTCCGTCATTTTGGCAGGATAGGCAGCATGACGGGGATCGTGTCACCTGGGCAGGGGCATCTGCTGACCGCGCGCGGGAACGTGCTGGCGTTCAAGGCCGTCGCCGAGCAGACCGGCGGGGATTTCTCGCTCATGGAGCGCACCGTGCCGGCGGGCGCCCGCACTCCGCCGCCGCACCGGCACGTCACCTGCTCCGAGGCGTTCTTCGTGCTGGCAGGGACGATCACGTTCCGGCTCGGCGACGACGAGCTGACCGGCGGGGCGGGGGATTTCCTGCTGGTGCCGCGCGGCGCGGCGCACACGTTCGGGAACTCCGGGTCCGAGCCGGCCCGGCTGCTGGTCCTGCACGCCCCGGCCATGGACGCCTACTTCGAGGAACTGCACCGGCTCTGGTCCGCGGGTGAGCCGCCGTCGCTGGAGACCGAACGGGAGCTGATGAGCAGGTACGGGATGGAGCCGGCCTGAAAATGTCGGACCGCCGACATAGGGTGAGTAACTATGCCGACCACTGCCGCCACCGAGGTCAGCCCGGACAACCTAGAGCAATACCGCCGGGAGCTGACCGGTTACTGCTACCGCATGCTGGGCTCCGGCTTCGAGGCCGAGGACGCCGTGCAGGAAACGATGCTGCGGGCGTGGCGCGCGGCCGACGGGTTCGAGGGCCGGTCGAGCGTGCGCTCGTGGCTGTACCGGATCGCCACCAATATCTGCCTGGACATGCTGCGCGGGCGGCAGCGGCGGGCGCTCCCGATGGACCTCGGCCCGGCCTCGCCGCCGGTCGAGGCGCTGCTCGGCGAGCATCACCCGGACGACATCTGGATTACCCCGATTTCCGACACCGCGGTCCTGCCGGAGCGCGGCGACCCGGCCGACATCGCGGTGGCCCGGGACACGATCCGGCTGGCGTTCGTGACCGCGCTGCAGCACCTGCCGGCCCGGCAGCGGGCCACGCTGATCCTGTGCGAGGTGCTGAAGATGCCCGCGGCGGAGGCGGCGACGAGCCTGGGCACCAGCGTGGCCGCGGTGAACAGCGCGCTGCAGCGGGCCCGGGCCACGCTGGCCGCGCTGCCCGAGGAGCAGCGCCCGGCGGCGGTCGACGACGACCAGTCCGAGCTGCTGGCCAAGTACGTCGACGCGTTCCAGAACTACGACATGGAGCGGCTGGTCACGCTGCTGCACGACGACGCGCTAATGACGATGCCGCCGTACGCCTTCTGGGTCCGGGGCGCGCGGGACATCACCGCCTGGATGGTCGAGCCGTCGCCGAGCGCCTGCCGGGACTCGATCCTGGTACCGGCCGGACAGGTCAACGGCTCACCCGCCTTCGCGCAGTACAAGCCGGACCCGGCGGGCGGCGGGCACCTGCCCTGGGCGCTGCAGGTCCACGAGGTGTCCGGCGGGAAGATCAGCCGGATGACGTTCTTCCTGGAAACCGAGCGGATCTTCCCGGCGTTCGGTCTGCCGCCGCGACTGGGCTGAGGCCTAAGCTAAGCCGGATGAGCAGCGATACACCTGGCGCTATTTCCGGGGTGGGACAGCCGGGGTTCGTGGCCCGGTACGGTCTGGGCGAGTCCGGCCTGGCCGGATCGGGGCGGGCGGCGGCGGCCGCGGAGGTCGCGGCCCGCATCGGCGAGCTGGGCCTGCGGACCGTCCGGCTGGCGGTGGTGGACCAGCACGGTATCCCGCGCGGCAAGATGATGTCGCCCGAGGCCGCCATCGCCGCGATGTCCGACGGGCTCGACTTCTCCGGCGCCATCTACAGCCTGGACACCGGCAACCAGGTGTTCGTGCCCGCGTTCGCGCGCGGCGGCGGGTTCGGCATCGCCGAGTTCACCGGCTTCCCCGACGTGGTGGTGGTCCCCGACCCGGCCACCTTCCGGGTACTGCCGTGGGCCGACCGGACCGGCTGGATGCTGTGCGACGTCTACTTCGGCAACGGGCAGCCGATGCCGCTGGACGGCCGCGGCCTGCTCCGCGGGGTGCTCGCCGCGCTGGGCGAGGCGGGCTACGACTTCCTGGCCGGGCTCGAGTTCGAGTTCTCGGTGGTGGTGCGCTCGCCTGAGGAGCTGGCGCCGGAGAACGCCGGCTTCACTCCGCCGCCCCCGCCGGTCAGCGTGTTCGAGCGCGGCTACCAGTTCCTGTCCGAGGTGCGCCTGGATAGCATGGGCCCGTTGCTCGAGGCCCTGCGGGACGCGCTGGGCGACGTGGGCCTGCCGCCGCGCTCGATCGAGGACGAGTGGGGCCCGGGTCAGCTCGAGTTCAGCTTCGCCCCGATGGACGGGCTGGCCGCGGCCGACGCCGCGGTGCTGTTCCGGTCGGCGGTCAAGCAGGTCTGCCAGCGGCGCGGACTGCTGGCCTCGTTCATGTGCCGGCCCGCGCTGCCGAACTTCTTCTCCTCCGGCTGGCACCTGCACCAGTCGCTGCTGTCCCGGGCGGACGGCTCGAACGCGTTCGCCTCGGTGTCGGCGGCCCTGTCCGAGGTTGGCCGGCATTACGTGGCCGGGCTGCTGGCGCACGCGGCACCGATGGCGGTGTTCGCCACGCCGACGGTCAACGGCTACAAGCGGTTCCGGCCGTACTCGTTCGCCCCCGACCGGGTGTGCTGGGGCGTGGAGAACCGCGGCGTGCTGGTCCGGGTGCAGGGTTCCCCCGGCGACACCAGCAGTCACGTGGAGATGCGGCTCGGCGAGCCGGCCGCCAACCCGTACTACTACCTGGCGTCCAGCATCGCGGCCGGCCTGGACGGCATCCGGCGCGGCGTCGAGCCGCCGCCCGCGGCCGAGGCCGACCCGTACGCGCTGGACGCGCCGCCGCTGCCCCCGTCGCTGGCGGACGCGGTGAACATGCTGGATGCTGATCCGTTCTACCGGAAGGCGTTCGGCGACACACTGGTGTCGTACCTGGTCATGATGAAGCGCTCCGAGATCGGGCGGTATGCCGAGGCGCTGGCCGAGTTGCCGTTGCCGGCCGGCCAGGATGTCAGCGACTGGGAGATGCGCGAGTATTTCGAGTTCTTCTGATTCGTTTCCTGATTCGTTTTCTGGGTCAGCTGACGTCGACCCGGTACCAGGCCGCGGGGTCGGGCGGGGCGGGCTGGAAGTCGTAGCGCAGGCGGCCGTCGGCGGCTAGGGCGACCAGGGTTTCCGAGGTGCTCCCCCAGACCCGGCCGTCTGGGAGCTCGCGGCGGACGATGATCGCGCCGGGCTCGGCGGTGCCCAGTCCGTCGCCGGCAGCCAGCGGGAGCCAGCCGGCCCAGGCTGCGGCGAGGCTGGCGGCCGGGTCGCCGGACGGGCGGCGGGCGGCGAACTTCGGGCCGAAGCGGACGGCCTTCTCGTCCGGCTTCTCGCCCTTCTCGTCGGGCGGATCGCCGGCGGGCGGCCCGGTGGGACGCGGCGTGTGATCGCGGTCCGGCGGGTACATGTGGCCGGCGTTGGTCAGGACGTGCGTGCCCGGGCCGAGGCCGGTGAGCGCGGAGTCGATGCCATTCCAGCTGAGCAGCAGGACTTCGGCCCGGTCAGCGCATACCAGGTAGAACGGGTCGTAGCGGGACAGGGTGTCGCGATCCTGGTGCAGCTTGGCCAGGGCGCCCGGACCTTCGGCGGCCGCGAGCAGCGGGAGGTCACCGCGGGAGCGGCGGCGGTCCGGCGGGGCGAGGTCGCCGCGGCCGTTCAGGATGCAGCCGACCCGCGGCACATCGGGGTGCACCGCCAGCCAGGTCCCGCCGGCCTGCTCGTCGCGCCCGCCGGCCAGTGGCGATCCGGGCCAGTGGCGGGCGGGCCGCTGCCACGGGCGGCCGGCGAACTCATCGCGGATACCCAGGAGCAGCAGCGGGACCGGGTTTTCCGGGTCCAGGCTGACGATGACCGTGCACATCGCCTCCGAGTCTGCCACGTGATGATCGCAGGACGGCGTGAGCCTGCCTCGTTCGGGGTGACAATGGTCTTTTAAGGACGGGACCGGAACGGGCGGCCGGGCACCTGGGCACTGGCGTCGCCGGCCCCGGTGAGGAGGAACGATGAGTGGCAAGGACGCAGGCAAGCTGCTGCGCCGTCTCCGGGCGCTGGGGCGGCCGGAAGGGCAGCCGGGCCGCTGGCCGTGGGACGAGAAGCCGGACAAGCCGGGGCGGGCCTGGGATGAGAAGCCTCAGAAGCCCGGGTCGTGGGATGAGGTGCCCGAGGACCGGCACCGCGGGCATTAGATGATCAAGGGCCCGGACCTGGTCAGCCTGCTGTACCGCGCGGACTGGACGCGGCTGAGCCTGAGCGCGGACGTTCACGTCCGCCTGGATCGTGACCTGGTCCGGAGTCCGCTTGAGGACGGGGCGACCGGGCCGGCGTCCTGGCTGGCGTTCGGCCGGCCGGGGGGCCCGTGGCCGGGGCTGGCGTCACTGGCGGGTGGCCTGGAGTCTTTGGGGCCTATGGGGTTGCCGGGTCGCCCGTCGCGGGAGCCCGGACACGAGTGGGCCAAGGCTACCAAGGTCCTGGGCACGGAGACCGGCCGGTCCACGCTCCTGGTGGCGCCTGGCCGGCGTTACCGCCAGCAGGGCGAGGGCATCCTCAGCGGCTCCGACGGGGAGCGCGGCTGGCGGGCGGTCATGGAGGACGGGAGCTGGACTGTCACCGGGACCGGCGGCCCCGAGCCGCCGCTCGGGGAATTGCTCCGGCCATCGTGGCTGCTGGCCGGATTCACCCTGGAGATCACCGGGCGCGTCACGGTCGACGGGCGGGACGCCCTGCGGGTGACCGCGACGCCACGGCCGGGCCTGTGGGAGCAGGCCGCCCCACCAGGCACTGGCTCGCCGGGCACTGGCTCGCCGGGCACTGGCCTGGTGAGCCGACGGGAGCTCGTCGTGGACGCCGAGCTCGGCATCCTGCTCCGCCATGAGGAGACGCGGGCGGGAAAGTTGCTGCGCGTGACCGAGCTGACCCGCGTACAGGCTGGCCTGGCTCCGCCAGGCGACGACGGGTGGGCCCGGCCGCCGGGCGGCTGGGATTCGGTCGACCAGCCCACGCCACGGGACGGGGGGTGGTGGGACACCCGGGGCGGGGTCGGCGAGGAGGCACTCAAGCTGGTAGCGGGCCTGGCGGCGGGCGGGGCCGGCGCGCTGATCAGGTCCTCGGGGGCCTCGCGGTCCCGGTCGTTCGAGCAGGCCACCCGGGAGGAGGCTGAGGCGGGGATGCCCGCGTTCGAGGGACCGCTGCCTGCGGACGGCCCGCCGCCCGGCGACGAGCTGCTGCACCTGATCCACGCCAGCCGGGACCGCTGGGGCCAGGGGATCACGGCCACGCTGCATCAGTGGGAGGACGACGCCGCGATTATGGCGGCCTGGGTCCCCGACGGCGCGCGGCGGGCCGGCTTCGGCGGCATCGGCTTGCTCGTCGATGCGGCCGGCGAGCGCTTCGCCGACAAGCACTCGGTTTCGCGCCTGTACCTCAGCCGGTCCGGACAGTACCGGATCGAGCCGGTCTCCTGGCCCGGACGCGGCCGCGTGGCCCAGACGATCGTCTGCGACGGGGAGCGGCGATGGCGGATCCGCGAGCGGGAGGCGTGGGCCGGGCCGGCCGGGCCGCCGGTCCAGTTCCCGAACCTGTTCGACGTGTCCTGGCTGCTGGCGTATCCGCTGACCGAAGGCCCGGAGTCCCTGACGGACGGCCGCCGTGGCCGCCGGCTCAGGGTCGGGCCCACCTCCTGTCCGCCTATCTGGTGGTTCCTGTTCCCGGACGAGGTCGTCGTGGACGGCGAGCTCGGGATCGTGCTGCGATGGATCTCGCTGGCGCAGGGGCGGCCGCAGACGTGGTACGAGCTCCGGGACATCGTGGCCGGGCCGGTGGATCCCAGCCGGTTCCGGCCGGACATCCCGCCCGGCAGGACGGTCACCGAGGAGGCCAGCGGCAAGCCGCCCCGGCCGGGCGGCTCGCCGCCGGAGCCGGGCAGCCTGCCGGGCAAGATAGCCAGCTGGCTGGGGCGCCAGGCGGGCCGGTGACGCGCGCTTGCATCCGGTGACGCGCGCTTGCATGGCGTCATAGGGTGAATACATGCCGAGTTCGGGGCCTTCCAGCCGGGCGGAGCTGGCCGATGTCGGGCGGCTGGCGCGGCGGCTGATGGACCGGGCGGTGGAGACCGCTCGGGCAGAGCACCATCCGCTGCGCCGCGTGCTCCTCGACCACCTGGGGCCTGAGGCCGCGTTCTTGCCGACCGTGTCGGCGACATGGCCGTCCTACGAGCACGTCAACGTGCAGGTGGGTGTCGATGCCTGGCTGGCTGCGGACCCCGGGGTCCGCAGCCATGAGGTGTACGGCATCACCGGGATCGGGTTCATGCGCCAGATGGAGATCGTCGGGATCAGCGATCTCCTGCTGGCTTCGGGTGACGGCGCGTTCGGTTCGGCGGGCGCGGGTGGCGTGATGACCACGGCTATGCCCAGCGGGCCCGACGGGCAGACGCACGCGTGCGTGAGCCACGGCGTCTACCTCGTGCAGGATGGCGGGAAGCGGCTGGCCATGGTGCTGCAGCCGGTCTCCCGCGGGCCGGACGCCGAGGTGGTCCTGCAGATCGCCGGGGAGGACCAGGATCAGCTGGACGCGGTCCTGCGTGAGGTGCAGCGGCTCAGCAGTGAGCGGAGCGTGTTCCGCGGTCAGGTGATCAGCTTCGGGCCTGAGGTGTTCGGGCTGGGCCGGCAGGCGCCGATGAATTTCCTCGAGCGCCCGTCGGTCGGCCGCGACCAGATCGTGCTGCCGGACGAGGTGCTGGAGAACATCGAACGGCAGGTGCTCGGCGTGGGCCGGCATGCCAGCCGGCTGCTGGCCAGCGGCCAGCACCTCAAGCGCGGCATCTTGCTGCACGGCGCGCCGGGAACCGGCAAGACGCACACCGTGCGCTACCTCCTCGGCCAGCTGCCCGAGGTGACGGTGGTCGTGATATCCGGCCGCGCGCTGGGGCGGATCAAGGAGGCCTGTTCGGTTGCCCGCGCGCTGCAGCCCGCCATCGTCGTGGTGGAGGACGTGGACCTGATCGCCGAGCAGCGCGAGGCCCGTCCGGGTGAGCATCCGCTGCTGTTCCAGCTGCTCAACGAGATGGACGGGCTTAATTCGGCGGCCGACGTGACGTTCCTGCTCACCACCAACCGCGCCGACTTGCTCGAGCCCGCGCTGGCCTCGCGGCCTGGGCGGGTCGACCTGGCCGCCGAACTGCCCTTGCCGGACGCTTCCGCCCGTCGCCGGCTCATTGAGCTCTATCGCGGTGACCTCGTGCTCGAGCTGACCGAGGAGGACGTGCTTATCTCGCGGACTGAGGGGGTGACCGCCTCGTTTCTCAAGGAACTGCTGCGGAAGGCGGCGCTGCTGGCCTGCGAGGCTGATTCAGCGGGCGCGGGGCCGATCCGGGTGACGGACGCGGACCTGTCGGTCGCGCTCGACCAGCTCCTCGACAGCGGTAATCAGCTCACCCGGGTACTGCTCGGCGGGGAGGAGCCGACTGGGACTCGTGGTCCGGGCCGAGGGACTTAGGGGGCGCGGTTCTAGGCTGGCTCGTCGCCGTATAGGTCATGCCACAGACGCCGGAGGAATGCCTCATTGCTTCCGTCACTGAATTGGACGGCCTTGAACAGCTCGTTGTCAGGAAGCCGTCTCGGGTCGGCCAGCGCCTCGCGCAACTCCGCTTTGAAGACATGGATTTCCTCATCGTCAGCTGCCGCTGACCGAGCGCG
>Ga0136846_1232219_pt1 | contig 18218 bp, 13 predicted proteins | sample HopSoiMetagenom2_FD_96841 | JGI IMG/M metagenome (GOLD analysis project Ga0136846, IMG submission 96841) | Grasslands soil microbial communities from Hopland, California, USA - 2 Assembly 2016 (version 4) | ecosystem: Environmental > Terrestrial > Soil > Grasslands | place: USA: Hopland...
CCACTTCAATTGTTGTTACAACCTATCGGTTGGACGCACGGTTGCATCCTCAATCGTGCTGGACGGGCGAGACGCCCGTCGTCTCCACAATCGTCGCTATCGGAAATTATCTGCCTGCTCTGGGCAAGACGGCAGCAAGAATATATCTCCTGTGCAAAAGTACCAAGATTTCCTCTATTTCCAACTCAGTAAAAAAGTTATATTGAATCTGCTCAGCGGTTCCCACGACAACTGACCTGTAGATGGGGCGAAAGGGTAGTTCCGCCATCCAGGAAGAGTTGTACTCCACGCCCGACGAAACGGCGCGCGAAGATATAGACGACGCTCGCCTGCTCGACTTGGACGCGGAGAAGGAATCGCCATTTCTGCGGGCGCAAAAGCGCGTGCCTGCGCGTCGCAGCCCACTTCCGAAAAAGACAGCGGCGCGAGTGGTTTGGGCCTTTGCGGTCATTGTTGCAGCCGCGCTGGCAGCGATAGCCGTATCGGCGTTCTACCGTTACGGCGAACATTCGTGGCGTTTTCGGCTCAACTCCAGCGAAGACATTGAGATGTCTGGGCTGACGAACGTTACCCGCGCTCAGATTATGGAAGTGATGGGCGGCGACATTGGCCGCAACATCTTTTATATCCCGCTCGATCAAAGACAAAAGCAGCTTGAGCAGATTCCATGGGTGGAGTCGGCCAGCGTGATGCGTTTTACACCCAATCGCATCCGGATTGAGATTCATGAGCGCACGCCAGTGGCATTCGCGCGAGTGGGGTCGAAGATCATGCTGGTGGATGCAGGCGGCGTTCTCATGGAGCTGTCAAGCCGGAAGAGATATTCGTTTCCAGTGGTGATCGGCATGAGTTCCGGCGAGCCGCTTTCGACGCGCGCGCCACGGATGAAGATCTACAACGAGCTGATTCGCCAGCTCGACTCTGGCGGGGCGCACTACTCGCAGGATTTGAGCGAGGTGGACCTTTCAGATCCTGAAGACGTGAAGGTCCTGACAAACGACCCGGATGGCGCGGTGCTGGTTCATCTGGGATCGGGCACTTATCTGGAGCGGTTCAAGATTTACGTGACGCACTTGCGCGAATGGCGGCAACAGTTTCAAAAACTCGAGTCAGTAGACCTGCGCTATGACCGACAGATTATTGTGAACCCCGATTTGCCAGGGGCTGCGCATCAGCCTGCTGTTTCGCTTGCCGCGGCAAAGGCGGCGATTTCAGCGGGAGTGAAGCCTGCGGTGCTGGTGCAACGTGCTCCATCCAAGCCGAGCGCACAACGTGTGGTTGCGATCAAGCCGGCTGTTTCGAAGGCCGCGCCCGCGAAGCACGCAGCGCGAGTCAGCCACTGGCAGAAAAAGCCAGCTGCCACGGTTCATGCAAAACACAAGCCGCCGGTTACGAATGCAGCGCTGACTTCGAGATGGAAGCCGGCAGCGGCACCGAAGAAACCCAGTCCCGCTATCTCGAAAGGACCCAGCCGTTAATGCCCAAGGCGCACGAAAATTTTCTTACCGCGATTGACGTAGGCAGCGCGAAAACTTGCGTCCTGGTGGCGGAGATTACGGATACGGGAATGCGCTATCGCGGCCACGGACTGGCAGAATCGCGGGGGTCGCGCAAGGGCATCATTGTTGATCTGGAAAAGGCGGTCGCATCCATCCAAAAAGCGGTCGAGCGCGCCGAAGACAGCGCTGGATTTGCGATTGAGCACGCGCTGCTTGGAGTCGCGGGCCCGCACGTACGGGGAATCAATACGCATGGCGGGCTGGTGTTCAATCGTGCGCGTGAAATTGGGCGGGATGAGATCCGGCAGGCGGTGGACAAGGCACGGGCAATTCAATTGCCTCCGGACCGCGAGGTGCTTCACCTGCTGCCGCAGGAATTCATTCTGGACGAGCAATGCGGAGTGCACGACCCGCTGGGCATGATTGCTACGCGGCTTGAAGTGCGCGTACACATGACGTCGGCGGCGGCGTCCGCCACGCAGAATGTGGTAACGGCTGTGAACCGAGCGGGCGTTCATGTGGATGACACAATTTTCGAGCATTTGGCGGCGGCGGACTCCGTTCTGCGGTCTGATGAGCGCGAGATGGGAATTTGCCTCGCGGACATCGGAGCAGGCTCGACGTGCGTGATTGTGATTCAGGAAGGTGCGGTGGCCCACACCGCCGTGCTTCCGGTTGGCGGTGATCACTTCACCAGCGATTTGTCCGTCGGACTGTGCACACCGATTATCGAAGCGGAAAAGATCAAGAAGCTTTTCGGAAATACCTCCGTCACCCTGATTCCTGAGGGGAACGAGGTTGAGGTGCCGTCGGTCGGAGATCGGCCGTCGCGCTTGATCTCGCAACGCATGGTCGGCGAGATTCTGGAGCCGCGCGGGCGTGAACTCTTCGAAATGCTGCGGGATAATTTGCGGCATGCGGGAATGCTGGAAGTCTGTGCCGCGGGAATCGTGCTCACCGGCGGGGGATCGCGTTTGCCGGGAATGATGGACATCGCAGATTCAGTTCTGCGGAAGCCGGTGCGCATGGCATGGCCGGCTCCGTTGGCGAAAATGCCGTCAACACTGGCTGAGCCGGAGTTTGCGACTGTGCTCGGGATGGTGACCTACGGGCATCGCGCCCGCAGCGCACGCGGTGTACAGGATGGCCGTTGGAGTTCGAGGTTGAAAGCGATGTTGGTGGGGAAAGCAGCTTCGAGCTATTAGCTCCAGCTGTTAGCAACCTGTTTTGCACGCCTGACTGCTGGAAGCCGGCGGGCAGGAGCTAGTAGCCGAAGATTTACGACCGAGAGCCGAGGACTTCATTTTTCGAGGTGAGCTTATGAAAAAGGACACGAACGAAATCCGCATCAACTACACCGACGATAGCCGCAACGACGCCCGCATCAAGGTTATTGGCGTTGGCGGAGGCGGAGGTAACGCCGTCAACCGCATGATCGAAGCCGGCATGGACGGCATCGAATTTATCACTGCCAACACCGACCTGCAGGCGCTACGCATGTCACGCGCGTCGGTCAAGATTCAGCTCGGCGTAAAACTCACCAATGGTCTCGGCGCGGGCGCGAACCCTGAAGTCGGCCGCAAAGCCGCGCTCGAGGATTCCGACAAGATCATCGAGGCCCTCGAAGGCGCAGACATGGTGTTTGTCACCACTGGTCTCGGCGGCGGAACCGGTACTGGTGCGGCTCCGATCATCGCGTCGCTCGCCAGCGAGATGGGAGCGCTCACGGTGGCGGTTGTAACCAAGCCGTTTGCATTTGAAGGCAAGCGCCGCATGCAGCAGGCTGAGCGTGGCGTGGCCGAACTGATGGACTCGGTTGACACCACGATTGTGATCCCCAACGAGAAACTGCTCGCCGTAGCGCAAGATGCCGGATTTTTCGAATCCTTTCGCGTCGCCGATGACATTCTCCGTCAAGGCGTGCAGGGAATCTCCGACATCATCACAATTCCCGGCATTATCAACCGCGACTTCGCGGACGTGAAAGCAATCATGGCGCGCATGGGATATGCCGTCATGGGCACCGCCAGCGCGAATGGCTCTCGACGCGCGACTGAAGCCGCACAAAAGGCGATCGCTTCTCCGTTGCTTGAGGCCGGAGCTATCGACGGAGCTCGCGGCATTCTCATCAACATCACTGGCTCGGCATCGCTGAAACTGGCCGAAGTTCAGGAGGCCTGCAGCATCATTCAGAATGCGGCGGACGACGACGCCAACATTATTTTTGGCGCTGTGCTCGACGAGAAGATGAAAGATGCAGTGAAGATTACCGTCATTGCGACCGGATTCAGAGAGGAAGACCGGCCGCGGCGACGAATGGAATCCAGCGGATTCACGGTGAACAGCGGATCGGACGACTTCGAATCGGACTCATCGTCTTCATCGCGGAACATGGTGATGGAATCGGATTCGTCGGATTCAGGATTCACGTCGGGATCAGCAAGCGCCGCGAGCGGCTCCGGACTGGGAGCAGTCCCCGCTTCAGCGGAGGTCATCGCACTCGACAGCATGCGCAGCGCAATGATCGCCAATTTCGAACAGGCAGACTTAGATGTGCCGGCGTTTCTGCGCAAGCGCGGCGACGTCGTGTAAAACCGGAGCTCTCAGTCACCCCACGCTTTCGTGCGATTTGCGATCGGGTGGGGCTTTTTTTTTGCTCGCCGCTTGACCACGCCGGAGCGGTACAATCCTGCACAAGCCGTAAGCACAAAAAGTCAGTGGAGGCGATATGCGGAAATCAATGCTCGGAATTGCAGTCGCGATGCTTCTCCTTTCAATTCTCGCCGTGTCCCAGGACAAGGACGCGCCGATGAAGTCCATGAAATCGGGGATGAAAAAAGCTGAAATCTCGGACGCTGCGTACGCCGCCCAGGCAGTTTCAGCAGCGCCCAAGGCGGTAGCGAAAGATGCCGGCGTGATGCGCATGGGTGCAGACGGCAAAATGCGCTCACTGCGGGAGAGCAAGAACGGATTCACCTGCATGATTATGGAAGGCAACAAGATGTGCAGCGATGCCAATAGCATGGCCTTTTTCGGCGCCATGATGAAAGGGGAAACGCCGACGGATAAGCTGGGCCTCTCGTATATGCTCGCGGGCGACGATGGCGCCAGCAACACCGATCCCAAGGCGATGAAGAAGACGGCGGATAATCACTGGGTAGTGACCGGTCCGCACATCATGATTACCGGCGGGGCGGCAAAAACACTTGGCTTGACTGAAGATAAGGATCCCGACCCAACAAAGCCATACATGATGTGGGCGGGGACACCGTATGAGCACGCGATGGTTCCCGTCGGCGGGACGGCCAAGTCAATGGCGAAGCCTGCTATGGCTATGCCGGAGAAGAAATAGGGCTGCAGGTCCCTAGCACCCGGGTCTGATCCTCTATGGAGGATCAGACCCTTCCTTTTGGAACGACTCCTGGAGCGGCGAACGACGATTTGCGGCGGCGAAGGGCCAGTCTTTGTCGTTTGGTAAGGGTCCGCTGCATCGCCCGAGCAGCTGTCTGAGAGGCAAAATCGTTTCATCTCATGTTGCTTTCTCAGTAATCAGGCATTGATTACGAAAGTGCCGCCACTTGTCGTTAAACTTGGCTTAAAACCCAATTCATCATCTACTTACAAGGAATCTGATGCATTACCTACTTTAGAACTTTCTAATTGCGCGGCGGTCGCTATGTCCCGTACGATCAATGAATTGCACGAACTCTCAACAGCTTGCGAAACAGTGGCGAGGTTCGTGCAATCTAAGTAGATGTGAACTCCAGATTCAGGGATAACGAAGTGACCGTTTCCGTACGCCGCGCCCTGCCCCTCGTCGTTCTTATCGCTTCAATCGTATCTGTTGTTCAATTGGGAGACGCGGCAACCATCAGTCCGCGATCACTGAGCGCGCCGCATAAGAAGGCCCGGACGATCACCGAAAATAAGCGCGCCCGCCGGCACATGACGCACCTGGCGCGCAGTCGTCGGGTTCGGTCGCGGACGGTTCGTGCTCTGAAAAGACATCATCATTACGAGCGGTTCTACGCAAGTTCGTATGCGAAGGATATTACGGACGGCGACGTGACGACCGGCGAAGATCCAGTGGTGCGCCAGGCCGCAATTGACGCGCTGGGCAACATGAACGGCACAGTGCTGGCAATCGAACCGACCAGCGGACGCATTCTGGCGATGGTGAACCAGAAGATGGCGCTCTCGAGCGGCGCGCAGCCCTGCTCGACGATCAAGTTGTCAGTGGCTCTAGCGGCATTGAGCGAAGGAATCATCACCAAGGAAACAGAAGTTCGATTGGGCGGCCGCAGCCACATGAATCTGACGCTGGCGCTGGCGCATTCGAATAATGCGTATTTCGAAGCGCTAGGGCGCCAGCTCGGATTCGAAAAGGTGGCGCACTATGCGCACCTTTACGGCCTGGGAGAGTTGGCCGGCTATCACGTTCGCGGCGAGCAGGCGGGCGTTTATCCGGAAGAAGAGATTTCATCGAAACTGGGCGGCGTAGGCAAGATGTGCTCCTTTGGTGAGGGCATATCAATGACGCCGCTGCAACTGGGGTCGCTGGTGACGGCGATCGCCAACGGCGGAACGATGTATTACCTGCAACATCCGACGACAGCGGCTGAGGTCGCGAGCTTTCAGCCGATCGTGAAACGGCACCTCAGCATTGCCGGGCTGGTGCCTGAAATGTCAGATGGAATGGCGGGAGCGGTGGAGTACGGAACCGCGCGGCGCTTGCTGGCGAACTTCAACGAAGAAGAAGTGCTCGGCAAGACGGGAACTTGCTCGCATGCGGGAACACGTTTCGGCTGGTTTGCAAGTTACGCGAACACCAACTATGGGCGAGTAGTTGTAGTCGTGTTCCTGCAAGGCGGACGTCCGACATTTGGACCGAAGGCGGCCGAAATTGCCGGACGCATGTATCGCGGCCTTTACGATCACGACTTCTTTGCAGAGAGGCCGGCGCTCAGGCAAGTGAAGAGCGCAGACTGAGTCTTCGACGGGCGGACGACGCCCGTCCCTCCACAAAGAGAAATTTGCGGACAGGTGCGTCCGGGCCACACGGGCGGATTCCCCGTGATACTCTGAGTTTTTCCATCCTGAGGTCAAAATTCATAATGTCGTGGCGTGGTTCTGCGTCTTTTCTGATCTTTAAACGTGTGTTTGTTGCTGCTGCCGTTTTCATTGCCGCCACCTCTTCCCTGCTTTTTGCGGAAGGAACGCGCACGTGGGAGCAGTCCAAATATGAAGAGTTTGTGAAAGGCACCCCGCATGGGGTGGCGATTTCGAGCGGCGGCTATCTGGAGCTGGCGCCGGAGTTCAAGTTGCTGGCCAGCACGCCATCAAGCGCGGTTTGGGCAACGGCTGTCGGTCCAGATGGACAGGTCTATGCGGCTACAGGAGCGCCCGCGCGAGTCTATCGAGTTGCAGCAGGCGCCCCACCGGTGGCGATTTTCCAGCCGCAGGAACTTCAGGTACAGGCGCTGGTTGTGGACAAGAACGGGGTCCTCTACGCAGCGACGAATCCAGACGGCAAGGTTTACAAGCTTGAGAAAGGCAGCGCGGCGGGGGGCGCTTCACTCGCGGATGACCATAACTCTCGAAAGAAGTCGGGGACGAATTCGGCCGCCAGCACAGGGGAATGGAAGTCCTCCGTTTTTTTCGATCCAGAAACTAAGTACATTTGGGCGCTGGCGTTCGACAAAGATGGAACTCTCTATGTTGCGACAGGGGACCACGGAGAGATTTTTCGGGTGGCGGCGAATGGCGAGCATTCTCTCTTCTTCAAGAGCGACGAGCCGCACATCCGTGCAATGGCATTCGATGCACAAGGAAATCTGATTGCCGGCTCGGACGGAAGCGGGCTGATTTACCGAATTTCTCCCAAGGGCGATGGCTTCGTGTTGTACAGCGCGCCAAAGCGCGAGATCACCAGTTTGACGCTGGATGATGCCGGGAATATTTACGTGGCGGCAGCGGGAGAGAAACGTTCCGGCGGAAATGCCGGAGCCGTGACCGTAGTAGTTCCTAAAGACACGCAGAATCCGGGGACGCCGGGGCCGGGAGTAGCGGCAACAGGTCCGCCCGATTCAACCGTGACGGTCAATAGCTCAGGAAGCAGCGTGCCGGGAGGATCTGAAATTTATCGGAACGCGTTGGATGGTTCGCCGTTACGATTATGGATTTCAAAGGATGATCTGGCGTACGCACTGGCCTTCGATGCGAAGGCTCACTTGCTGGCGGGAACGGGAAACCAGGGAGAAATATTTGAAATCCGCAAACGGGACGATTATGCGGAGCTTATCAAAGCGGGCGCAAATCAGGTGACGGCGTTTGCGAAAGCGCCGAGCGGCGCGCTTTATGCCTCGACCAGCAACCTGGGAAAAGTCTTTATTTTAAGCGAGGCTCCCGATGCAGAGGGCAGTTACGAGAGCGACGTGTTTGACGCGCATGGTTTCTCGAAATGGGGGCGCGCGGAGTTCCGAGGACGCGGAAATGTGGAGTTGTTCGCCAGAAGCGGAAACGTGGACAATCCAGACCGGAACTGGAGCGTCTGGAAGAAAGTGGACCTGGAGAAGGACTCGATGCTGACCGTTCCAGCGGCGCGATTCGCCCAGTGGAAAGCCATTCTGCATCCGGGCGCGACGCCGCCGCGAGTAGACAGTGTGACGTTGAATTACCTGACGAAAAATGTTGCGCCTGAATTTGACGATGTTTCAGTGAACGTAGGCACACGGTATCAGACACCGCCAAGGCCGGCGAACCTGGAGCCGAGTCAGCGGTTTGATCCGCAACCGAACAGCGTGCGTGACCGCCAGTCGATTGGGGTGAAGTGGAACGTGCATGATGAGAACGATGACCAGATGGTCTATTCCGTCTACTACCGCGGCGATGGGCAAAGCCGATGGCTGTTGTTGAAGGACAACATCTCAGAGAAGTTTTATTCATTCGACGCTTCCCTGCTGCCGGATGGAGGCTACACGATCAGACTGGCAGCATCGGACGGGCCCTCGCATTCGCCGCAGGACGCGCTGCGCTCAGAAAGAGAGAGCGACCGTTTTGAAGTGGACACGACTCCTCCGCAAATCGAGGATCTGAAAGCGTCATTACAGGGCAATTCGGTGCGCGTGCAGTTTCGGGCAGTCGACGGATTCTCGCCGATCAAGCGCGCAGAGTATTCAGTTGATGCCGGCGAGTGGCATTTCGTCGAGCCGGTGGGACAGCTTTCGGACGCCAAGGCAGAGAGCTACGATGTATCAGTGCCGCTGACCAACGAGGGAGCGGAACACGTTGTTGTGAGGCGAGCCTATGACCGATTCGAGAACATGAATGCGGCAAAGACGGTGGTTGGCAAGTAGGAGAAGCCAGGCGATTGCCGCCTTCGCGTATCCCTGCTTAAATGAGTAAATGTTCTTCGGAAGCCAAGTGCGCGTGGGCACGGCCGGCTGGTCGTACAAGGATTGGGAAGGCATCTTCTATCCGCCTGGAATGTCGCGGCGCAAGCAGCACCCGCTTCAGATTCTTGCGCAATGTTTCGACGTAGTTGAGATCAACACTTCATTTTATGGTCACATCAAGCCTGAGCTGGCGAAGCTTTGGGCAAAGATCGTCTCCGATGTGAATCCCGATTTTCTGTTTACCGCGAAGCTGCACCGTTCGTTCACGCACTCCCCGATGGCCGCGATGGAGCCGACGTCGGCGGTTTCGATTCGTCCCAACGATGACGATGAGCGGCTGGCACGCCAGGGACTGGAGGCGCTTGCTGCGACGGGCAAGTTCGGCGCACTGCTGATTCAGTTTCCGGTTTCATTCAAGAACACTGCGCTGAATCGTGAGTATCTGGAAACATTGCTGCGGCAGTTCATTGAGTATCCGAGAGTGGTTGAAGTGCGGCACTCGACCTGGAGCAATCCCGAGACGATCGCATATTTTGCAGAGAGAAATGTTAGTTTCTGCAATATTGATCAGCCGCAAATCGGACGAGCGCTGGAACCAACGACGCATGTGACCTCTGGAATCGGTTACGTGCGGCTGCATGGGCGCAACTACGATCAATGGTTTCAGGCCGAGAATTGCGCAGACCGCTACAACTACATGTACAAGCCGAACGAACTGGTGGGATGGAAAGAACGGGTTGAGACGATCGCGCAGAAAGCGAAGATTACCTTCGTGGTCGCGAACAATCACTTTGAAGCAAAAGCGGGAGCCAATGCGCTGCAATTGAAACACATGCTCACAGGACGGCGCGTACAAGCGCCAGAGTCGCTGCTGGAGCACTACCCCGAGCTGCGAAGGATCGCTGATCCGCTAGGCGAGAAGCAGCCGGCTGAGAGCTTGCCGTTGTTGCGCGATGAACCCGCGTAACTAGTTACTGCCGGATTCGAGGGTTCGCCATCGAATACAGAACGTCTGTGAGCAGGTTCACGAGCACATAGGTCAAGCCAATCGCGAGGATGCAGCCCTGCACCAGGAAGTAATCGCGATTACCAATGGCATCGATCGTGAGGCGGCCGATGCCGGGCCATGAAAAAATCTTTTCGGTGACAATCGCGCCGGCGAGCAACGCGCCGAATTGCAGTCCCAGTACTGTGAGCACGGGCAACATTGCGTTGCGCAACGCGTGTTGATAAACAACGGTGCGCTCGGGCAATCCTTTGGCGCGAGCGGTGCGAATGTAATCCTGCCCGAGTTCTTCGAGCATTGACGTGCGCACCATGCGGGTGAGGATCGCGGCGAGCGATCCGCCCATAGTGATCGCGGGGAGTACGAGATGGGCAAAGGTGCCCGACCCGGACACCGGAAGCAGGCCGAACTTGATCGAGAAAAAAAGGATAAGGATTGGGCCGAGCGCAAAATTGGGGAATGAAAGCCCGAAGAGGCTGACTACGCTGAGCAACTTGTCATCCCAACGGCCGCGCCGCTGCGCTGATCTCACACCGGCGGGGATGGAAATCACAACGGCCACCAGCAGCGCTGCGATGGTCAACTCAAGGGTGTAAGGATAGCGATGCAGAATGAGGCTGCTGACACTTTGATTGAAGCGCAGTGAGGGCCCAAGGTCACCGTGCACGACGCCTTTCCAGTAATTCAGATATTGACGCCCGAGTGTTTCGTCGAGGTGATAGGCATGACGGGTGGCTGCGACGTCAGCGGAGGGCGCGCCCTCGCCGAGCATCTGCAAGATGGGATCGCCGGGGACGAGATGAATCAGCAGGAATACGACTGAGACGACTAGCCATAAGACAGGGAGAGTGTAGAGCGCGCGGGTTGGCAGACGCCGAAACATTCAGGTGAGAAGGATTAGATTACACCGAGGCGCAGATCGCGCTCAGGGATATTCGGGCTATCTGTCGGGGTGCAGAACAAGTTTCTGCACGCGCCAGTTCAGCAATTCGCCCACATACAGCACATTCTCAGAGGGACAGGCGATTTCGTGAACCCAGCCAAATTGTTTCAGTTGCTTCCCTGACTCGCCCAGCACGCCGAGCACCTTGCCATCCAAGCTGAGTTTGTAGATTCGCCCTAGATAAGCGTCGGCCGCGTAGAGCACCTGATGAGGGCCGGGAGTGATGCATATTGCCCACGGGGCGCCTGGAGCCATGAGTTGATTGCCAGTCGTGATCGGCAACTGCGGCTTGTTTCCGATCGCCGGCTTTGCATTCGGATCAGATGAAACATCGATCGCAATCTGACGAAGGAAGTTGCCATCGCGGTCGAACACCTGGATGCGGCGATTGCCCCGATCGGCAACGTAGACGTGATCTTCGGCGTCAACCGCAATGCTGTGCGGCGTAATGAACTGGCCGGGACCGTTGCCGGGTTCACCCCAGGACTTGGTCCAGTTCCCATCTTTATCAACTTTGGCCACCCGGGAATTTACGTATCCATCGCTGATGTAAGCGTTGCCGGCAGAATCCCAGGCGATGTCGGTGACCTGTCGAAACACTCCATCCACCGGCGGCAATGGCGGCTTCACATGTTTCAGGGGAGCAGTGTCTTCGTCGGAGGCTTCCTGCTTGCGGCCAAGCACCATGGCGACGCGGCCTTCAGCTGTGAACTTGATCACCATGTCCGAGCCTTTGTCAGCGACCCAGATGTTGTCCTGTTTATCGATCTTCACTGAATGGGCAAAAGACCAGGCGTAGAGGTTGTGACCGATCTCACGAAGGTATTTGCCATCGGCATCGAACTCGAGTAGTTGCGCGGCGCCGGCGGCGTACGCCGGGCCGGTGGTGTTTCCGCGCGAAAAGACGAAGATGTGTCCTTTGGAGTTGACGGCGACGCCTGCTACTTCGCCGAAATAAAGGTCAGCAGGAAGCTTTAGAAAATCGCTGACTGAGTCGAACGAGATTTGAGGCGGCTGCTGGGCAGAGACAAAAATCGCGCCCAGAAAGATGAAGGACAAGAGCGTTGCTTTGAACATGATATTCAGGCGAGAACGATAGCAGAATTGAGGGCGGTGCGGCAGGGTTACGCACAATTTCGCTGTTGAGTCTCGTAATGGATGCATCCGCGCTGTTTGGCCCCTCGCAGATCGGAATCATTGGCACCAACACCAGAAACCGGGATTGAATGCGGTATCATGGCTAGCGCTGCTTGATGGCTGGATTTTAGGCATTCTGCAATCGAAACCGTTGCTGAGAAAATCACAAAGAGAAAAGCTTTCGGCAGATGCGCCACTCAGTGCAAGGCCAGTACAAACGAGTGAGGAGGCTCGATGTCTCACATTGATGTCCCATTAGTGCGTTCGGGTTTCGGAGAGACGCGGAGACCGGACACGTGGTGGGTACAACCTTTATTCGTATTCCTCGGCTTGTCCACATTCATTGTTTACTCGACGTGGGCCGCATTTCAGGGGCAGCACTTCAGGTTTGGACCTTACCTTTCGCCTTTTTATTCGCCGGAATTGTTCGGCGTCTCGAAAGAAGCCTGGTTCGGAGAAAGCCCGCGCTGGATACCTGCCTGGGTCACGGCGGCGATGCTTATTCTGTGGGCGCCGGGCGGATTCCGGGTCACGTGCTACTACTACCGCGGGGCATATTACAAAGCTTTTTGGGCGGATCCGCCGTCCTGCACAGTTGGCGAGCCGCGAAAGACCTATCTTGGAGAGCGCTCCTTTCCTTTAATCATTCAAAACATTCATCGCTACTTCCTGTATCTGGCCCTTATATTCATTGTTCTTTTGGCGCTCGACGTCTGGCGTGGGTTCTGGTTCGACGGACACTTCGGCATTGGCGTCGGTACGCTGGTGTTGCTTACCAATGTTGTGCTGCTGAGCTGCTACACCTTCGGCTGTCATTCCCTTCGGCATCTGGTTGGCGGTTTTCGCGACCGGCTGGCTGGAGCTCCGGTGCGTAAACCGGCTTATGACTGCGTCAGTTGCCTCAACCGGCGACACATGTTGTTCGCATGGTGCAGCCTGTTCAGCGTGGGTTTCAGCGACCTGTACATAAGGATGTGCTCGATGGGGATCTGGCACGACTGGAGGATCCTCTAGTGGCCGAGTACATTACGCATGAACACGACGTGTTGATCATCGGCGCTGGGGGCGCCGGGCTGCGCGCCGCGGTGGAAGCTTCCGCGGCTGGCGTCAAAGTCGCAGTCATAACCAAATCGCTTCTTGGTAAAGCGCATACGGTAATGGCCGAAGGCGGCGTGGCCGCTGCCATGGGCAATGTTGACGACCGCGACAACTGGCGGGTCCATTTTTCAGATACGATGCGAGGCGGTCAATACCTGAATAACTGGCGGATGGCCGAGTTGCACGCAAAAGAAGCTCCGGCACGGGTCCTCGAGTTGGAAGCGTGGGGCGCGCTTTTCGACCGCACGAGTGACGGCCGAATTCTGCAGCGGAATTTCGGCGGACACCGTTATCCACGACTGGCGCACGTTGGCGACCGCACAGGCCTGGAGATGATCCGAACACTTCAAGACCACGGAATCCATCTTGGGCTGGATGTGTTCATGGAGCACACTGTCCTGAAGCTTTTGAAAGATGGGGATCGCATAGCGGGCGCGTTTGGATATGACCGCGAGCGCGGGCGATTTCATTTGTTTCGCGCCAAAGCTGTTGTACTGGCTACCGGAGGAATCGGAAGGGCTTACAAGATCACCAGCAACAGCTGGGAATATACGGGCGACGGTCATGCGCTCGCTTATGACGCAGGCGCCGCGCTGATGGATATGGAATTTGTGCAGTTTCATCCGACGGGGATGATTTGGCCGCCGAGTGTGCGCGGCATTCTGGTTACGGAAGGTGTGCGCGGCGAAGGTGGAGTGTTGCGGAACAAAGATGGCGAGAGATTCATGTTCAAAGATATTCCGCCGCTCTACGTGAACCAGACCGCGAATTCAGAAGAAGAAGGCTGGCGCTACACGCAAGGCGACAAGAATGCGAAGCGTCCGCCGGAGCTATTGACCCGCGACCACGTTGCACGATGCATCCGCCGCGAGGTGCGGGAGGGCCGCGGCAGCCCGCATGGCGGCGTATTCCTCGATATTTCGTGGATCAAGGAGAAAGTTCCTAACGCGGCTGAGCGCATCAAGAAGAAGCTGCCCAGCATGTATCACCAGTTCAAGCAACTGGCCGACATAGACATCACAAAGGAACCGATGGAGATCGGCCCCACGACGCACTACATGATGGGGGGAGTGCGGGTTGATGGCGATTCGCAAATGTCAGACGTTCCTGGACTGTTTGCGGCCGGAGAGTGCGCCGCGGGCTTGCATGGCGCGAATCGTCTGGGCGGGAATTCCCTCTCTGACCTTCTGGTATTCGGAAAGCGCGCTGGAGAATACGCTGCGAGGTTCGCGAAAGAGAATGCGCCAGGCGCTGTGAACATGCAGGAAGTGGAAACGGCGGAAAAAAGGGCGCTGGAACCGTTCGCACGCAGCAGCTCTGAGAATCCGTACACGGTGCAGCACACGTTGCAGGACCTGATGCAAGAACTAGTGGGAATTGTTCGCACCGAGCCGGAGATGTTGCAGGCGCTGGAGCGCATCCAAGACTTGAAAGCCAAGAGCGAGCGGGTCAGCGTGGATGGGAACCGCGAATACAACGCCGGCTGGCACACTGCACTGGACTTGCACAATCTACTGACGGTTTCGGAGGTGATTACGCGGGCGGCGCTGGACCGCAAGGAAAGCCGCGGCGCTCACTTTCGCGATGACTTCCCGGCCAAAGACGAAAAGTTTGGCAGCTTCAATATTGTTGTGCAGAAAGGCGCGGGAGGAGAAATGCTGTTCCGACATGAGCCCATACCAGCGATGCGAGAAGAATTGCAGCAAGTCATCCAGGAGATGAAGTAATGGCGACGGCAACATTCCGGATCTGGCGCGGCGCTCACGGCGAAGGACAATTTCAGGACTACACCACGGAAACGTCCTCGGGGATGGTTGTGCTCGACGCTGTGCATCAAATCCAGGCGGAACAGGCCAATGATCTTGCGGTGCGCTGGAACTGCAAGGCAGGAAAATGCGGCTCATGCTCGGCAGAAATCAACGGCATGCCGAAACTGATGTGCATGACTCGGCTGAACACACTGCCGCTGGATAAACCTGTGACCGTGGAGCCCATGAAAAGCTTCCCGCATATGAGAGACCTGGTCACCGACGTATCGTGGAATTACGAGGTGAAGAAACGCATTCCGAAATTCCAACCGCGGCGTCCAGATGCGCCGGACGGAACATGGCGGATAGCTCAGGAAGACGTTGAAAGAGTGCAGGAGTTTCGTAAGTGCATCGAATGTTACCTGTGTCAGGACGTCTGTCACGTGTTGCGGGACCACCATATGCATGACCAGTTCATCGGGCCGCGGTTTCTGGTCTATGCAGCCGCGCTGGAGATGCACCCGCTGGATGTTGCCGACAGGGTCCCCGAATTGCGAAAGGACTTCGGCATCGGGCTATGCAACATCACCAAGTGCTGTACGAAAGTTTGCCCTGAAAATATTACGATCACCGACAATGCCATCATCCCGTTGAAGGAGCGTGTGGTGGACCGCTTCTTCGATCCGCTGTCGAAATTATTTCGGGCGTTTAGTCCTTCGAAAACCTAGGAGTTGTTATGCATTTCGAACTCAAATCCATTTCAGCGCAGAGTATCCCCGAAGCGCTTGCCAAAGTGGAGCGCTACCGCCTGCTGAATGAACCCAGCCTTGCAGAAAGTATCTGCCTCGATATTCTCGCCGTCGAACCTGGCAACCAGCAGGCGCTGATCTCGCTTCTGCTTGCCCGCACTGATCAATTTCAGTCGAATGTGCATGCAAAAGCCGCGCAGCAAGTTCTGGCTCAAATTACAGGGGAGTACGAGCAAGCCTATTACGCAGGCATTATCTGGGAGCGCGTGGCGCAGGCCCGCATTCGTCAGGGTGGTCACGGAGGAGCCGCTTCCTATCGTGCATTGCAGCAGGCGATGAGCCACTACGAGAGCGCGATCAGTCTTGCGCGTCCGGGGAACGACGACGCAATTCTGCGCTGGAACACCTGCGCCCGCATGATCATGCAGAACCCGGAGATTCAGCCGCAACCCGAGGGTGAGCCATCAGACGCATGGGTTCGTGACGAGGCTAGCTCGAGCATCGCAGACGCCTGAGTCGCACGCTGGAATTTCTTGACCCGCCCAGTCGATGAGCGAAATGCGCGATGAGTGGTCCGCCATCGTGATCGCGAATTGCCTCTCGGGCCTCCACCCGAGTGAGTAGCTCGGCTACAACTTTCTCAACCTCCGTTATATCCGCTGTCGTACAATTCTTCCACTTTCCAAACAAAAATTCAGGAGGCGGCAACTGATGTCGGTGATCACAAACAAGGGGTTGGCAGTGTGCGTCGGGCTCGGGATTTTTTGTGCCGCAATTTGGACGAGTGCAGCGGTCGCCCAGACAATCGTCGTCGATTCGGCGCCTTCGCATGTCGCCAACACCTTCAGCCCGGTGCGTTCGCTAGGCGCGGCGATTGATCGTCTCAGGACTGGAACGCCCGATCACTTGCTCACAGACCCGCTTCTCCACGAAATTCTTGGCGCAGGATGGCAGACCGTGACCTATCGCCAGAACACTGAGCTGATGGTGGAGGCCTGGCACTGGAACCCAAGCGGGGCGTGGAGTGATTCACAACATCAGCAAGGCTATTTTGTCGGCAACGCTGAACCGACCGCGGAAATGATCCGTCACTCATGGGCAGCGCCACTTCCGCATCGCGGGTTCAGCCGAGGCGACGGAAACGGCTGGTCGCGTCTTACGGACGGCGACTTGAAATCTTATTGGAAAAGTAATCCGTACCTCACGAAAGCTTTCACAGGCGAAGACGACTCGCAGCATCCGCAGTGGGTGATGATTGATTTGGGCAGCAAGGTCCCGGTCAACGCGATACGCATTGCCTGGGCCGAACCCTACGCCAAGCATTATTCAGTCCAGTTCTGGACGGGCGAGTTGGAGCCGTTCTACGACGGAACCACCAAGGGCACATGGCAAACGTTTCCACTGGGTGCAATCACTGAAGGCAAGGGCGGCACCGTGACGCAAAAGCTGGTTTCGTGGATGATCCCGGTGCGCTATCTCCGGATATGGATGACGGAATCTTCCAACACCTGTGACAGTCATGGCTCGGCGGACAAACGCAACTGCGTGGGTTACGCCATCAATGAGCTGTACGCCGGCAGCCTCTCGGCCGATGGGAAGTTTAATGACTATGTCACACACTTTCCCAGCCGGGAGCAGACGGTGATATGGCCTTCATCGGTAGATCCCTGGCATGCAAATTCCGATATGGATCAATCGAGAGGCGACCAGGTCGGACTAGATTTCTTTTTCACGTCGGGAATAACGCGCGGAGTACCGACAATGGTGCCGATTGCCATGCTGTATTCCACGCCGGAAGATGCCGCAAACGAAATTGCATATCTCTACAAGCGGCATTATCCGATCTCGTGGATCGAGATGGGCGAGGAAGCTGACGGGCAGCACATGCTTCCTGAAGACTACGGCGCGCTGTACCTGCAATTCGCTACCGCAATTCATCGCCTGGTGCCGGAAGCGAAGCTGGGGGGACCGCCCTTCGAGGGAACGTTTGACGACGTGGAAGTGTGGCCGGACGCTGCCGGGAAGGTTTCCTGGCTCGGGCGGTTTCTCGACTACTTGAAGGCACACGGAAGAATGAATGACTTTACGTTCTTCTCGTTTGAACACTATCCATACCAAGACAAGCCCACATATTCATGGGCGGATTTATATCCGGAGCCAGATTACGTCCGCCACATTGTTCAGGTTTGGAAGGACGACGGCCTGCCTCCGAATATTCCTTTCTTTATGACGGAAGGCAACATCGGAGGAGGAGCCGGGGTTTCAACTGTAAAGGGTGCGCTTTGGCTTGCTGACTATGTCGGATCCATGATGACGGCCGGCGCCGGAGGTACTTATTACTTCCACTACATGCCGTCCCCCGGCCGCTGGGGCGCCTATCCGCTGCTCCTGATCGACGAAAACTACAAGTTGATCAGTTATCCGCCGCAGTACATGGCTTCGCAGGTGATCTCCAAGGAGTGGGTGCAGCCTGTGGATGCTCCCCACAAGTTATTCAAAGTTGCGAGTGATGTAACCGACGCTGCCGGAAACCTTCTGGTGACGGCTTATGCCGTCGAGCGTCCAGATGGACAATGGGCGGTAATGCTGGTCAACCGCGACCAATATAACGAGCATGCGGTGAAGGTGCTTTTCAACGACGGGG
>Ga0136846_1229070_pt1 | contig 18217 bp, 17 predicted proteins | sample HopSoiMetagenom2_FD_96841 | JGI IMG/M metagenome (GOLD analysis project Ga0136846, IMG submission 96841) | Grasslands soil microbial communities from Hopland, California, USA - 2 Assembly 2016 (version 4) | ecosystem: Environmental > Terrestrial > Soil > Grasslands | place: USA: Hopland...
CCGAGGAGCGCAGGGCCAGACGGATCAGGGCAAAAACTTGTTTGAGCCGCAGGCGAGTTGTTTTTGACCCCGGCTGGACCGAGCACCGCAGGTTGCCCGCAGCGAAGCGGAGGGACGCAGCAAGTAGGGTCGCCTTTTCTTTTGCTTACTTTACTTTTGGCGAAGCAAAAGAAAAGTGAGTTGCCGCCGGCAACCCCGGCCCCGGAACTCAGGCCATCCCGATAAGACGAAAAAGAACCCGGCCTCACGCAAGAACCTCCTTCTTGCGCCCAAACCTCCGCCCTAACCGATCAAACCCAAGATAAATAACCGGCGTCGTAAACAAGGTCAACATCTGGCTGACAATCAAGCCGCCAAAAATCGACAACCCCAGCGGCTGCCGCAACTCGGCTCCTTCACCAAAACCCAGCATCAAGGGCACAGCGGCAAACAGCGCCGCCAGTGTCGTCATCAGGATGGGCCGAAAGCGCAGCAGCGCGGCCTGGTGAATCGCCTCTTGCGGAGATTTTCCTTCGTTGCGTTCCGCATCAATCGCGAAGTCGATCATCATGATGGCGTTTTTCTTCACGATGCCGATCAGCAAAATAATGCCGATGATGCCGATCACTCCAAGGTCGGAGCCGCTGATCATCAGCGCCAGCAGCGCACCCACGCCGGCCGAGGGCAGGGTGGAGAGAATCGTCAGCGGGTGGATATAGCTTTCATAGAGCACACCCAGCACGATGTAGACGCAGATCACCGCCGCCAGGATCAGCCACAACTGGTTGGAGAGCGACGCCTGATAGGCACCTGCCGCACCGAGGAAAGACACCGTCACGCTGGCCGGCATGGCGATGTCTTTGGCGGCTTGCCTGATCTCATCGACGGCCTTGCCCAGCGAGACGCCGGGCGCGGTGTCAAAGCCCAGTGTGGTGGCCGGGTACTGGGCCACGCGGGTGATCTGCAGCGGGGCGGGCTGCTCGGCGATGGTGGCAATGGCCGACAGCGGCGTGGTGGTGCCTGAGCCGGTTTTGAGCTGCAGGCTGCCCAGCGAGGCGGGCGTGAGCAGCTGGTCGGGCATGGCCTCCAGGATCACGCGGTACTGGTTGGTCTCTGTGAAGATGGTAGAGACAATGCGTTGGCCGAAGGCGCTGTAGAGCGCGTCGTCGATCGATGAGGTGGTGATTGCCAGGCGCGAGGCGCTGTCCCGGTCTACCGTGATGTACGCCCCGGCGCCGCTGGAGCCCGCGTCGGACGACACATTGCGCAGATGATCGAGCTGCCGCATGCGCTGCGCCAGTTTGGTAGCCCATTCCACCACGGTGGCGTTGTTCGATCCTTCGAGTGACACGCGGAACTGTGTGGGGCCGGTCTCGGCGTCAATCGTCAAGTCCTGCGTGGGCTGCAAATACAGCGTGACGCCGGCCACGGCGGCCGCGCGTCGCTGCAGCCTGTCCATGGTTTCCTGTTGGCTGGTGGTGCGCGATTTTTTCAGGTTGATCAGCATGCGGCCGGTGTGCAGCATGGTGTTGTTGGCTGCATCCACGCCAATGAAGGAGCTCAGTGTCTCGACATCGGGGTCTTCCAGGATCGCTTTGGCGGCGGCCTGCTGCAGTTCGGCCATGCGGGCATACGACACCGATTGGGCCGTTTCTACCCGGGCTTGCAACTGGCCGGTGTCTTGTGTCGGGAAGAGGCCTTTCGGAATCAACACGTACAGCAGCACCGTCAGCACCAGCGTGCCCAGCGCCACCAGCAGCGTGGCGCCCTGGCGCTTCAATACCCAGGTGAGCCAGATGTCGTAACGGGCGATCACGCCGTCAAAGAAGCGTTGCATCTTCGCGCCTGCCTTGGCGAGGCGGCCGTCGCCCGTGGTTTCAGGCACGTGCCTGAGCCATCTTGCCGACATCATCGGAACCAGCGTGAGCGACACCACAGCCGAAATCAAAATGGTGATGGCCAGCGTGACGGCGAATTCGCGAAACAGCCGGCCCACCACGTCGCCCATAAAGAGCAGCGGGATCAGCACGGCAATCAGCGACACCGTCAGAGAGATGATGGTGAAACCGATCTGCGTCGCGCCCTTGAGCGCCGCGGCCATGGGCTCTTCGCCTTCTTCGATGTAGCGCGAGATGTTTTCGATCATCACGATGGCGTCGTCGACCACAAAGCCGGTGGCAATCGTTAGCGCCATCAGGCTCAGGTTGTTCAGGCTGTAGCCCAGCAAATACATGGCACCGCAGGTGCCGATGAGCGAGATCGGCACGGCCAGGCTGGCGATCACGGTGGCACGCAGGCTGTGCAGGAAGGCAAAGATCACCAGCACCACCAGCAGCACGGCCAGCAGGAGTTCGATCTCGACATGCATCACTGAAGCGCGTATGCCGGTGGTGCGGTCGCTCAGCACGTCGACCCTCAGCGACGTTGGCAGGCCGGCCTGCAACTCGGGCAGGCGCTGCTTGATGGCGTCGACCGTGGCGATCACGTTGGCGCCGGGCTGGCGCTGCACGTTGAGGATGATGGCCGGCTTCATGCCGGACCAGGCGCCGAGCTTGATGTTCTCGGCGCTGTCAACCACCTGCGCCACATCCGAGACACGGACGGCCGCGCCATTGCGAAACGCGACGATCAGATTTTTGTAGTCAGACGCCGCCACCAGCTGGTCATTGGAGTTGATGGTGTAGGAGCGCGTGGGGCCGTCAATGCTGCCCTTGGCGCCGTTGGCATTGGCGGCTGAAATGGCAGTGCGCAATGAGTCCAGACCCAGGCCGTAAGAAGCCAGCGCGCGGGTGTCGGCCTGGATACGCACGGCGGGGCGCTGCCCGCCGCTGAGCGACACCAGGCCCACGCCGTTGACCTGGCTGATCTTCAGTGCCAGCCGGGTGTTGACGATGTTTTGCACTTCTGTCAGCGGCATGGTGTCCGACGTGATGGCCAGTGTCAGCACCGGCGCATCGGCCGGGTTGACCTTGGCATACACGGGCGGGGCGGGCAGGTCGGCCGGCAACAGCGAGCCGCCGGCGTTGATGGCCGCCTGCACCTGCTGCTCGGCCACATCGAGCGCCAGGCCCAGGCCGAACTGCAGCGTGACGATGGAGACACCGGCGGCGCTGGTGGAGCTCATGCGCGAAAGCCCGGCCATCTGGCCGAACTGGCGCTCCAGCGGCGCGGTGACGGTTTGCGCCATGACTTCGGGGCTGGCGCCGGGGTAGAGCGTCTGCACCTGGATGGTCGGGTAGTCGACCTGCGGCAGAGCCGACAGCGGCAAAAACTTGAAGCCCACCAGGCCGGCCAGCACGATGGCCACCATCAGCAGCGACGTCGCTACCGGGCGCAGGATAAAGGGACGTGAGGGGCTCATTCAATAACCTTGGTGCTGCGCACTGCGATGCTTTTGCCGTTCAGGCGCCTGCTCATTTCGTCGAGCGTTCGCTCTGGCCGCCCTGGCGGCGATCCTTCATGCCCTGCCAGCGTGCCAGCGCTTCGGGGTCGCCCTTGTCGATTTGTTCCAGGAAGCGTTTGCGGCGTTCCAGCGCGGCCGGGTCGTCTTTGGCTTGGTCGAGCATGCGCTGGCGTTGCTCGGCTGTCGGGCCGGCGATGGAAGGCGGCGCGGCGTCAGGTTGCAGCGCGGCGGGTGCCGAAGCTGCCGGAGCGGGAGTTGCTGCTGGTGTTGCCGCCGGTGCGGCCCCGGCGGCATCGGACGCGGGGCGGTGGCGCCCCGCGGCGGAAGCACCGCCGCCCGGCGCACTGGCGCCGCGGCGCCTGCCGCTTGCGCCCGCACCTGGCGCGTCGCCCGGCAGCACCACGCTGGCGCCGTCTTTGAGGCGGTCGGCGCCCTCGGTGATGACGCGCTCGCCGGCTTTCAGCCCGGCGGTGATCACAATCTTTTCAGCCGTGGCCTGGCCGCGTTGCACTGGCCGCAAGGACACGGTGCGCTCGGCGGCGTTGAGCACGTAGACATAGTCGCCGCTGCCGCCCAGGCGCAGGGCGGTCACCGGCACCACCACGGCGTCGTCAAGCGTCTTGACCTGCAACTGCACATTGACGAACTGGCTGGGGAAGAGGTTGAGCTTGCTGTTGGCAAAGCGCGCCTTGGCCCGTACGGTGCCGGTGGTGGTGTCGACCTGGTTGTCGAGTGAGGCGAACACACCCGTGTCCAGCGTGGCGGTGCGGGTGCGGTCCAGCGCGACGACCTTCATGGGTGTGCTGCCGCCGGCGTTTTGCTGCAGCTCGCCGGCCCGGTCTTGCGGGATGGAGAACACGACGTCAATCGGGCTGAGTTGCGTGATGAGGGCGACCCCGTTGGCATCGCCGCTGCTCACCACGTTGCCGACGTCGACCGTGCGCAGGCCGACGCGGCCGCTGACGGGCGCCACCACGCGGGTGTAGCCCAGGTTGAGCCGCGCCGCGCCTTCATTGGCTTTGTCGACCACGACGGTGCCTTCGAGCTGCTTGACCAGCGCGGCCTGGGTGTCGACCTCCTGGCGGGCGATGGAATCCTGTTCGAGCAGGGTCTTGAAGCGCTGCAACTGCACACGCGCGCTGTCGAGTTGCGCTTCGTCGCGCTGGCGCTGGCCGCTGGCCTGCATCAGGGCCATCTCAAACTGGCGCGGGTCTATGGTGGCCAGCAACTCGCCGGCCTTGACCATCTGGCCTTCCTTGAACAGCACTTTCTCAAGCACGCCAGACACCTGGGGCCGCACCCTGACGGTGGCCTGCGGCGTGACAGTGCCCAGGGCTTCCAGGACGATGGGGATGTTGGCTTTTTCGGCGGTAGCTACGCCGACCGTGGTGGAGGGAGGCCCACGCCGGAAGGCGCCGCCGGGGCCGCCCGGGCCGCCAGCGGTGGGGTCTGCCGCCGGTCGGGTCAGGTGCCAGGCCAGCCAGCCGGTGCCGGCCAATAGCAGCACGGCAATGACGCTGCCGATGATGGAGGCGCGGCGGCTCAGCCGTTTGCGAGGAGGGATCACAGCGCCGTTTTGCGGCGTTTCGGCTTTCGGGTCCATCAGCTGTCCTTGGTGCCCGCCGTGTCACCCTGTTCAATCGGGGAGCGCGGCATTTTTTGTGTTTGATGGGTAGTTCATGGCTGCCGTCTGAACGAAGCTGAACGAAGCGGAAGGCATCGTCCAGGCGGCGCTGAATAATTATCACTGCAACACTGAGGGCGCAGATATACGGCTGGAAAGAGGCTCGTAAACGTCCTGTAAAGGAGAGGCCGGACTACACGCCCGCGAGACATTGCGCCGCTGGACCCGGCTGGGCCAGTTGCTTGCTACTGTTTTGATAGCTGCCAGCCAAGGTGGCTACTGGGCTGCAGGCATATTCTCTTTAAAACGCGGGTAAGTCAGCCGAGCAGCGCCGCTACCTCTGCCTGGCGCGGGATGCCGTCGATGGCGCCATGCCGCGTGACCGACAGCGCCGCTGCCGCATTGGCCCATCGCATGGCCGCAGGCAAAGGCTCGCCGCGCGCCAGTGCGGCCGCCAGTGCGCCGGTGAAGGTGTCGCCCGCGCCTATGGTGTCGCGCACGGGCATGGTGCGCCCGGCCAGCGTGACGGGTAGCTGGCCCGGCTGGTAGAGCCGGCAACCGGCCGCGCCCAGCGTGACCAGCACGGCGCGCGCGCCGCGGCTGAGCAACTGCAGGGCCGCATCGTCGGCCGAGCCGTCATGCCCCGCGCCGGCCAGCAAATAGAGTTCGCTTTCATTGGGCGTGAGTACGTCCACCAGCGCGAGCAACTCGTCCGCCAGCGGGCGCGCGGGCGCCGGGTTGAGCAGGGTGAGGGCGCCGGCCTGGCGGGCCAGGCGAAAAGCTTCGAGGGTGGCCTCGGCCGGGACCTCGCAGGAGGCCATCACGACGCGGCAGCCTGCCAGTACAGGCGCGGCGGCCAGGGCATGGCGCGCGCCCAGGCCGGTGCCCGCACCGGGGTAGACGGCAATGCTGTTGTCGCCGTCTTCATAGACCAGGATTTGCGCGACACCGCTGCGCTCGCCCGCCACCTGCTCGACATGGCGCGTATCGATGCTTTCGCCGTGCCAGAGCGTCATGCCCATGCGGCCAAAGTCGTCCTCGCCGATGCGCGCGATCAGCGCCACACGCGCACCCTGGCGCGCGGCGGCCACCGCGGCATTGCTGCCCTTGCCGCCCGGGCTGATGCTGAAGCTATTCGCCATCAGCGTCTCGCCCCGCGCGATAGGACGCGCCACCTGCGAAATCAGGTCGGCGTTCCAGCTGGCAACGCAGACCACGTCGGCATTCATATCGTCACTCATATGCGGTTCCGGAGGTGAGGCACCTGTCTGAGGAAGGGGTGGGTATTACCAAGCGGGGGCCGCGGAACCGGCTTCGCCGGGCCGCAGGCGCCGCCCCTTGGGGGGAAGCGCCACAGGCGCTATGGGGGGCTACTTATATCCCATGGTTTGAGGCAGCCAAAGGACGATCTGCGGGAAAAAAGTCATCGCCAGCAACAAGAGCAGCAACATGACCAGGAACGGCCAGCCCTCTTTCATCATCTCGCCGATGGGAATGCCGGTCAACGCCTTGGTCACAAAGAGCAGCATGCCAAACGGCGGGTGGATCAGGCCGATCATCATGTTGAGCACCACCAGCACGCCGAAGTGCACCAGGTCCACGCCCAGCAGCTTGGCCGCCGGCAGCAGCATGGGCACAAACACCAGCAGAAGCACCGACACATCCAGGAAGCAGCCCAGCACGAGGAACATGACGTTCACCATCAGCAAAAAGCCAATCTGTGAAAAATGCATGCTGTCGACCCACGACGCCATGGCCTGTGGCACGCCCTCGGCTGTGAAGGCGTAGTTGAGCATGAAGGAGCCGGCCAGGATCATGGTGATCACCGCGCTGCCGCGGGTCGACTCCATCACCACGCCCCAGAAGCTGCGCCACGTCAAAGCGCGAAACACCAGCGCAGCAAGGATCAGCGCGTGCAGCGCAGCCACGGCGGCGGCTTCTGTCGGCGTGAAGATGCCCGAGTAGATGCCGCCCAGCAGCACGATGGGCATCGACAACGGCAGCGCGCCGCGAAAGATCAGGCCGGCCCATTCCGAGCGCGGCACGGGTTCGTCGCGCGGCATGTTGCGCTTTTTTGCGATGATCGCGACCACGCCCATCATCAGCCCGGCCATCAAAAAGCCCGGCACCACGCCGCCCAGAAAGAGCGCACCCACCGAAGCGCCCGAAACCAGCGCATAGATCACCATCGGGATGGACGGCGGGATGATGGGACCCAGCGTGGCGCTGGCCACCACCACGGCGCCGGCAAAGCCGCGTGTGTATTCAGGCTTTTTCAGCATCTGGCGGATCGTGACCAGGCCGGGGCCGGCCGCGTCGGCAATCGCGCTGCCGCTCATGCCCGAGAAGATCACGCTGACCAGAATATCGACCTGCGCCAGTCCGCCGCGCATGCGGCCCACCAGGATGCGGCAGAAGTCGAAAATACGCTCGCTCACCGTGCCCGCGTTCATGATGTTGGCGGCAAACACAAAGAGCGGCACCGCCAGCAGCACGTAGCTGTTGTACAGCCCGTTGCCGATCTGCTCGGCCACCAGGCCGATGTCATGGCCCTTGACCGCGAGGTAGCCAATGCCCGCCGCGATCATTGAAAAGCCGATGGGCATGCGCAGCAGCATGCCGCCGGCCAGTACCCCAACCAATACCCAGATTCCGCTTGTCATATCCGCAGCTCCGCTTCAAGACCCTTGCCACGGATCGCGTTCCAGATCGCCCAGGCTGAGCGCACTGCCAAGGCGGCGAGCAACAGCACAAAAGGCAAGAAGACCCATTGGAAAGACACGCCCAGCACGGGCGTTCCTTCGCGGGCCATGAAGTGCACATAGTCCCAGCAACCCGGGATACCCCAGGCCGCCAGGCCACCGACCAGCAGGTTGCCGATGATGGCCATGGCCTGCCGGCCGCGGTAAGGCATGCTGTTCCACACCAGGTCAAACACCACGTGCTCGCGTTCGGGCACCACCACGGCGGCGGCCCACAGGATGACCCAGACATAGAGAATCACGGCCGCCTCATCCGTCCAGGGCAAAGGCTTGCCGAAGAAAAATCGCGCCGTGATCTGGATCACGAACACGATGAACAGGGTCAGGAAGAGTCCGCCGCCAATGAGGTTGGCGGCTTTTTGGGGCCAGCTTTTCATGAGAGTTGTGGTCGTGCTTGGTGCTTGCCGCAGGGCTTACTTCGTGGCGTTGATACGCTCAAGCAGGCCCTTGGGCCAGACTTTTGCGTACTCGGAATTCAGGTAAGTCGTCTGCACCGTCTTGCGGAAGGCGTCCACATCCGGCGTGGTGACCTGCAGGCCTTCCTTCTTGAAGAAGTCCACCAGCTGGCTTTCTTCCTTGATGCGGTTTTCATTGTTGTAGGCGGCTGCGGCTTGCGCGGCGGCGGTGACTTTGGTCTTTTGCGCCGCGTTCATGCCGTTCCAGGCCTTGTTGGAAATGGCGATGAAGATGCCGTCGACCAGATGGCTGGTCATGACGATTTGCTTGGTCACTTCGTAGAACTTGGCTGCGCGCACGGAGGGCAGGGGGTTGTCCTGGCCGTCGATGGTGCCGGTCTTCAGGCCCAGGTAAACCTCGCCGAAGGCCAGCGGTGTGTGGGTGGCGCCCAGGGCTTCACCCAGAAACAGCCATTCTTTGGAGCCGGGCATGCGCAGCTTCACGCCCTTGAGGTCGGCCGGAACCTTGACGTTGCGGACTTCGCGCAGGTTGACCTGGCGCGTGCCGAGGTAGACGGTGGACAGCGGCGTGACTTCCATCTTTTCAGACACATGCTTGAACATTTCTGTGCCGATGGGGCCGGAGAACACCTTTTGCTGGTGGTCCGGGTCACGCACGATGTAGCCGGCGGTGAAGATGGAGAACTCGGGCACCAGCTTGGCAATGTCAAAGGCCGAGATGGAAGAGAGCTCAAGGTTGCCGCGCGCCATGGCGGCGGGCTCGGTGCCCTGCTTGAAGAGCGAGGCGTTCAGGTTGATCTGCACGTCGAACTCGCCGGGCGCGCTTTTTTCGAGGCTGTCCTTGAAGACCGTCCACATCTTGGCGTGCCAGTCGTCCGGCACGGCCGGCGTCGAAACGCGCAGCACCATTTTGTTCTGGGCCTGGGCGGCGGGCAGCAGCGCGCCCATCAGCAAGGTGGCGGACGCTGCGGCCAACAGGGTGCGGCGAAGGGTGGACGAGAGGGAAGTCTTCATGGTTGTCTCCTTTTTTAGGTCAATCGTTTGGGCTCAGGCCCCAGGGTAGCGTTGGGCAATCAGTCGGATTTTGTATCAATCCCGAAGGCGGTGATGGTTTTTTCCAGCGCCTGGTATTCATCGGGTGTCAAAGCCACCAGCGGTGCACGCACCCGCAGCCAGGCTTTGTCGCCGCTTTGCATGGCCATGATGCCCTTGAGTGCGGGCATCAGCGAATAGCCGTTCAGCAGGCCGATCAGCTTGACGACGCGCTCGCGTTCGGCGGGCGTGGCGGCTGCCTCAGGCTCGGTCACCAGGCGTTTCACCAGGCGCGGCATGAAGTTCGCCAGGCCGCTGATGGCGCCCGTGCTGCCGCGCTTGCCCATCTCTGGCAGGTCGGGTTCAAAGCCGACATAGACGGTCATTTCCTTCATGAAGGCATTGGCCAGGCCCACCGAATGTTCGGTGCTGCAGGCGCTGTCCTTGATGCCGACGATGGTGTCCGGGTACTGCTTTTTGAGCGTGCTGATCACGTGATGCGACAGCGGAACGCCCGTCACCTGGGGGATGTGATACAGGTACAGCTTGAAGGGCGTGCCGGCCATGCCGTCGATGACATAACGGTAGCCGTCGATGATGCCCTGGTCAGACACACCCTTGAGGAAAAACGGCGGCAGCATCAGGCAGCCGTGCACACCGGCCTTGACGGCGTGGCGCGTGAGCTCCAGTGTTTCGGGCAGGGCGGCGCAGCTGGTGGAGACCATGATCTGCGCGGCCGGGATGCCGTTTTTGATCAGCTGGTCAATCGCGTCCTTGCGCTCTTGCAATGAGAACGACGGGCCTTCGCCCGTGGTGCCGAAAGCCGTCACGCCCGGGCAGCCGGCGGCGATCAGTGCCTTGCAGTGGGCGGCGAATTTGGCATGGTCAATGTCCAGGCCGGCGGTGAGCGGCGTCAGCAGGGCGGGCCAGATGCCGCGAAAGGATTTTTCAGCGGCGGGAAAAGAACTCGTCATTCAAGGGTCTCCAAAGACCACGGCATATCGGGCCGCGGCAGTCCTAGCACACGTCGGTGCGCGCTTTCGATGTGGTGGCTCAGGCGGTCGACCACGGCTTGTGCGTCGCGCCGCTTGAGGGCGTCAATAAACCAGAGGTGTTCTTCCATCGCGGGAATCAGCACATCCGGGGAAAGGGTGGAGCCTTCAAGCTTGATCAGGCGCACCCGCAGGCTGTTGATGCGGTAGACCTCCGAGATCAGCTCATTGCCCAGGGCGTCGATCATCAAATCGTGCAGGCCCCAGTCGACTGTGGTGGCGTCTTCCAGCAGGGCGTCGTCAATGGCCTTCTTTTTTGCGCGCTTGACGATGTTGAGGTGGGCCTGCTCGATGGCGGCCAGGTCGGTGTCAGACACCGTGGTGACAAAACGGCTGGCCGCCTCGCGCTCCAGCAGGCGGCGCAGCTGGAAGGCGTTGTTGATCAGTTTCAAATCGACATGCGCCACCTGCAGGCCGCGCTGCGGCACAGTCTTGAGCAGGCCTTCAGCTTCCAGGCGGGGAATCAGCTCGCGCACGGCCCCCAGCGGCATGCCCAGCAATTGCATCAACTCGCGCTGCGAGATGAACTGGCCGGGGCGGATGTTGGCGTCGACGATCTGCTGCTGAAAGCTTTCGTACGCTTGCGCGCGCAGGCTGAGAGGGGCGCCGGTCGTGGCGGAGGGGGCGCTGCTCATGGGCTCAGGTGTGGTCGCTGGCGATGACGCCCTTGCGCAGCAGGATGTTGCCGTATTTGCGCTGCTCGCCGGTCTGCAGGATCAGGAAGGCTTTTTGCGCGTGAGCGTAGAAATCAAACCGCTCCAGCGATACGGCAGGGCGCTCGCCGGCCTGGTGCAGCACAGTGGCAAATTCGGCGACCGGCGCAGGTACGGCGGCTGCGTCGCCCACCACCTGCATGGTCCAGGCGGCGTCGGGCACAAAGTCGTCCAGCGGCAGCAAGCGCAGCACCGCGGCCAGCGCCTGCGGGGCCGTCGCGCCTGCCAGCTGCACCAGCCGGGCGCCGCTTTTATGCGCTACCTGGGCGGCAGGGAAGTTCGCATCAACAATCGCCACGTCGTCACCATGGCCCATGCTGGCCAAGGCATGCAGGGCGTCGGGTGTCAGCAGGGGCGGGATGTTTTTAAGCATGTGTGGCGAATGAACAGCTGGAAAGCGTGGTTTTCACAAAACCTCGGGATTTCCCGCTGTCGATGACTGACATGTTAGTTCTAACATGGCTAAACTTTTATCGGGATTAACCCTGAAATCCAAGCCGAGACCGGACCGGACCTGACATGACAACTGCGACCACGACCACTACGACTGCGGGCCTTGCCCCTGTTTTTTCTGCCTGTGAAGGAAGCGGCCTGCGGCTGGGCTTGGGCGGCGCGCCGCTGGGCAACCTGTTCAGCGCCGTCTCTGACGCCGATGCCCGCGCTCTGGTCGACGCCGCCTGGGCCGATGGCTGCCGGACCTTTGACACCGCGCCACATTACGGCCATGGCCTTTCGGAACAGCGCCTGGGCGCTGCGCTGCGCCAGCACCCGCGAGACAGCTACATCCTCTCCAGCAAGGTGGGCCGCTTGCTGCTGCCCGACGCGAATGCCGCCCGCGCACAGCACGGCTATGTCGACATACTGCCTTTCAACCAGGTGTGGGACTTCAGCGCCGCGGGCACACGCCGCAGCGTGGAGGAAAGCCTGCAGCGCCTGGGCCTGCCGCGGCTGGACGTGGTGTATGTGCACGACCCCGACGCCGCCTCGCACGGCGAGCGTGCGCCGGCGGTGCTGCGGCAAGTGATTGACGAAACCCTGCCCGAGCTGCGGCAGATGAAGCGGGAAGGGCTGATCCGCGCCATAGGCCTGGGCACCAACGATGTGGATGTCGTGCTGCAGGTCTTGCGCGAAGCCGGCCTGGACGTGCTGATGCTGGCCGGGCGCTACAGCCTGCTGGACCACAGCGCGCTGGCCGCGCTGTTGCCGCAATGCGCAGCGCGCGGTGTGCGCATCGCGCTGGGCGGTGTGTTCAATTCGGGCATCCTGGCGACAGGTGCGCGGGGCGGCAAGGCGAGCTTCAACTACGCACCGGCTGCCCGCGAGTGGCTGGACCGCACGGCCCGGATTGAATTGGTCTGCAAGGCGCACGGCGTGCCGCTGCGCGCCGCGGCGCTGCAGTTTCCGCTGGCCCATGCGGCGGTTGAGATCGTGATGCTGGGCGCGCGCAAGATTGCCGAATGGACCGATGCGGTGGCAATGATGCAGCACCCGATTCCGCCTGCGTTCTGGGCTGATTTGCGCAAACAGGGGCTGTTGCCCATGGAGGCGCCGACGCCATGACCGCGATCGCAAAGATCGACGCGCACTTTCATTGCTGGCAACTGGCGCGCGGCGACTATGGCTGGCTGACGCCGGCGCTGGCACCCATCTACCGCGATGTGGCTGTGGCCGACTGGCAGGCGCAATCCGCGCCGCACGGCGTCACCGGCGGTGTGTTGGTGCAGGCCGCGCCAACGGAGGCGGAGACACAGTTTCTGCTGGCGCAAGCCGACCAAAACCCTGCGGTGCTGGGCGTGGTGGGCTGGGTAGATATGTTGGCTGCCGATGCGCCAGCCCGCATCGAAAAACTGGCCGGTCACCCGCGCCTCAAGGGTTTGCGGCCCATGCTGCAAGACATTGCCGATGCCGAATGGATATTGCAGCCTGCAGTGGCTCCAGCCTTGCGTGCCATGGCGGATTGCGGCCTCGTGTTTGATGCGTTGGTGAAGTCCGCGCACTTGCCGCACATCCTGACGCTGGCCGGCCGGCATCCTGATTTACGCATGGTGATAGACCACTGCGCCAAGCCCGGCATCGCGGCGGGCGAGTGGCAACCCTGGGCCGATGGCATTGCACGCATGGCAACTGAGACCGGGGCCATGTGCAAGCTCTCAGGCTTGATGACCGAAGCCGGTCCACGTCCGCAGCCAGGGGCCGTGCGGCGCTGGGGCGAGCATGTGCTGAAAAGCTTCGGCGCTGACCGTGTCGTGTGGGGCAGCGACTGGCCCGTGCTGGAGCTGGCCGGCACTTACGCGCAGTGGTGGAGCGAGGCGCGGCAGCTTCTTGCCGGGCTGGATAAGGCCGGGCAAGCGGCGGTGATGGGCGGCAATGCCATGGGGCTTTACCGGCTAGGCTAACCGCAGTGAGCCGCCCTCCCTAGAATGGCCAGATGGCTTTTCAAAGGTGACCGCATGACCGAATCCACTTCACCCTCATCTTCTGTACAAGTTGTTCGCGCCGACTACGCCAACCCGGCGCACGCCGGTGCACTCATCGAGCTGCTAGACATTTACGCGCAAGACCAGGCCGGTGGCGGCCATCCCCTCAGCGACTTTGCCAAAAACAACCTCGTCGGTGAGCTCGCCAAACGGCCGCAGGCCTTCAGCGTGCTCGCGTTCGACGGCGGGCAGGCCGTAGGCCTCACCAACTGCATCGAAGGCTTTTCCACCTTCGCCTGCCGCCCGCTGGTCAACATCCATGACGTGTCCGTACGGCCCAGCCACCGCGGCCAGCGCGTCGGCGAAAAGATGCTGGCTCTGGTGGAAGAGATCGCCCGCGAACGCGGCGCCTGCAAGCTGACGTTGGAAGCGTTGCAAGGCAACGTCGGCGCCATCAAGCTGTATGAACGCATAGGCTTTGCCGGCTACCAGCTGGATCCTGCGATGGGGCAGGCGCGGTTTTTTCAGAAGTGGCTTGAGTGAGCACACCTCAAGCCTGTTTCGTCCTTTTGGTTCAACAAAATGCCTCTATCGGGTCAAGAGCAACTGTCAGGAGCGTTAGCCATTAACCTCGTCCGGCCTGATCACAGCATCCCAAAGCGCCTCTGCGGCTCGCCCCATTGAATGACGAGACCGAAAGAGTCTGATTTCAAGGGGGACGCGTAACGCCGGCACACCCGCTTCGGCCACACGGCCCGTTGCCAGGTCGTCATCAATCAGCGTTTGCGGCACCCATGCCACGCCGCGGCCTTCGAGGACCATCGTTCTCAAAACCGAGGCCAAGTGCGCGGTGAAAACCGTTTGCGTCGAGACGTTCTCCATGGCCTCAAACCTTGTTTCGCGCAAGATGCGGCCCAAGCCGGATTCGGCGCTGTAGCCAAGAAGAGATACCGGCGTCTTGCCTGCCTGCAGCGTGTGTAGAGGGTTGCCCGAAGAGTCAACTGCCGTCACCGGCACGAGGCTGTCGGCGCCAATCTGAATCGAGAGGAAACCGCCGGATTCAAGGCGCCCTGGCGCGTCAGGGTGGGCATGGCACACCACAAACTGCACCTTGCTTTGCTCCATCAGCGCCTCGCACCGGGCCAGCACGTCAGACTCCAGGTGCATCGTTCCGGCCATGGTGTGCGCTTCAAACTTGCGTAGCCAAGCCGGCATGAAGGTAAATGACAACGCGTGAGTTGCGGCAAAGCGCAGGGAATGCGAACTGGCTTCCGCAATGATCCTGGCTTCGCCCGGCACGCGGGCCACCTGAGCCATCAAATCATTGGCAATGCCCTGGAACCACTGGCCGGCTTCGGTCAGCCGGACCGGCTGTGAGCTTCTGTCAAAAAGTTCGGTGCCGATCCATTCTTCCAGGGCGCGCACCCGGCGCCCGAAAGCAGGCTGCGTCATGTGGCGTTCTTCGGCGGCGCGGGAGAAATTTCCCGTGGTCGCCAGCGCAGAAAAGTCTTCGAGCCAGGAGAAATTCATGCCCAGTGCTTTGAAAGCATTGAAGAGAAGAAAAACAGCATTGGTCAAATGCGGCAGCCTTCACGATCATAACGATCCTCTTCACAACTTGTCATAAAGACGGCCATGAAAATCGTTGAAATCAGGGAGAAAACCCTCCCTATCAGTTCACCCATCCGCAACGCGTACATCGACTTCAGCAAGATGACCTTGAGCCTGGTGGCTGTGATCACGGACGTGATCCGTGACGGCAAGCCGGTCGTGGGTTACGGGTTTAACTCCAATGGCCGGTATGGACAGGGCGGGCTGATCCGCGAGCGTTTCCGCGACCGCATCCTTGACGCGGCGCCCGACAGCCTGATCGATGCCAAGGGTACGAACATCGACCCTGCCAAGGTTTGGGCCGCGGCCATGAGCAACGAAAAACCGGGCGGGCACGGCGAACGCTCTGTTGCTGTCGGCACCATTGATATGGCTGTATGGGATGCGGTCTCCAAGATCGAGGGAAAGCCGCTGTTTCGCATGCTGGCCGAACGCCATGGGCGCGAGGCCAATCCGCGCGTTTTTGTCTACGCGGCTGGTGGCTATTACTACCCCGGCAAGGGCAATGAGGCGCTCTGCGCGGAGATGCGCAGCTACCTGGATCGGGGCTACAACGTCGTCAAGATGAAGATCGGCGGCGCATCCATCGATGAAGACCGGCAGCGCATCGAGGCGGTATTAAAAGAGATCGGCTCAGAGGCCCAGCTTGCGGTGGATGCGAACGGCCGGTTCGACCTGGAAACCGGCATCGCGTACGCCAAGATGCTCCGCGAATTTCCGCTGTTCTGGTATGAAGAGATCGGGGACCCACTTGACTACGCCTTGCAGGCGGCGATTTCGGAGTTCTACCCCGGCCCCATGGCAACCGGCGAGAACCTGTTCTCGCACCAGGACGCCCGCAACCTCCTGCGCCATGGCGGCATGCGCCCTGATCGCGACTGGCTGCAGTTCGACTGTGCGTTGTCCTATGGCCTGGTTGAATACCTGCGCACGCTTGAAGTTCTCAAGCAGTTCGGGTGGTCGCCCTCACGCTGTATTCCCCACGGCGGGCACCAGATGTCTCTCAACATTGCCGCCGGCCTCGGCCTGGGTGGAAATGAAAGCTATCCCGACCTTTTCCAGCCCTACGGCGGTTTCCCCGATGGCGTGAAGGTGATCAACGGCCACGTGACCTTGCCTGAACTGCCTGGTATTGGCTTTGAGGGCAAGGCGGACCTTTATGCCCAGATGCAAGCCCTTTCTGCCTGATTTCCGATCCTGATTCTGTTAGCAACTACAAAGGAGACAAAGCATGAAAAACAACAAGTGGATGTTCAAACGGGTTCTTGGGGTTCTTGTTTCGGCCTTGCTAAGCCTCTCGGCCGTGCCGGCGGTTTGGGCGCAGTACCCGGACAAGCCGGTGACGCTGGTGGTGCCATTCGCCGCGGGCGGGCCGAGCGACAAAATTGCCCGTGACCTGGCCGAAGCACTGCGCAAGCCGCTGGGCCAGACCGTCATCGTTGACAACACGGCTGGCGCCGGTGGGACCATTGGCGCGCGCCAAGGCCGACGGTTATACGCTGCTGGTGCATCACATTGGCCTTGCAACGGCGCCAGCCCTTTATAAAAAATTGCCGTACGACACCCTGAAGGACTTTGAGTACCTGGGGCTGATCAACGAAGCGCCGTCCGTGCTGATTGGCCGCACGACGCTCGCAGCCAACAACCTTGCCGAATTGCGCAAGTGGGTTGCAGATTCCGATGGCCGGGTGAATCTGGCCAACGCGGGTGTGGGGTCGGCTTCGCACCTTTGCGGTTTGATGCTGCAAAGTGCGCTCAAGTCCAAAATGACAGCCGTCCCTTATAAGGGAACGGCCCCGGCCATGACGGACCTGATCGGTGGGCAGGTAGACCTGATGTGCGAGCAGGCGACCAACGCCGTGCCGCAAATTGAAGGTAAAAAAGTGAAGGTGTATGGCGTCAGCAGCAAGGAACGCCTGAATCTGCCTTCACTGGCGCAAACGCCGACATTGGCCGAGGCCGGCCTCACAGACTTCAATGTCACGGTGTGGCATGGCGTGTATGCGCCGCGCGGCACGCCGCCAGAGATCCTGGCCAGGCTGAATGCCGCGCTGCGTGAAGCCCTCAAAGACCCGGACCTGATCAAGCGCCAGGAAGCGCTGGGTTTGCGTCTTGTGACCGACTCCAGGCTCACCGCAGCCGGCCATAAAGCCTATGTGCAGGCGGAAATGGCGCGCTGGGGAAAGGTGATCAAGGATTCAGGCGAGACGGCTGAGTAACCTACAGCCGATCGGGCGTTTTTCCCCTTCTTCGAGGACGCAGGCCCCCGCACGATGGCCTTTTAGCATTCGCCGCGGGACCGAACGTGAAACACATCGATCTGCTTTTCTCCGCCCTCATTGGCGCGGTTGCAAGCGCGCGCTCCATGACGCCTATGGCCACCATCGCGGCAGCGCGGCTTCTGGACCGTCGCCCCCCGGGGCGGCTTGTCTTGCTGGACCGCCCGCTGTTCAGGCATGGCGCCCTGGCCATGGGTGTGGGCGAACTGCTCGGCGACAAGATGAAGACCGCGCCTGACCGTACGGTTTTTCTGGGGCTGCTGGCGCGTGTGATGAGCGCAGGCATCGCAGGCGCTGCGTTGGCTCCCCGCGGCCGTGAACCGGCAGGTGCTTTAACGGCGGTTGCAACCGCTGTACCTCTTGCGTACCTCACGCTTGCAGGCCGCAAGCGCGCCATGGCGCGCATGGGCCAGACCCGCAGCGGCCTGATCGAGGACGCGCTGATTGTTGCCGCCGGTGCGGCGATTGTGGCAATGGCGGTCCGGCGGTAGCGGTTTGAGGATCGCGTCGACCTGAGGGCTATTGCCCGGCGTCGGCCAGACTCTGCGTCGGCCACAAAACGCGTCACGCCATGGTGGATGCGTTCCACTGTGGTGCATCAACGATGCAGTTGTGGTGCGCCCAACTTGAAGATGCTGGCGGGTTTCGAATCGTCATGTGCTTGATTCATGAAACGCCATCGCCAGCAGGAGCGGTTACCACGTGGGTACAGTTTCAATCAACCCACACTCACGAAAGAAATCTTCGCAACGAACACCTAATGCTTACGCGGCTGGTTGTTGGAAACGATAAGCACACAGATAATTTTTCAATATTAATTTGAAAGGTTGTTTTTGATGAAGTCGCCCGAAGGTAAGCCAGTGGTTCGGAGTTACATGTCCAGCAAGAAGAAAGAGAAGAAAGAGAAGAAAGAGAAGAAAGAGAAGAAA
>Ga0136846_1232042_pt1 | contig 18207 bp, 15 predicted proteins | sample HopSoiMetagenom2_FD_96841 | JGI IMG/M metagenome (GOLD analysis project Ga0136846, IMG submission 96841) | Grasslands soil microbial communities from Hopland, California, USA - 2 Assembly 2016 (version 4) | ecosystem: Environmental > Terrestrial > Soil > Grasslands | place: USA: Hopland...
CTGATCGAGGCCGCGCCGGCGGGCGCCCAGATCGTGGTGGCGGGGGTCTGCATGGAGACCGACCGCATCGAGCCCTCCATCGCCATCACCAAGGAGATCGAGCTCACCTTCGTGTTCGGCTACACGCCGGAGGAGTTCGCCGCGACCCTGGGCCAGATCGCCGAGGGCGTCATCGACGTCTCGCACCTGGTCACCGGCAAGGTCGGCCTGGAGGGCGTCGCGGGCGCCTTCACCGCCCTGGGCGACCCGGAGGCCCACGTGAAGGTGCTGGTGCGCCCGAACGACTAGGTGGCCCGCCTTCGACTCATACGGTCGTCTGCGCCCGCTCCGCGTGGGCGATGGCGATTTCGTCGAGCAGCGACCGCACCTTGGCGCTGTGTCCTGTGAGCGCGAGCGTGTGGGCGGCGCCCCGCGGGATCTCCCGATTGCGGAAGTGCAGGGCCGCGATCCGCGCGTGCTCCGCCATGAGTTCGGCCTCCTGCGCAATCTGGTCGAGTCGCCGCGCTTGCTGGTCCTGCGCCGAGAGGCCCGCCTCGGGGTCGCTCATGTCCCTCTCCCGTCCTGCCTTCTGCGTCAGTCGGCGCCAGCTTGGCCGAAGCCTCCGCCGGGCGGCAAGCGCCTCACCCTAGTGCGTGGGCGCCGCTGGGTGCTCGCGCAGGTAAGCGGCGGTGGCGGCCCGCAGCGCGGGCGAGGTCCGCCCGTCCACTGGGCCGACAAAATAGCCCTGCCGCGCCAGTAGCGCCTGGGTCTCCGCCACCGTGGTCGCCGGCGGGATCACCACGGCCAGGGTCGGCGTCGGGGAGCCCGGCTGGAAGGCCGCGGCCTCGTGGTCCAGGCCGGCGCGCTCTGCCGCCGCCAGCCTGGCCTGCAGGTCCACCTGTTTCTCGCGAGCCGCCAGGTCCCCGGCGTTGGCGGCGATGGCGAACCAGCGGTAGGCCTCGCCCAGGTTCCGCTCCACGCCGCGGCCGGCCTCGTACATCAGGCCCAGGTTGAACTGCGAATCCACCACGCCCCGATCCGCCGCGCGGTGGAACCAGTTCGCGGCCTGGGCCACGTCGGCCGGACCGCCCTCGCCCTGCGCCAGGAAGAGCGCCAGGTTGTGCATGGCCAAGCGGTCGCCGCCCCGCGCGGCCCGCTCGGTCCAGGCGCGGGCGGCGGCGGGGTCTCGCGCCACCCCGGAGGCGCCCGCCTCATAGAGACCCGCCAGATAGCGCTCCGCTGCGGTGTCCCCGGCCGTCGCAAGGCCGGTAAGCCGCGCCAGCGCCGTCGCTTCGCCGCGGTCCAGGGCCGCCACGGCCTCGGCGTAGGTGCCCTGCGGGTGCTCCGTTGCCGCAGTGCGCGTCGGCGGCGGCGGGACGGGCTGCCGAGGGCTGGCGACCTCGGCCCGCCCGGCCTCCGCGAGGCCCGGACGGAGGGCCAGAGCCGCGGGAGCCTCGATGAGCGCCAGGCGCCGCGGCGCCGGCGGATTCGCCAGGAGCGTGGCCACGGCGCCCATGACCGCCACCGCAGCCGCGCCATTAGCGAGCGACAGGATCAGCCGGATCGGCGCGGGATGTCGCCGCGGCGCCGCGGCCGCCAGCGTGGCCAGGGCCGCCTCCAGCTGCGCGCCCATCTGCGCCTCGAGCCCGGCCCGCGCGTCCGCCTCGGCGTCCAACCGCGCCGCAAGGCTCTTGAGCGCGCCCGACACGCGGCCGTAGCGCGCGGCGCTGGTCTCCTCCAGGCGTGACAGTTGCCGGCCGAGCGCCTCGACTGCCCGTGCGAGGGCTTCGGCGGACTGCGGTTGCAGCGCCGCGGACGCCGGCGCGCCGAGACGCGCCTCGAGGTCGGCCACCGTGGCGCGCAGCTGGTCGACCGCGCGGTGCGCCCGCGCGTCGCCCACTGCACCCGGATCCGTCGGCCCGGCCCCGTCCGCCGCCATGCTTCCCCCCGCCGCCCTGCAAGGCCGCGCCGCCAGCCTACACCATCGCCGGAGTCGGGCGAAAACCACGGCGGCCGCGGACGGATCGTCGCAGACCGCGGCGGACTGACGCCAGGGCCACCGCCGCTATCGGCCGCCGCCCAGGTCCGCTGAACTGTGGCCGCGCCCGGCGTCAGCACAACCTGAAGTCCGCTCAACAGCCAAGCCGCACCGACGCGCCGGCTCAAGATTTCGCAGGCATTCGCCGCCGCGGCCTGCGCCAGGACTCCTGATGGCGACCGGCCAGCTCTGCGATGGAGCTCCCGTTCAACCAGCGACCCGCGACAAAGTATTTGAGCAAGTTGAGTCGCCAATATCTGAAGTTGTGAATGTTCATTGCGAAGTCACCCCAACTTGACAGTTGGAGAACGCGGTTCTACAGCCTTGGATGGCTAACAAGACGTAAATGCGAGTCCTGCAACCCAAGGCGTCATTGATTTCGAGAATTCCCCTGCGACGGGAATATTGAGCAAGCGCAAGGGCATGCGGGCCGTAACAAAGCATTTAGCGTCAATGAAACGTGACTAGGGGGCGCTCCATATGAAGCTTCGCATCGCACTCGCCGCGGCCGCCGCGGGCATGGCCATGGCCTCGGGCGCCACCGCCGCGCCGGCCAGCGCCAACACCACGGCCCAGGCCAATATCGTCGCGCCGGGTCAGCTCAGCGCCACCCGCGACCTGGAGTTCGGCACGATCGCCAAGCCCACGACAGGGACGACGACCGTCACCGTGGCCTCGGCCGCGACCGCGACGGCCACGCCGCAGGTCAGCGGCGGGAACGCCTTCGTGCCGACCTCGGGCCTGGCCCACGCGGCGGTGTTCCACCTGGTGGGCGCCAACGCCCAGACCTACACCGTCTCGGCCAACAGCCTCAGCTTCACCGGCGCGGCCGGCAACCTGGGGTCCGTCGGCTCCGAAAGCCCGGTGGCGGCCAGCGGCACGCTGAACACCCTGCCGGCCTCGGGCACGGACGACCTCTACATCGGCGGCCATTTCGACATCACCCCGACGACGACCGTGCAAAGCTATGCCGGCACGCTGAGCCTGACGGTCAACTTCAACTGATCCTGCCCGGCGGCGAGCGGCCTATCGCGCGCGTCGCCGGCGGGGCAAGGTTCGCCGCATGACCCGAGCCGCGCGCATCGTCGGAACCGCCATCGTCGCGCCGACCTTGGCGCTGGCCTTGGGGCTGGCCCTGGCGCTGCCGGCCGTAGCGGCCGTGGCGCGGGCCGCCGCACAGGCCAATGTCGTGGAGGCGACCGGCGTGCGCGTGAACTGGCCCATGGCCATGCCCACCGTCCAGGGCGGCGCTTCCGGGGCCAGCTTCGTGGGCAACATGCCGTCCATGGGCATGGCCATGATGCTGATGCCGCGCAATTCAGGCTTAATGGTTCGCCGCGAGGATGCGACGGGGGCGCCGGTCACCGCGCCGAACAGCTTCCAGGTCGTGGGCAACCAGGGGGACGGAGCCTTGATCGTGAAGACCGGAGCCAATGCGGAGATCCGCATCGGCCAGGACGGCGCCATCGCGGGCGGGGCGCTCGTGGGCGGCTCTGCGGCCAGCATCGCCGTGGCGCGCGGCGTGGCCATGCGGGTCGGCGACCGCGGCACGGGGCCGGTGTCCACCGACACCCTGGTGATCGTGGTTCAGTACAACTGATGCGCCAGGCCTGGCTTTCCATCGTCGCGCTGGCGGCCGCCGGCGTGCTGCCCGCCGCACAGGCGGCCGCCCAGGGCGTAGCGCCGCCGGCGCCCGCCGCCGCGCCCACCACCGTCAACGCCTTCCTCAACATCACGCCCAAGCGCCTGACCTTCGATCGCCAGCGCCGGAACGGGACCGTCTTCCTGCTCAACCAGGGCGCCGATCCGGTCACGGTGGACATCACCCTGGTCGACCGCGTGATGCTGCCGGACGGCCAGATCTTCGCCGTCGAGGACGCGGCCAAGCGCCCCGACGGCCAGGGCCCCTCGGCCCAGCTGAAATCGGCCAAGGACCTGGTGCAGGTCTCGCCGCGCCGGGTGGTGCTGCAACCGGGCCGCCCGCAGACGGTGCGCGTGCGCCTGGCCTCCCTGCCGGAGGGCGCCGACGGCGAGCATCGCAGCCACTTGACGGTCACCACCCTGCCCCCGCGCGAAGCCGGCGCCACGGCCGAGGCCGCCGCCGCCAATCCCGCCGGCAACCAGCTGAGCTTCCAGATCACTGCGGTCTATGGCCTCTCGATCCCCGTGATCGTCCGGCCGGGCGATGTGGACGTCCGCGCCACGATCGAAGGCGCGCATGTGGAATACCCACAGGTCTCGGCCGATGGGCGCACGCCCCCCCGTCCCACGCCGGTGGTGGCCTTCGACCTCGTCCGCGGCGGCCCCAGCTCGGTCTACGGCAACTTCGAGGTCCGGGTCGCGGGCGAGCGCAAGGGCGCCGAGCCGCTCGGCGCGGCCCGGGGCGTCGGCGTCTATCCGGAGATCGCCCGCCGGGCGGTGCGCATCCCGCTGTCGCGGGCCCCCGCCGCCGGCGAGAAGCTGGAGGTGACCTTCACGGACGACGACACGTCACCGGGGAAGGTCCTTGCGAAAGCCGCCTTCTAGATGGCGGACATGGGTGTTCGCCGCGGCGTTCGCGCTCCTGCCGTCGGCGCGTGCAGCCGCCGCTGAGCCCACCGCGCCGCCCGGGGTTTCGGCCGCCGCGGAGGCCAGCGCCGACGCTGCCCTGGACCCGTCCGGCCTGCTGCTGTTCTCGGTCACCCTCGACGACCTGACCCTCTCCGAAGGCCTGGGCGCCTACGGCGCGCCGGACGACCCCCTCGTGCCGTTCGGCGAGCTGACGCGGCTGCTCGAGGCGGACGTCGACGTCTTCCCGGCCGAGCGGCGGATCGTGGGCCGCCTGGGGCCCGCGCGGCGCTCGCTGCTGGTCGATCTGAAGGCCGGCGTCGCCCGGGTGGCGGCCCAGGAGGTGCGGCTCTCGCCCCAGGATGCGGTGGTCACGCCCACCGAGATCTACCTGCGCGTCTCCCTGATCCAGAAGCTGCTGCCCGTGAAGATCGAGGTGGCGTCGGACGAGCTGGTGCTGCGGCTGCGCGCCAGCGAGAAGTTCCCGGTCCAGGGCCGCCTGCAGCGCCAGGCCAGCCGCCCCGACGGTGGGCCCGGCGTCGGCGCGGATCAGGAGACCCTGAAGGTTCCCCAGCCCTACGTCCTCGTCTCGCCGCCGGGGTTCGACGTGGTGCTGGATGGCGGGCTGGAGTCGGGCGGGCGCAATCGCGACTTCCGCTACGACGTGCGCATGGCCGGGGATCTCCTCTGGACCAACGTCCAGGGCTACCTCGGCTCCGACGAGGTCGGCCGGCCGGCCAACGCCCGCATCCTGCTGCAGCGCCGCTCGCTGGAGGGCAATCTGCTGGGCCCGCTGCACGTCCGCGACATCAGCGCCGGCGACGTCTACACGCCCGCCCTGGCCATGGGTCCGCGCAGCGTCGCCGGACGGGGCCTGACCTTCTCCACCGCGCCGCTGGAGCAGACCAACGTCTTCAACCGCATCGACCTGCGCGGCGAGCTGCCGCCGGGCTACGACGTCGAGCTCTATGTGAACGACGTGCTCAAGGGCAGCACCAACCAGGCGGTGAACGGGCGGTTCGAGTTCCTGGCCATCCCGCTGTCGCCGGGGGTGAACATCCTGCGCGTGGTCACCTATGGCCCCCGCGGCGAGCGCAACGAGGAGGTCAATGTCGTCAACGTCGGCGCCGGGCTGCTGCGCCCGGGCGAGGCGCAGCTCGCCTTCGGGATCGTCGACCAGGACCAGCCGCTGATCCGCCTGCGCAACCTCGACGGCGTCGCCCTGGGCGACCCGGGCCTGTTCGCGAGCTCCGGCCTGCGCACCGTGGCCGCCTTGAACTATGGGGTCACCAACCTGCTCAGCGTCAGCGCAGGGGTGGCGCGCGTCCCCCTCGCCAACGGCGGCCATACCGGGATCTACACGGCCGGCGCGCGGACCTCGCTGATGGGGATCGCCACTCAGCTGGACGGCGCCTGGGACAGCCACGGCGGGTCCGGCGCCACGGTGGGCTTCGCCGGGCAGTTCCGCGACGTGTCGGCCGTGCTGCGGCACGCCGAGTACCGCGACGGCTTCGTCGACGAGAACAACCTCGGCTTCAACTCGCGCCTGTCGATGCAGCGGCGCACCGAGCTGACCGCCGACGCCAACCTGAACCTGCGCGGCCGGATCGTCCCGGTCTCGATCCGCGCCATCGAGAACGAGTACGCCGGCGGCTCACACGACCTGGCCATCGGCGCCCGCGGCTCCACCAGCCTCTCGACGATCCTGTTCTCCGCCGGGTGGGAATACCAGCGCCAAGTCTACCGCCCCGCCAAGGTGGTGGAGACCCTGAACGGCTACATCGCCGCCTCCACCTACCGCAGCTACAGCTGGCAGATCCGTTCCACCCTGGACTACCAGCTGGAGCCGGACGTGAAGGCCAAGTTCCTCACCGTCACCGTCGACCATCGGCTGAGCGACGCCTGGTCGCTGCGGTTCGGGCTGGGCCAGCCGCTGGACCGGTTCAGCGGCTGGAACGTGCTGATGTCGTCCACCCTGGCCACCCACTACGGCGACCTGGCCCTGACCGGCCAGTACAACAACGTCGGCCATGACTGGCGGCTGGCCGCCCAGTGGAACTTCGGCCTCGGCTACGACCCTGCGCGCGACGGCTACGACCTGACCCGCACCGGGCCGGGCTCCGGTGGCTCGGTGCTGTTCGACGCCTTCATCGATCAGAACGGCGACGGGATCCGCCAGGCGGGCGAAGCGCCCGCGCCCAATGTCGGCCTCGACGGCGGCCCGCGGCGGGGCGCGGCGACTGGCCCCGACGGGCGCATCCTCATCACCGGTCTCGGGGCGGGGCCCACCGCCCACATGGACGTCAACCTGGAGCGCCTGGCCAATTCCTCGGTCTCCGCCCCGCCCCAGCGGCTGGACCTGCAGCCGCGCCCGGGCAGCGTGGCGCGGGTGAACTATCCCCTGCGTCCGACCGGAGGGGTGCGGATCAAGGTGGAGCTGCTGCGCGACGATGGCCAGCGCGTCGGCCTGGCCTCGGTGCGGCTCCAGCTCGCCCCCGCGGCGGGGCCGCCGGTGGAGGGGGTGACCGAGTTCGACGGCTCGGCGGTGTTCGACGCGGTCCCGATCGGGACCTACCGCCTGCAGCTGGAGCCCCGCCAGGCGGCCCGGCTGCGCATGCGCCTGGTCCAGCAGCCCAGCGTGGCGATCAAGGATGACAGCGACGCCCCCGACATGGCGGTCCAGGTCCGCTTCGATCCGCCGCCGGCCGACGCTTCGCCCCCCAAGGATGGTTCGCCCGCGAAGGATGCTTCGCCCGAGACGGGGGGCGGCTGAGATGGCGCAGAACCGGTCGCGGCTGCTATGCCATGGGGCGATGCGACCGATCGCCGGCCTCCTTGGGTGCGTTGTCCTGGCGCTCGCCGCGCCGGCGGCCGCAGGCACCTATGCCGTCACCATCCTGGGCCCCATGGACCTGGGTACGGTGGTCACCGCCGCGACCGGGGACACCATCTTCCGGATCGACGCCGGGACCGGATCGGCCATCGTGCAGAGCGGCTCGGGCCGGCGCGTCTCCACCGCCTCCGCCCGCAGCCAGGTGCAGATCAGCTGCCGGCCGGACCGGGTGGGCGACACCAGCTGCGACACCGACAAGGTGCCGGTTCGTATCGGCGCGATCGGCGCGCTCACCGGCCGCGCCCGCACGCTGCGCAACTTCACCGCGGGGATCAACGGGGCCACCATGGCCGGCCCGCCCAGCGGCTCGGCGCCGCTCAGCTTCAAGCTGGGGCCCATCGGCGGCAGCGGCAGCACCACGCTCTCCATCGGCGCCGATTTCGCGGTGGCCGGCGACGACTCCGGCCTGCCAAGCGGCGACGGGGCCAACAGCTTCTATGTCGACGTCACCGACAACAGCGGCCAGCACCAGCTCGCCGGCGACACCAACAACGGCAAGGTCCGCGCCCTGCGCGCGCTGGCCATCGCCAAGATGACGGACCTCAACTTCGGCCGCATCCAGCGGCCGACGAACGGCGCCAGCACCGTCACCCTGAGCGCCGCCACGGGCGCGCGCTCGGTCAGCGGCAACGGCGCCGGCTTCGCCACCCCCGCGCCCACGGTCGCCGCCTTCACGGTCTCCGGCGAGGGCGGCCAGCAGGTCTCGCTGACCGTCCCGACGCAATTCAACCTGACCGGCCCGGCGACGCTGTCGGTGACGGTCAACACCACGGCCTCCGCGACGCCGACGCTCAGCGGGACGCTGGGGAGCGGAGGGACTTACGGCTTCAGCGTCGGGGGCGCCTTCGCGATCACCAACGCCACCCCGGTCGGCGCCTACGCCGGCGTGCTGGCGGTCAGCGTGGACTACAACTGAAGATCGGCGGCCGATGAACCGCCCCGCCCCTTGCGCGCATAGAAGCAGGGGTATTCAACTGTCGCGCCTTCCGGCCTGGGGAATTTTGAAGATCATGATGCGCCTCGTTCTCGCCGCCTCCGCCGCCGCCCTCCTCGCCACGCCGGCGCTCGCCGCGCTGAAGGCCGGCGACAAGGCCCCGGCCTTCGCCACCCAGGGCTACATGGCGGGCGAGCCCATCAACCTGTCCCTCAGCGAAGCGCTGAAGAAGGGCCCGGTGGTGCTCTACTTCTTCCCGGCCGCCCACACCTCCGGCTGCAACCTCGAGGCCCACCTGTTCTCGTCGGCGATCGACGACTTCAAGGCGCAGAAGGCGACGGTGATCGGCATCACCGCCGGCAACGTCGACCAGCTGGCCGCCTTCTCCAAGGAGACCGAGCACTGCGCGGGCAAGTTCCCGGTGGCGGCCGACCCGGGCGCCAAGATCGCCAAGTCCTACGACAGCGTCCTGACCATGAAGCCCGACTGGTCGGACCGCACCTCCTACGTCATCGCGCCCAACGGCACGATCCTGCACGCCTACTCCAAGCTCGACCCCAGCCAGCACGTGGCCGAGACCCTGGGCGCGGTGAAGGCGTTCAACGCCAAGAAGTAGCGGGCCTCCCGTCACGGGAGCGACTGGAAAACCCTTGCCCCAGCTCGGGTTTTCCACTATCTGCGCGCCTCCTTACGGAAGGCGGTCCCTCGCGAAATCACTCGCGGCCCGGGATCCATCGTAGCCAGCGGACTTCCGCCGCCGGCCGCGCCGCCTTCCACAACGGAAGAAGGAAAACATGGCGCTCTACGAGCACGTCGTCATTTCGCGGCAGGATATCTCGCCGCAGCAGGCCGAAGCCCTCAACGATCAGCTGAAGCACCTCATCGAGGAAGGCGGCGGCAACGTCGCCAAGATCGAGTACTGGGGCCTGCGCAACCTCACCTACCGGATCAAGAAGAACCGCAAGGGTCACTATTCCCTGCTGGCGATCGACGCCCCGGCCGACATCGTCAAGGAAATGGAACGCCAGCTGTCGATCAATGAAGACGTGCTGCGCTACATGACCGTGCGCGTGGATGAACTCGACCTCGAGCTCTCCCCGATCCTCGCCCGCCGCGATCGCGACCGCGAACGCCGCGACGACGTCCCGCAATTCTAGGAAAGGGGGGAATTCAGATGACTGACGAAACCTCCACGGCCCCGGCCGCAGCTCCCGCCGCCGGCGGGGCGCGCCGCCCGTTCTTCCGCCGCCGCAAGGTGTGCCCGTTCTCCGGCGCCAACGCCCCGAAGATCGACTACAAGGACGTGAAGCTGCTCCAGCGCTACGTGTCCGAGCGCGGCAAGATCGTGCCGTCGCGCATCACCGCGGTCTCCGCCAAGAAGCAACGCGAGCTGGCCAAGGCCATCAAGCGCGCCCGCTTCCTGGCGCTGCTCCCCTACGTCGTGAAGTAAGGGAGACGCACAGATGAAAGTCATTCTGCTCGAACGGCTGGAAGGCTGGGGCGGCCTCGGCGACGTGGTCACCGTCAAGGACGGCTACGCCCGCAACTTCCTGCTGCCGCGGTCCAAGGCGCTGCGCGCCAATGCGGCCAACCTCAAGGTCTTCGAAGCCCAGCGCGCCGAGATCGAAGTCCGCAACGCCAAGGCCAAGGACGCCGCGGCCAAGGCGGGCGAGAAGCTGGACGGCGCGTCCTACATCATGATCCGCCAGGCCGGCGAATCCGGCCAGCTCTATGGCTCGGTCAACGGCCGCGACGTGGCCGATGCGGTCAACGCCGAAGGCGGCAAGATCGAGCGCGCCATGGTCGTGCTGGACAAGCCGATCAAGACGCTGGGCCTGCACGAGGTGAAGGTCCGCCTGCACGCCGAGGTGACGGTCACCGTCACCCTCAACATCGCGCGCAGCCAGGACGAAGCCGAGCGCCAAGCCCGCGGCGAGAACGTGATCAACGCCCAGTTCGAAGAGGAACGCATCGCCGCCGACCAGGCCGCCGCGGACCTGCTCGAAGGCGGCGCGGGCCAGATCGCCCAGGAGTTCGGCGCCGAGGCCTGAGCTTCCGGCGTCACGCCTGCCTGAAAAAGCAGCCCGGAAGCCCAGCTTCCGGGCTGTTCTTTTGACGCTGTTGCATATTTATCATTTCAGTCAAAAGCCTAGCTCCCTAGCTTCCCCCCAGAACCACGGCCGAGACCGGGACCCACCCGGCTGGCCCTGAGGGGAACTCCATGCATCATCGACACATCCTGTTCGCCGCCGCTTCGGCCCTGACCCTGATCGCCGGGGACGCCCTGGCGCAGACCAAGCAGGCGGCCACCGCGGAGACCTCGGTCGAGGAGCTGGTCGTCACCGGCACCCGCACCGCCGGCCGCTCGCGCCTCGATACCCTGGCGCCGGTGGACGTCATCAACGCCGAATCGCTGCAGCGCCAGGGCACCGCCACCGAACTGGCCACCGCCCTGTCGTCGCTGACCCCGGCGCTGGACTTCCCGCGCCCGGCCATCACCGACGGCACCGACGCGGTGCGCCCGGCCACCCTGCGCGGCCTCGCCCCCGACCAGACCCTGGTGCTGGTCAACGGCATGCGCGGCCACGTCTCGGCCCTGGTGAACGTCAACGGCTCCATCGGCCGCGGCTCCACCGCCTTCGACCTCAACACCATCCCCACGGTGGCCATCGACCAGGTGGAGGTGCTGCGCGACGGCGCCTCGGCCCAGTACGGCGCCGACGCCATCGCCGGCGTCATCAACCTGCGCCTCCGCAAGGCCCGCTCGGGCGGCAGCCTGACCGCCAACTACGGGATCTACGACACCAGCGTCGACAATGTGCGGGGCAGCCGCCACGCCCATGACGGCCTGACCGAGTCCCTCGCCGGCTGGCAGGGCCTGCCGCTGGGCGACAAGGGCTTCCTGACGGTGTCCGGCGAGTATGTCATCCGCCACCCGACCAACCGCTCGGACTACGTCGACCTCAACACCCTGCCCGCCTATGGCCGCGAGATCGTGCTCGGCCGCTACGGCGACCCGGGCGTGCGCAGCCTGGCCTTCTACGGCAACGCCGGCCTGCCGCTGAACGACACGTGGGAGCTCTACGGCTACGCCGGCTGGCAGCACCGCGACACCGACTCGGCCGCCACCGCCCGCGCCTACAACAACGCCAACAACGTCGCGGCCCTGACGCCGGGCGGCTTCCTGCCGCGCATCGACACCGACCTCGACGACTACAGCGTCCAGGGCGGCATCCGCGGCGAGGTGGCCGGCTGGAAGACCGACCTGGGCGCCAGCTTCGGCCGCAACACCCTGGACTACTACACGGTGAACTCGGTCAACGCGTCGTTTGGGGCGGCTTCGCAGCGGAACTTCTACTCCGGCTCGCTGGGCTACGACCAGGCGCTGGTGGACTTCAACGTCTCCCGCGGCTTCGAGGTCGGGCTGGTGGCGCCGCTGAACGTCGCCGGCGGCATCGAGTACCGCCACGAGGGCTTCTGGATCGATCCGGGCGAGCCGGCGTCCTACACTCTGGGCCCGATCACCAACAAGGCGGGCAACAGCCAGGGCTTCCCGGGCTTCCGGCCCTCGAACTCGGTGGACGTCAGCCGCCACAACTGGAGCGCCTATGCCGACGTGGAAGGCAAGCTGACCGACAAGCTCGGCTTCGACGTGGCCGGCCGCTACGAGGACTATTCGGACTTCGGGTCGAAGTGGACCGGCAAGGTCTCGGGCCGCTACGACTTCAACGAAGCCTTCGCGATCCGCGGCTCGGCCTCCAAGGGCTTCAAGGCCCCGGCTCTGCAGCAGCAGTATTTCACCTACACCTCCACCAACAACACCCTGGTGGGCAACACCTTCCAGCTGATCGAGGTGGGCACCTTCCCGGTGTCGAGTTCGGTGGCCAAGGCTCTCGGCGCCAAGCCGCTGGAGCCGGAAACCTCCACCAACTTCTCGCTGGGCACGGTCTTCCGGACGGGCAACTTCGAGCTGACCATCGACGCCTACCACATCAAGATCAAGAACCGGATCGTGCTGTCGGAGAATCTGCCGAACACCAACACGCCGGCGGCGACGGCGGCGGTGATCAACTCGATCCTGCAGCCCCTGGGCATCAGCGCCGCGCGCTTCTTCATCAACGGCGTCGACACCACCACCAAGGGCGTCGACATCGTGGCGCGCTATCGCCTGCCCACCGACACCATGGGCCGGTTCGACTTCACGGCCGCGGCCAACCTGAACAAGACCAACGTCGACAAGACCCCGGCCCTGCCGGCGATCTCCAACCTGCCGCAGCCGCCGTTCCTGTTCGACCGGGGCAACGTCCTCTCCTACGAGGAAGGCACGCCGGAATCGAAGCTGGTCGGCACCGTCGACTGGTCCATGGGCGACCTGGGCGGGACCCTGAAGGTCACGCACTACGACAGCGTCCTGGTCCCCAACAACAACCCGACCTTCGACTACACCACCGGTCAGGCGACGCTGGTGGACCTGGAGGCCCGCTACCAGTTCCCGCACGGGGTGGGCGCGGCGCTGGGCGTCAACAACCTGTTCGACAAGTACCCGAACAACACCCCGGGCAACATCAGCAGCCCGACCGGCTCGATCGGCTTCCCGAGCTACTCGCCCTACGGCTTCAACGGCCGCTTCCTGTACGGCCGGGTGAGCGTGAAGTGGTAAGGCCTATGGCCTGACCCGAGGAGAGCGGCGCGGGCCTTTCGGTCCGCGCCGTTTTCGTTTGGAGCGGGCGCCGCTAAAGCGGTCGGACCACCGGGAGACTCCTCCATGACGCCGAGCGGCCTTTCGCGCCCCATCGACCGGCGCACGCTCGGCCTTCGGTTCCTGCAGCTGGCGGCGGCGCTTGCGGTCCCGACCGCAGCGTTCGCCATGCCAGCCGATGGGCCGCATCAGGTCGTGGTCCGCCGGGACGTGATGGTCGCCATGCGCGACAAGGTCCGCCTGGCCACCGACGTCTACCTGCCGGCGGATGGCGACCAGCCGCTGGCGGGACGCTTCCCGGTGATCCTGGAGCGCACGCCCTACGGCAAGTCCCAGGAGGGGACGCGACACGCCAGCGCGGCGGTGGCCCACATGCTGGCCAGCCATGGCTATGCGGTGGTGTTCCAGGACGTGCGCGGACGCGGCGGCTCGGAGGGCGACTACGTCAAGTATCTGAGCGATGGCGACGACGGCTTCGACTGCTGCGCCTGGATCCTGGCCCAGCCGTGGAGCGACGGCCGCATCGGCGCCCAGGGCCTTTCCTACGGCGCGCACACCACGGCCGCCTTGGCCAGCGCCGGCGCGCCCGGGATCAAGGCGCTGTTCCTGGACTCCGGCGGCTTCGCCAACGCCTTCCAGGGCGGCATCCGCCAGGGCGGCGCCTTCGAATTGAAGCAGGTCACCTGGGCCTTCAATGCCGCGCTGGAGTCGCCTCAGGTGCGCGGCGACCCGGCCCGGCTCGCTGCGTTGCAGACCGTGGATCTCAAGGCCTGGTTCAAGCGCTGGCCCTGGACACGCGGGAACTCGCCGCTCAGCGGTGCGCCCGACTACGAGGCCTATGTCTTCGACCAGTGGGAGCACGGCGCGTTCGACGGCTTCTGGAAGCAGCTCGGCATCTATGCCGAGGGCTTCTACGACCGCTTCAGCGACGCCCCCATGGTCTGGATGTCGTCCTGGTACGATCCCTATCCGCGCACCGCGACCCAGAACTATGTCGAGCTCTCCCGGCGCAAGCGCAGCCCCGTGCGGCTGATCCTCGGGCCCTGGACCCACGGCAACAACCACCAGAGCTTCGCCGGCGACGTGGACTTCGGTCCGTCCGCCACCCTGGCCGGCAATCTCGCCCCCGACCTCGTCACCCTGCGCAAGCGCTGGTTCGACCACCACCTGAAGGGCGAGATGAACGGCGTCGACGCCGAGCCGAAGGTGCGGATCTTCGTCATGGGCGGCGGGTCGGGGCGCAAGACCGCGGAGGGCCGGCTGGACCACGGCGGCCGCTGGCGCGCCGAGGCCGACTGGCCCCTGCCCCGCGCGTTCGCCGTCCCCTACTACCTCCAGCCCGACGGCGGCCTGGGCCCCGCCGCCCCCCACGCGGACGGTGCGCGCAGCCTGACCTACGACCCGCGCCACCCGACGCCCTCCATCGGCGGCACGATCACCTCCGGCCAGCCGATCATGGTGGGCGGCGCCTTCGACCAGCGCGAGGGCCCGGCCTTCTTCGGCAGCGAGGTGGACGGGCGGCCCCTGTCCGAGCGTCCGGACGTGCTCAGCTTCCAGACCGCGCCCTTGGCCGAGGACGTGGAGGTCACCGGACCGATCGAGGCCGAGTTGTGGCTCGCATCCGACTGCCCGGACACCGACGTCACCATCAAGCTGGTGGACGTCTATCCGCCCAGCGCGGACTATCCGCACGGCTACGCCATGAACCTCACCGACGGCATCCTGCGCTGCCGCTACCGCGACAGCTGGGAGCATCCCCAGTTGATGACGCCCGGTCAGGTCTACCGCCTGCGCGTCGAGGCCTTCCCGACCTCCAACCTGTTCAAGGCCGGTCACCGCATCCGCCTGGACATCGGCGCCAGCAACTTCCCGCACTTCGACCTGAACCCGAACACCGGCGAGCCCGAGGGCCGGTGGCGGCAGATGCGCACGGCTGCCAACACCCTCCACATGAGCGCGACGCGGCCCAGCCATGTCCGCCTGCCGATCGCTCCGCAGCCTGGCGCGGAGAGCTAGCGTCCGGATCTGCGGCGGATCGCTGCTGCGTCCGCATCTGACGCAGGAGCGGCATCTCCTCCCGCCATGTCCGTCACCGCCGGCATCACCGAACCCCGCCCCCGCGGCGACACGCGAAACGGCCGCCTGACAAGCCCCAAGCTTGGCTTTTCCACAGTCGGAAAATGTGTGTGGACAGGGCCTCGCGGCGTGCGTGTCGCAGTCCCGGCGGCGACCACCTTCATATATCCGTAACGCATGGCTCTCGTTCCGGCGCTCGACCTCCGCCCCGTCTCCAACGACCTCCAGGTCGCCCACGTGATGCCCTCGAACATCGAGGCCGAACAGGCGCTGCTGGGCGCGCTGCTCTACGACAACGCCGCCTTCGAGCGGCTGGGCGACCACCTGCAGGCCCGCCACTTCTTCGAGCCGTTCCACCAGCGGCTGTATGCGGCCATCGAGACCAATGTCCGCAAGGGCCAGCTGGCCGAGCCGATCCTGCTGGCCGAGCAGTTCAACCGCGACCCGGCGTTCGCCGAGCTGGGCGGCATCCGCTACCTGGCCGCCCTGGTCGACCGCGCCCCGCCGGCGGCCAACGCCCCGGACTACGCCCGTTCGGTCTACGACCTGGCCCTGCGCCGCGACCTGATCCGCATCGGCGGCGAGATCTCGACCCAGGCCCAGCAGGGCGACGCCGAGCTCGACGCCCGCGACCAGATCGAACAGGCCGAGCAGCAGCTGTACCAGCTGGCCGAGACCGGCGGGGTCTCCTCCGGCTTCGTGAACTTCTCCGACGCCCTGCAAGGCGCCGTAGCCATGGCCGCGGAGGCCCACGCCCGCGACGGGGGCCTGGCGGGCCTCTCCACCGGCCTGATCGACCTGGACCAGAAGATCGGCGGCATGCACCCTTCGGACCTGATCATCCTGGCCGCCCGCCCCTCCATGGGTAAGACCTCGCTCGCCTGTAACGTCGCCTTCGACGTCGCCCGCCACTACGCCTGGGAGCCGCAGCCGGATGGGTCGAAGAAGACCGTCTCCGGCGGCGTCGTGGCCTTCTTCTCGCTGGAAATGTCGGCCGAGCAGCTGGCCATGCGCCTCCTGGCCGAGGTGTCGGGCGTCTCCGGCGACCGCCTGCGCAAGGGCGAGATCGACGCCAGCGAGTTCGGCCGGGTGCGCGACGCGGCCCTCGAGATCCAGGAGGCCCCGCTCTACATCGACGCCACGGGCGGCATCACCCTGGCCAAGCTGACCGCCCGCGCGCGGCGCCTGAAGCGGATGGTGGGCCTGGACCTGGTGGTGGTGGACTACCTGCAGCTGATCACAACCGGCGCCGGCGGGCCGGAGAACCGGGTGCAGGAGGTCTCCATGATCACCCAGGGCCTCAAGGCGCTGGCCAAGGAGCTGTCCGTCCCGGTGATGGCCCTCTCCCAGCTGAGCCGCCAGGTGGAGAATCGCGAAGACAAGAAGCCCCAGCTCTCGGACCTGCGGGAATCCGGCTCCATCGAGCAGGACGCCGACATGGTCATGTTCGTCTATCGCGAGAGCTACTACCTCAGCCGCCTCGAGCCCCAGCCCAACACGCCGGAGCACTTCGAGTGGCAGGAGAAGATGGACAAGGTCATGGGCCTGGCCGAGATCATCATCGGCAAGCAGCGTCACGGTCCGATCGGCACCGTGCGGCTCTCGTTCAACGAGGACCTGACCAAGTTCGGCAATCTGGCTCGTGACAGCGCCCGCTACGACCAGCACTAAGCAGGCATGAGCCTTGCCGACCGCGCGCGACTGACCATCGACCTCGACGCGCTGGCGCATAACCGCGCGGTCGTCGCTGCCGAAGCGGCCGGCGCCGAGGTGGCCGCCGTGGTCAAGGCCGACGCCTATGGCCTGGGCGCCGGGCCCATCGGGCGGCGGCTCTGGGCCGAGGGGACCCGCAGCTTCTTCGTGGCCCGCACGGCCGAGGGCGAGGCCCTGCGCGCGGCGTTGGGCGAGCGGAAGGCGACGATCTATGTGCTGGACGGCCTGTTGCCCGGCGCAGCCGAGCGGCTGGCGGCGGCGCGGCTGACCCCGGTCCTCTCCACCCTGCCCCAGGCCATGGCGGCCCTGGCTCTGGCGGCGGCGAACGGGCGCTACGAGGCCGCGCTGCAGGTGGACACGGGGATGAACCGCCAGGGCCTGACCCTCGACGCCGCCCAGGCCCTGCTCGCAGCGCCAGGGGCCCTGCGCACCCTGCACGTGCCCTTGATCGTCAGCCACCTGGGCTCGGCCACCGACCCCGCGGAGCCGCGCAACGCCGAGCAGCTGGCCCGCTTCCGCGATGTCCGCGCCCTGCTGCCGGAAGCGCGCGCCAGCTTCGCGGCCTCCGCGGGCGCCTTCCTGGGCCCCGACTTCCGCTACGACCAGGTCCGGGCTGGCGTCAGCCTGTTCGGCGGCGGGCCCTTCGAGCGGCCGGACCCGCGGCTGAAGGCGGTCGCCACCCTGGAGGCCCCGATCCTCGACATCCGCAACCTGCGCCCCGGCGACCGCGTCGGCTATGGCCAGAGCTTCACCGCCCCAGCCCCGATGCGGGTGGCGGTGGTGGCGGCCGGCTACGCCGATGGCGTCATCCGCGCCGCCATGGGCCGCGGCCACGCCTGGGCGGGCGGAGGCCTGCGGCGGTTGCTGGCCGTGACCATGGACCTGACCGTCATCGACCTCGGCGAGGCGGCGGCCAGCGTCGGTGACATGGTGGAGATGGTGGGCCCCAACGCGCTTCTGGATGATCTCGCCGCCGCCGCCGGCACGGTGGCGCACGAGGTGCTGGTGCGGCTCAGCCCGCGCGCCGAGCGGATCTACCTGCGCGGGGCATAGGAGGCCGAGAGCGGGCCGCCCAGCTCCGCCGCCTTGGCCACCGCCATCCCGCGCGCCACCCCCAGCACCGCCAGGGCCAGCAGCACCACGGCGAAGGCCACCAGGCGCCGCTCCTCCGGGATGGCCATCAGCTTCGCGAGGCCCAGGTAGAGCGCATAAAGGCTCCAGAGCGCCGCCAGCACGCCCAGCGGCAGGCCGAGGTTGGGGTAGAGCTCCGCCAGGCCCGCCACCCAGACCGCCGTGGCCGAATAGGCCACCGCCCGCATCGCCCGATC
>Ga0136846_1227427_pt1 | contig 18205 bp, 20 predicted proteins | sample HopSoiMetagenom2_FD_96841 | JGI IMG/M metagenome (GOLD analysis project Ga0136846, IMG submission 96841) | Grasslands soil microbial communities from Hopland, California, USA - 2 Assembly 2016 (version 4) | ecosystem: Environmental > Terrestrial > Soil > Grasslands | place: USA: Hopland...
TCCTCCTCGCGCGTCGTCGAGAAGTTCTTCGATGGCAAGACCTACCATCCGGCCAATCCCAAGGCCTATCTGGCCAGCCTGAAGATCAAGCGCATCTGAGTCGAGGGTGGCGTAACAATGACCGGAACACTTGGCGAGGCGGAGAGAAAGTCGCGGCTCAAGCCGTGGCTGGCGGAGCTGAAGCCGCTGGAAAAACTCCGCAACCTCGCGGCGGTGCTGGTGCCGCCGCTGATCACCATCGGTCTTTTTCTACTGGTGTGGCAGATTCTGTGCGGCCAGGAGGGTGCTTCCCTGCCGCCGCCCAGCAAGGTGCTGAAAGACACCTGGGAGCTGATCCGCGATCCCTTCTTTGACAATGGCGGGACCGATGTCGGCTTGTTCTGGCAGATCCTGGCCAGCCTCAAGCGGGTCGCCATCGGCTTCAGCCTGGCGGCGGTGGTGGGCGTTGCCCTGGGGGTGCTGATCGGCCAGAGCAGCTTTGCCTATCGCGGCCTGGACCCGATCTTCCAGATCCTGCGCACCGTGCCGCCCTTGGCCTGGCTGCCGATTTCCCTGGCCGCCTTCAAGGATTCCAATCCTTCGGCGATCTTTGTGATCTTCATCACCGCCATCTGGCCCATCATCCTCAACACGGCGGTGGGTGTTCGCCAGATTCCGCAAGACTATCGCAACATCTCGCGCGTGCTTCGGCTGAACGGCTGGGAGTATTTCACCAAGATCGTCCTGCCTGCCAGCGTGCCCTACATGTTCACCGGACTGCGCATCGGGGTGGGCCTGTCCTGGCTCGCCATTGTCGCCGCCGAAATGCTGGTCGGCGGCGTGGGCATCGGCTTCTTCATCTGGGATGGCTGGAACAGTTCGCTCTTAAGCGAGATCATCCTGGCGCTGATCTATGTCGGCATCATCGGGTTTCTGCTGGACCGGATCATCGGCTTCATCGGGCGGCTGATTGCCGGCCGGCCCATCTGAGAAGGAACATCCGATGCATGGCTATCTGACTATTGAGCAAGTGGGAAAGACCTTCGAGACCGGCAAGGGCCCCTTCACCGCCCTTTTGGATGTTTCGCTGGCGATCGAGAAGGGTGAGTTCGTTTCCATTATTGGTCATTCCGGTTGCGGCAAGTCCACGCTTCTCAACATCGTGGCGGGCCTGTCCAAGCCCAGCATGGGCGCGGTGTTGCTGGACGGCGCGGTGGTCGATGAGCCCGGACCGGACCGCGCCGTGGTGTTCCAGAACCACAGCCTGCTGCCCTGGCTCACGGCCTATGCCAATGTCCGGCTGGCGGTGGACAAAGTATTCGGCAAGACGAAATCATCGGCGCAGCGCGATGAATGGACCAAGCACAATCTGGCGCTGGTGCATATGGATCACGCGCTTTCGAAGAAGCCGGATGAACTGTCCGGCGGCATGCGCCAACGGGTCGGCATCGCGCGGGCGCTGGCTATGCAGCCCAAGATCCTGCTGCTGGACGAGCCGTTCGGGGCGCTGGATGCGCTGACCCGGGCTCATCTGCAAGACACGGTGATGGAGATTCATCGCGAAACCAAGGCAACCGCCATCATGATCACCCATGACGTGGACGAGGCGGTGCTATTGTCGGACCGCATTGTGATGATGACCAACGGCCCGGCGGCGACCATCGGCGAGATTTGCGAAGTCGGGCTGAATCGCCCCCGCCGCAGGCTCGAGGCCGCCGATACACCCGAATATGCCCGTTGCCGCAAGCAGGTGCTGCAATTCCTCTATGAGCGGCATGCCAAAGCCGCGTGATAAGGCTGCGTGATCATGCCTGATTTGTCGCCACCTTCGGATTTGCTACAGTCGGAGGGCAAAGGGGGCGCAGCGCGGGTTCATGGCGGATCAGGCAAGCATACTGATCATCGACGAAAACCACGCGCGCGCGGCGATCATCCAGGACGGTTTGCGCGAGGCCGGACACCTCAATGTGCGGTGGCTGAATGAGACCAGCAACCTGCTCAGGCATATCGCCGACATCGATCCCGACGTCATCATCATCGACCTGGAAAGCCCCAATCGCGACGTGCTGGAGCAGATGTTCCAGGTCAGCCGCCTGGTCAAACGTCCTGTCGCCATGTTCGTGGACCAGAGCGACAGCATCGCGATGCAGGACGCGATGGTGGCGGGTGTCTCCGCCTATGTGGTCGACGGGCTCAGGAAGGATCGCATCAAGCACATTCTCGACATGTGCATCCTCAGGTTCAATGTCTTTTCCCGCCTGCAGGATGAGCTCCATGAGGCCAAGACCGCGCTCGCGGACCGCAAGGTGATCGACCGCGCCAAGGGCATATTGATGGCGGCAAAATCCTTAAGCGAACAGGAGGCCTATGTCCTGATGCGCAAGACGGCGATGGATCAGAAGCGCAGGCTGGTCGAAATCGCCCATGCCATTGTCACGGCGGAAGGGATGCTCAAGTGAGGCAGCCAGGATGAAGAACAACCGATGAAAAGCTTGAGGATCGGCTTTATCCCCCTGATCGACGCCGCCATCCCGATCGCGGCGGTGGAATGCGGCTTTGCGGAGCGCGAAGGGCTGGAGATCGCGCTGATCCGGGAAGCCTCCTGGGCCAATATCCGCGACAAGCTGGTTCACGGCCTGTTCGATGCCTCGCACATGCTGGCGCCCCTGGCCGTCGCCACCAGCCTGGGCATCGGCAATGCCGGCGTGGCGCTGGCGGTGCCCTTCGGTCTCAACGCCAACGGCAATTGCATCACACTGGCGTCCCGGCTTTATCGCAGCCTGGAAGAGGTGCTGGGTCATCCGCCGCAGGGCCCGCGGCAAGCAGCCCAGGCCCTGAAGCGCGTCATTGACCGCCGCAAGGCGTCCGGCGAGCCGCCGATCAGCTTTGGCGTGGTTTTCCCATTTTCGGTTCATGCCATCATCGTGCGCCATTGGCTCAGGCTGGGCGGTATCGACCCCTATAATGACGTTCAGTTCCAGGTCGTGCCGCCCCCCTTCATGGTCGCCAACCTGTCCGAAGGCGTGATCGAAGGCTGCTGCGTGGGCGAGCCTTGGAACAGCCGCGCGGTGGAAAGCGGGGTCGGGAGTATTGTCGTGTTCGGGGCGGAGATCTCGCGCGCGGCGCCCGACAAGGTTCTGGCCTTGCGGGATGAGACGGTGTCCCAGGACATGGACGCCATCCATCGGCTGCTCAGGACCTACAGGCTCGCTGCGCATTGGTGCCAGGACCCCGGCAACCACGCCAATCTGGCGCATATGCTGGCGCAGCCGCAATATCTGAACGTGGCGCCGAAAACGGTGATGAACGCCTTGTCCGGCACCCTGGCCATCAGCCGCACGCAAACGCGCACCGTGACGGACTTTCTTTCCTTTGAAGGCGACGACATCAACCGGCCGGATCCGCGCAAGGCGCGCTGGCTGTATGCGGAGATCGCCACCGGGCTTCGCAGTCCGCTGGCGGAGATCCAGGCGCGGGCGGCTGCGGCCGTCTTTCGCCCGGATATCTTCGACGCGGCAACGGGCAACAATGCCGTGCCGGAGGCCGCCGATCCTATCGGGCTGAAATTCGGTCCCGCCTTCGATTCGACGGACCTTCAGGCCTATGTCGATGCGCTGACCCTGGAGCCGAATGGCCGGGCCGGCTTCGGCGATCGTTAGAGCGCGATCGGGTGAAGCGATTCGCCGAAAGTTGCGCGGCAAAGAATCTAGAACATGATCTGATCAGATCATGTTCTAGGCGCCCAACGCCAAGGCCAAGCTCAGGATGAAAACCCCCGTGGCGAAAGACCAGTAGACGCTCAAGGCCAGCGCCAAGGCGTAGGCGGTCTTCGAACACTCCTTCTTTCGAAAGGACTTGGTGCTGTTGCCCGCCAGGACCACCGGGCCGGCGATCACCATCACGGCATAATGGACAAATGTCCCCAACTTGGTGCTAGGCTCGCCTGCCATCAGGCGATAGATGTTGCAAAGCAGTCCCGCAGTGGTCATTCCCGCACTAACGGAAAACAGGAAAACGATCAAAGTGTGCATAGCCGTGCCAAATCGGGTCAAGAATTCCGGATCTGGGAGGTCTTTCGCAAAAAGCGGGCAACTTGCCGAAATGGGCCGGACGGCGCGTTTAACCAAATCGGAAAACGGCTGTTTCAAAGCCAGACGAAATTTCCCCGCGCGGGCGTCGCTCTTTTCTGGCTTGGATGGAGGATGATCTGGAAGCGCAGGCCCAGGTCGTCCGAAGTCACATTGACACAGGCGCCGATTTGCTGGAGCCGGTGTCGCACCGAAACCATGCCGTTTCCGGCATCGCGCCATTCGGCGAAATCGGGTGGCAGTCCGACGCCGTCATCGCCGATATCGATGACGATCTCGCCGTCGCGATTGACGCCGCATTCGATGGTGATTTCCACCGGCGCGCCGGCGGGGTGGGCATAGCGATAGGCGTTGAAGACGATTTCACGAATCACGAAATCCAGGGTGGCGGCTTCCTCCGAGGCGATCGAAACCCCGGCGCCGGGCTTGGCGCTGAGCCGGATGGTGAGGCCGGGGGCGATCAGCCGATGGCAGCGTTCGATGAGGACGATAAGAACCGATCCCACATCACCGGCGGACGCAATGTTTCCATCGCGATTGGCGTCTTGAGACTGTTCTTTTCGTGTCAGCGGAATCACATTCCCGCCGGAAGAAAATCGTCGCCTGGGGGCGCCGAACTCGGACATGGAAAACTCCACAACTGCCGGATATCAGATGAACCCTTCGCCGGATTCGGAAGGGGAACTCAGGCCGGTAGCTGCCACAACTTCTCCACAGAGGTTTACGGAGGCTATTCATACAAGGAAACGGGCAATTTCTTCCGTAGTTCCGACGGAACCCGGCGCGGCTTTCCGTCCCTGCTGTAGCAAATCGTAACAATACCTATTGATCCGTCATGACGGATGGTTACTGTCCTTGAGTTGCCCATTTCCTGAAAGACAGCTGGCGCCAGAACCGGAGCAGGGAGTGGTTGGGATTGGTGGGGGCACTTTAATCCTAACGTTAGGGAGCAATTGCATGCTGTCAGTTATCGTGTTGCGGGAATCTGTCGTTGGATAGATTCCCGAAAAGAGCCGCGCCGCCGATTCGCAGCGGCCAATGTCCCGTCGCCCGTTTCGATACCTATTTCCAGGCCGTGTCCGCCGACACAAGGGAGTTGATCGATAAGGCCTTGGCGCTCCGTTACCAGGTGTACTGTCTGGAGCGCCGGTTCGAGGATGCCAGCCGGCAGCCGGCCGGGCAGGAGACTGACCAGTTCGACCGGCATTCGGTTCACAGTCTGGTGTTCCATCGCCCGCAGGAAGAGCCGATCGGCACCGCGCGGCTGATCCTGCCCCAGGCCCGGCCCCATAGCCTTCCTATCCAGAGCTTGCTGAAAAAAACCGGCCTGAATGCCTGCGACTACTTCCCCAACCATGCCGTCGCGGAAGTGTCCCGTTTTGCCATCTCCAAGGAATTCAGGCGCCGCAAGGTAGAGAGCGACTCCTTTTCGGACGCGGAAGTGAAACGCGAGCGGCACGGCAATCTGCCCTGCCTGGGCCTGATCCAGATGCTGCTCAGGCAAAGTGTGGAGTTGGGAATCGAATATTGGGCTGCTGTAATGGAACCGCAGCTGCTCAGGATGCTCGCGCTGATGGGCATCCGCTTCCAGCCCATCGGCCCCTTGGTTTCCTATCATGGCCTGCGACAGCCGAGCTTTTGTCATATCCCGGTCATGATGCGCAACATGGCGCTGACCAAGCCGGAGTCCTGGGCGGTTGTCACCAACAACGGGGAATTGATGCCCGCCAGGGTGGATGCAGCGGCTGAACTCAGGCAAGTCGCCTGAAGGCGGCTTCTAGGTGCGACCTAAGCGGCTCGCCCGATCTCCTTCACATACTGTACGGCGATGCCCTCGGTCAGGTGACGCACCACCCGTCCACGGGTACGTCCCAGATTGACGATTTCGCCGACGGGTGGCCGGCACCGGGTCCGCAAGGATACGCCGTCCAGCGATATGTCCAGCACATCGCAGGCGATCTGTTCGCCATTCTCACGGGTGATACTGCCGCTCACCAAGGAAGGGACGCGCTCTGTTTTGCGCATGTCCGCCAGGTTGCCCGCGGCAAACGTTCTGATCATTTCCTTGAGCCGGCCCCGCTTGGATTCGCCGATGGCGAATTCCAGGGCGAGCTGACCGTTCTTGTGGACGATCGTGGTGCCCTCGAAGCGGCCGAAATTCTCGATATAAAGCACCAATGAAAGGCCTGTGGGGAATTGGACATCGCACTGAACCGCGGCGCCGCCAGCCGACAGATTCAGGACCTTGCACTCGGCCGATTGCTCGTTGATGGGGTTGAACAGCTGACCGGGCAGGAACAGTTTGATCCGCTCGTATTTCCGCCGGTCCGCCGGTGACGAAGCCGCTGCTGAAGACATTACAATCCCTCCACCTTCCTTCAAATTGCCCCGGGAACATTGTGTTCCCCAAGGGATTAGGGGGCGGTTGTATGAACTCGTAAAATTCGCGGCAGTTGGTTAATCCCCGCCGGGGCGCGACGGGCGCCGACGCGACCCGCCGTCCAGCTCTTTCCAACCTTTCCCGAATTGGCACAGACCAAGTTTCGCGGCGCGGAAATCCGGGGCCATTCCGCGCGGCCCGCGCAAATTAAGGCTCACGGAGGGTTTTGGTGGCTCCGGCATCAAGCTTGCTTCACAAGAGTTCCATGACGAAAAAACGTTTCAAACTAGGTCTGGCGGTTCTGGGAGGCTTAACAGCCTTCCTGTTGGCGCTGCTCGCACTTTTGTTCGCGCCCTCGCTGGCCTCTGCCGACAAGAGCTCGGGCATGGCCTATGAAGATGAGGGCAAGTCCGGCAATCCCAACCCGGTCTACTTTGAACACGTGAGCGCGTCTGAAAATGGCGAGGGCGGCACCAATCCGGCCAGCAATGAAGTGGCGCCCTGCGGCGAGATCGCGAATCCTTGCGCGCCTGACGATCATGATGCGCCGGCTGGCGACGGGTCCTGGAATTATTCCGATGGCCAAGGCGGACAAGGCGACGGGCACGGTCCGAACGACGGTTCTGGAAACAACGGGCATGGCGGGCAGGGCAATCCGCCCGGGCCGTTTACGGGCGGATATTTCGGACCGGGCGGTTCGCCGGGCGGCGGCGGCACGCCGCAAGGGGGAGCCAAGCCCTGCTCGCCCAAAAAAGACGATGCTGGCAACAAGGACAAGGACAAGGACAAGACCTGCGACAAGAGCAACGACGACACCCAGCATCGGAACGTCGTGGACAATCAGCCCGACGATTCTTCGAACAATCCTTCCGGTGACCCCACGGGCGATCCTTCCAGCAATCTTGTGAACAACGATCCTCCGGGCGATGATCTGCCGCCGGTCGATCCCAACTGTTTTCCCTTCGCCGACCGCTGCGGTCCGCAGGATGGCAATCCGCCCAACACGGACCAGACCGATCCACCCAGTGAAGTGCCTGAGCCGCTCACGCTGTCGCTCTTCGCGGCCGGCTTGGCCGGCGCGGCTGCCCTGCGCCGGCGCACGCGCGGCGGGAAATAGCGGTCATCCGGTTGCAATCCAGCGCACCGCTTGCGAACGTCCGGATCCTGCGGGGCGGCTAACAGCGGAAGAGTTCATATCCGAAGGACTGATCGCTTCTGCGGTGCCTTGATCGGGTCGGCAAAATGGTTCGCCAGCATATCTCCGACGATATCGGCGAAGGTTTCAACTTCCGCCCGGGTGCGACCCTCTTCGGAGATTTGCTTGCCTATTGCGGACATCGTCGTTTTCAGGACATCCATCGCAAATACACGCTCCTTCTTGGAGGCTGCCGGTAAGAGTTCTGCGACAAAGGATTCGACAAAGCGACTGGCATTCTTGCGATGAACCTGTGCCTCCGGTGCTGCGCGGTAGAGCGGAGCAGCGTCTTCCAGCGCGACCCGCAGCTCCGCCTCGTCCCACTCGGACTGGAAGAAGGCCCGGATCGCCTGGCGCAGCCTCGTCAACGGTGGTGTTGCAGACGGAGCCAGAATTTTCTCCAGCAGCCGGGTGGTTGCCTGCCATTCCTCCCGCTGCAACTGAAACAGAATGGATTCCTTATTGGGGAAATACTGATAGAGCGATCCAACGCTGACGCCGGCCTTTTCGGCCACCCGGGCCATGGTAAAACGCTGCGCCCCCTCAACCTGCAAAACGCGAATAGCTGCCTCCAGGATGGCGGCCACAAGTTGAGTAGAACGTTCCTGCTTAGGCTGCTTTCGCGCCAAAATAACCGGGGTTTTGGGTCGTTTCATTGCCGCGCTCCGAATGCGAATTGTCAAATACGACGAACAATTCGTATTTTAGCGCTGTGATGAATTCAACGGAAAATCTCTCCATGACCACAATTGCCATGCCCCGCTTTGCAGAACTCGCCGGTCAGCTTTTCATTGATGATGCGCGGACCCGCGCCGTGATGCGCCAGAAATACGATGCCATGACGCCGGCGGAGCAAAATTCATTGTTCGGTCCCGCGGCCGATTACCGAGAGTTTTACAGCCAGGCCAGGGATATCCATCTGGCGGTGTCGCGGCAAACCGCCAAGCTGATGTACATGTTGGCGCGCAGCATGCGCGCTGTGTCGGTCGTGGAGTTTGGCACGTCATTTGGTGTTTCAACCCTCCACCTTGCTGCGGCGCTCAAGGACAATGGCGGCGGCCGCGTGATCACCAGCGAGTTTGAACCGTCCAAAGTCGATCGGGCTCGGGCGAATTTTGAGGCCGCGGGATTGGCGGATCTGATCGATCTGCGCGCCGGCGACGCCTTGGACACTCTGGCCAAGGACTTGCCGGACCGGATCGATTTGGTATTGCTGGACGGCGCCAAGCAACTCTATCCGCGCATCTTGGCGCTGTTGGAAAGCCGCATCCGTATCGGCGGTCTCATCGTCGCTGACAATGCCGATATGTGTCCGCAATATCTAACCGCCATTCGGGATCCGGAGAACGGCTATCTGTCAGTACCTTTTGGCGAGGACGTGGAACTATCCCAGAAGTTGCGCTAGTGCGCGACTTCGTCTTGCTGTTCGTACCGTTTGATCGGCGCCGCGCGGCTGAGTTCGCGTGAACCAGGCCGGAACGCCGCGCGGGTCTTCGATCCTCTGTAATTGGATTGTCGCGGTCATCGCGGCGGAGTCCGCGCTCTTGCGCTGAGATGAGCGCGGCCGGGAGAACCAGATCGGGTTTCGAACGTTACACGGTTGAAACATTACTGTGATCGGAAATCGTTAATGTCGTTGGCCTGCCGGAATCCTGCGATCCCGCGACCAGTTGCTTCCTTTGATCGCGGAAGCATGGCGGAGCTGGAGTTTGGCGATGCTTATCGCGACGCGCGGTTTCCGTCGGGTTGGTACGTTCTTCCGTCCGTCGGCCTGGGCGCGCTGAGCGTGGCGTTGATCGTGCTGTTATTTTAGGCAGTTTTTCTGCGGCTAGTGTCAACTGCGCGCAAGCCGATAGAGATCACATCAAAAGAATCAGCCGCGATACGCGGCCAGCGCTTCCTGCGTGTCTATGTCGGTCAGGGGCGTGTCGTCGCCAGCTTCGATTTCAATCAGCCGTCCGACCTGGGCGTCCAACAGTTGACGCGCACCCTTATCGCCGCCCAGCGTCATGATCTCGGAAAAAAAAGCGCGAGGCCACAGCACGGGATGTCCACGATGTCCGTGGCCCGTCGCCACGCAGATGCTGCCGTTCATGCCGGCGTCGAAAGCTGCGATAAGCCGGTCGATCAAGGTGGCCGAAATCCCTGGCATATCGCCCAAAAGCACCATCGCGCCATCACAGTCTTGCGGCAAGGCGGCGATGCCGGTCCGCAGCGAGGCGCTCAGTCCTTCGCGATAGTCGCTATTGTGAACCAGCGTGACGGGTGCGCCGCTCAGCGCCGCGCCGATCTTCTCCGCCTCATGGCCGGTGACGACCAAAAGCGGATCCAGCCGGCTGGTCAGCGCGGCATCGACCGCTTGGCGTACCAGCGGCTTGCCCGCCACATTTTCGATCAGCTTGTTGCGGCCCATGCGGCTGGAGGTTCCAGCGGCCAGGACAATGCCGGCGATGCGAAGCGGCGATTTTTGGCGGCGCACCTTGATCAGTTCTGCCAGGACCGCGATGGCGATCTCGGCAGGCGCGCGCGCGCCAATGGCAAGACCCACGGGTCCGTGGATTTTTGCAAGCTCTTTTTGCGTCAACCCCATCTCGCTCAGGCGCGTCAGGCGCCGGGCGTGGGTGCGCACCGAGCCCAATGCTCCCACATAAAAAGCATCCGAGCGCAGCGCCGCCGCCAGCGCCATGTCGTCGATCTTGGGGTCATGGGCGAGCGCCACCAATGCGCTGCGGGCGGTGAGCGGCTGCCGGGCGAGGGCCTCATCCGGCCAGGCGTGTTCGACGGCAATGCCGGCAAAGCGCTCGGTGGCCGCATAAGGCGCGCGCGGGTCGATCACCCGCACGCCATATCCCGCCGCGCCCGCCAGCGAGGCCAGCGCCTGGCCAATATGCACGGCGCCGACAATCACAACCTCCCGGGGCAGCGGGTAGACGCTGAGAAACCACTCTTCGCCATCGAGCGTGATGCGGCGGCCGGTGTCTTCACGGGCTGCTGCCGCGGCGGCGCGTCCGAGTGCAGACGTTTCGGCGGAGGGGTCGAGGAGTCTTTCCTCGCCGCTTTGAAGATTGACGGCGCGCACCAGAGGGCGGCCGTCGCACCGCGCCGTCATCAGCTTTTCAAGGGTCTCGCGCTGCATTTCAGAGAATGGGTTCGACCAGGATTTCGATTTCACCGCCGCATAGCAGGCCGGGCGCCAGCACGCCATCGCTGATGCCGAAGCTGGCGGTTCGGTTGCGGCCGTCCCGCATCACCTCCTGGGCGAGCTCGATGATCGCATTTTCCACACAGCCCGCCGAGACGGAGCCTTCGAAGGCGCCGTCATCGCGCACCACGATATGGCTGCCGCCCTGGCGCGGCGCGGAACCCGAAGTCTTGACCACGGTGGCCAACGCAACGCCATGCCCGCGCGCCAGCCAATCGGCGGCAACGGCCAGAACATCGGTCTCGGTGGCAGGAAACGGCATGAAACCTTCTTGAAACTCTTTGGCTCAGGCAACCAAACCGGCGAAGACCGGTTTTCCTAGTCTAGTGTGGTGGTTTCGACATTCGCAATATCATCAATGTCAGCCCTTGGGCCCTTCGGTCAGTGAGGCAGCAGGGAGTATGCGAATTTCGGAATGGGGACGCTAGTCCCAGGTGCCGTCCATGAAAACAGGGCTGAATCCGCATATGACTCGCCGATCCATGCTTGAGGGCGTTGCGGTAGGGACCGTGGCGCCATTGACCAAATCAGAGGCAGCGTCCAGGACGGATGCCGGCGCCGAGCCGGCACTGGATGTGATGCTGGAGGTGAACGGCAAACGACATGCGTTAACGCTTGATCCCCGTACCACCCTTCTGGATGCCTTACGCGAACATCTGGACCTGACCGGCAGCAAGAAAGGTTGCGATCACGGCCAGTGTGGCGCCTGCACCGTTCTGGCGGACGGCAGGCGGGTGCTGTCGTGCCTGACCCTGGCGGCCGCCGTGCGCGGGCCGGTCACCACCATCGAAGGCCTGGCAGAGGACGGGCGCCTGCATCCCATGCAACAGGCCTTCATCGACCAGGATGCTTTTCAATGCGGCTACTGCACCCCCGGACAGATCATGTCCGCGGTCGGCTGCGTGCAGGAAGGTCATGCCGAAGCGGATGCGGATATCCGCGAATATATGAGCGGCAATCTCTGCCGCTGCGCCGCTTATCCCAATATCGTGGCTGCCATCCGGCAAGCCAAACCCCTGATGCGGAGGAGCTGATGCGGCCCTTCGCGTATCAGCGGGCGCAAGACGTCGCCGGCGCGGTGAAAGCCGGCGGGACATTTCTGGCCGGCGGCACCACCTTGCTGGACTTGATGAAACTGGACGTGATGCGCCCCTCTCTGGTGGTGGACATCAATGATCTGTCCCGCGAATTCGCCGCCATTGAATCCGGCCCGCAGGGGTTACGCCTGGGCGCGCTGGTGCCGATGAGCGAGGCGGCGCGTCATCCCGCCATCCTCCGCGACTATCCGGTGATCAGTCAGTCGCTGGTGCTGGCGGCCAGCGCGCAACTGCGTAACATGGCGACCCTGGGCGGCAATGTCCTGCAGCGCACCCGCTGCAGCTATTTCCGCGACCCAAGCTGGAGCCGCTGCAACAAGCGCGATCCCGGTTCCGGTTGTGCCGCGCTGGATGGCATCAATCGCAAGCATGCCGTGCTGGGCACCAGCCCCAACTGCATCGCCACCTATCCCGGCGATTTTGCCCAGGCCCTGATCGCGTTGGATGCGGTTGTGGAAATTGCCGGACCGCAAGGCGCGCGCCGTCTTGCCTTCGCCAAATTGCATGTCGCGCCCGGCGATGATCCATCGATCGAAACCACGCTGTCGCCCGGCGAGATGATTACCGCTTTTGTTGTCCCGCCGCTTTCCTTTGCGCGGCGTTCGCTGTTCCTCAAGATACGCGACCGCCAATCCTATGAATTCGCCCTGGCGAGCGCTGCGGTGGCGTTGGACCTCGAAGGCGATCGGGTGCGCGAGGCACGGATCGCCCTGGGCGGTGTCGCCACCAGGCCCTGGCGTTCGCGGGAAGCCGAAAGCGATCTCAAGGGCAAGGTGTTGAATGAAGCCAATGCGCGCGGGGCGGCGCAAACCGCTTTTTCCTCGGCCGTCACGCATGGCGGCAATGATTTCAAGCCGGAACTGGGCCGCCGTACCCTGGTGCGCGCCTTGCTTCAGGCCAGAGCGATGGAGGCGGTGTAATGGCCATCGGCAGTGCCACAAAACGCCTGGATGGGCCGGCCAAGGTGACGGGCGCCGCCCATTATGGCTCCGATGTGCCCATCGCCAAGCCGACCTATGGCGTGCTGGTCACCAGCGCCATTGCCCGGGGCCGGATCGCGGAAATAGACGAGCGGGAGACACGCGCCGTCCGCGGTGTCGTCGAGGTCTTCACCCACAAGAACATCGGCGCCATCGAAGCCGGCAAGACGTTCGACAGCGGCGGTTACGTGGGCACCAGCATCGCGCCCTTGGCCTCCGACCGTATCCATCATGACGGCCAGATCGTCGCCCTGGTGGTCGGCGAGACGTTCGAGGCGGCGCGGGAAGGGGCTCATCGCCTCAACGTTCGCTACGCGCCCGAGCCGCCCTCTGCCAGCTTCGGAAGTCCGGGTGTGGAAACCGTCGCCGGTGCGGTCGCCTCCAAGCAGCATGACGATCCCAAGGTCGGTGACGCCGCCTCGGCATTCGCATCCGCGCCGGTCAAGATCGATGTCGAATATCAGGCCCGTGCCGAACATCACAATCCGATTGAGCTGTTTTCGACCACTTGCGCCTGGCAGGACGGCAAGCTGACGGTCTGGGAATCCAGCCAGAATGTCTGGGGCTTCAAGAATGGACTGGCTGGACAGTTGGGCATCGGGCCGGACGACATCCATGTGGTGTCGCCCTTTGCGGGCGGCGCTTTCGGCTCGCGTGGCTCACTCACCCAGCGCACCGCCATCGTGGCGCGGGCGGCGCAGAAGATCGGTCGTCCGATCAAGCTGATGACCACTCGCGACCAGGGCTTCACCATTGCGACCTATCGCGCGGAAACCCGCCATCACCTCAAGCTGGGCGCCGATCGAAACGGCAAGCTGGTCTCGCTCAGCCATGAAGGCTGGGAGGTCACCAGCCGTCCCGATCCCTATATGGTGGCCGGAACGGAATCCTCGACCCGGCTCTATGGCTGCCCCAATGTGGACTCAAAAGTCTCCGTGGTGCATGCCGACCGCAATACGCCCGGATTCATGCGCTCCCCGCCGGAGACGCCTTATATCTATGCCCTGGAATGCGCCATGGACGAATTGGCCTATGCCTTGAAGATGGATCCGGTGGCGTTGCGCAGGATCAACGACACCCATACCGAGCCGATCAAGGGTCTGGCCTATACCAGCCGCTCGCTGATCCAGTGTTATGACCAGGCCGCTAAAGCGTTTGGCTGGGAAAGGCGATCGCCCCAACCCGGCAGCATGCGCGACGGCGACTGGATGGTGGGCTTTGGCGCCGCCACCGCCATCTATCCCACCAACATCGCGGCCTGCGCGGCGCGGGTCACGCTGTATCCCGACAAAACGGCGAGGGTGCAGGTCGCCACCCATGAGATCGGCCAGGGCATCTATACGGTCTGCGCCCTGGTCACGGCGGAAAAGCTTGGGATTGATCCGGACAAGGTCAAGGTCGAGATCGGAGACTCCCATCTGCCGCCGGCGCCGGTGGCGGGCGGCTCCAATTCCACCGCCAGCATTTCCCACGCCATCGCCAAGGCCTGTGACGAGATCCGCGGCAAACCAGGCGCCGGCACGCGCGAGGCTTATGCGGAGAGCGTGCCCGAGGGCGCACCGCCCGACGCACATGACATGTTGCAGAAGGGCAAACCGGCTTTTGCCCGCGGTGAGGGCGCGAAACATATGCGCGCCGCCTTGGGCGCGCAGTTTGTGGAGGTGCGGGTGCACCGCCTGACCCGTGAAATCCGCGTGCCACGCGCGGTCGGTGCCTTTGCTGCCGGGCGGATCGTCAATCCTCTGGCGGCGCGCAGTCAGCTTATGGGGGGCATGATCTGGGGCATCTCGGCGGCGCTGCACGAAGAGACCCAGATCGACCGCCGCGCCGCCCGTTATATCAATAAGAACCTGGCGGATTATCTGATCCCGGTGAATGCCGATATCGGCGATATCGACGTCATCATGGTGCCGGAGGAGGACAGTCTGGTGAATCCGCTGGGCATCAAAGGCGTCGGCGAGTTGGGCAATGTGGGGATGAGCGCCGCGGTCGCCAACGCGGTGTTCCATGCCACGGGCGTCCGGGTGCGCGAAATCCCCCTGCGATTGGAGCAGCTTCTCGCCTAAGCCCCTGAAAAGCAGCGCTTTTGCAGCGCCGCTTTGTGCCCTATACTAGGGTCATGTCCGTGGAAACCCTGCAAAAGCGCGGCCTCACCGACCCGTTCGGCCGAACGGTGAGTTATGTGCGTGTGTCCGTGACGGACCGCTGCAATCTGCGCTGCACCTATTGCATGAGCGAGCAGATGCAGTTCCTGCCCAAGGCGCAATTGCTGACCTTGGAGGAGTTGGACCGGGTCTGCAGCGTTTTCGTGCGCCGGGGGGTGCGGCGGCTTCGCCTGACGGGCGGGGAGCCGTTGATGCGCCGGGGAATCATGGACCTGGTGCGGTCCCTGTCGCGCCATCTGGATACTGGCGATCTGGACGAGCTGACCATGACCACCAATGGGGTGCGGTTGCGCGAATTTGCCGGCCCGCTGAAGCAAGCCGGAATGCAGCGTATCAACGTCTCGCTCGACAGCCTGGATCGCGCTACCTTTGCCCGCATCGCCCGTTCCGACTGCCTGGACCAGGTGCTGGATGGGATCGCGGCGGCCCAGGATGCGGGCCTGAAGGTCAAGATCAACACGGTGGCCTTGAAGCACGACAATCGCCGCGACATCCCCGACATCATCCGCTGGGCGCATGAACGGGGCATGGATGTCACCTTGATCGAGACCATGCCTCTGGGCGCGGTGGATGAGGATCGCACCGATCAGTTCGTGTCGCTCACCGCGTTGCGCCAGGAGATGGAATCCTGTTGGACGCTGAACGATCTCGCCGAGCGCACGGGTGGGCCGGCCCGCTATGTCCGCATCGCCGAGACCGGTGGCAAGCTGGGCTTCATCACGCCGCTCACCCACAATTTCTGCGAGACTTGCCAGCGCGTGCGCGTTACCTGCACGGGGACCTTGTTCATGTGCCTGGGCCAGGAAGGTTCAGTGGATCTGCGCGAGCCTTTGCGCGCGTCGACGAACGATGCGTTGCTCAACGCGGCCATCGACCGCGCCATCGCCGCCAAGCCCAAGGCGCATGATTTCCTGCTGCCGGTACGCGGCGCGAACCCGGCTTTGCGCCGGCACATGTCGGTCACCGGCGGGTAGGCGTCAAAGCGTCGGCGCCAGTTTGGCCGATCGAAAGTTGCGGGTGATAAAGCCATCGCCGCCGCTTTGCGCTTCCTCCGAAGCGATGGAAACCAACCGGTCATGATCGTTTGACAGGGCACAGGCTGGATCGGTTTGCGCCGCGTCACCGGTGATGGCAAAGGCCTGGCAGCGGCAGCCGCCCCAATCGATGTCCTTGCGGTCGCAGGAGCGGCAAGGCTGGGGCATCCAATCGGTGCCGCGAAACGCCTGGAAGGCTGGCGAGTGTAGCCAGATATCGGCGAGCGGCCGTTCGCGGACAGTGTCGAATGTCAGCGTGGTGATCGATTCCGCCGCATGACAGGGAAGAACCTTTCCCGATGGCGAAATATTCAGGAAGCGGCGTCCCCAGCCGCCCATGCAGGCTTTGGGACGCTTGGCGTAATAATCCGGCGTCACGAAATCGATGGCCATGACGCCTTTGAGACGTTCGCGCGCCGCCGAAACCTTTTCGATCATAGCGTCCAGCTGGGCGCGGCTGGGCATCAGGGCGGCGCGGTTTTGCAGGGCCCAGCCGTAATACTGGACATTGGCGATCTCAGCCCGTTCGGCGCCGATCCCAACCGCCATCTCAATCATGGCATCGAGTTGGTGCAGGTTCTGGCGATGCACGACAAAATTGGCGGTGAGCGGAAGGCCGGCGCCCCGGACATGGCGGGCGAAGAGACGTTTTTTCTCATGACCCCCGGTATGGCCGCCGATCCGGTCGCCGACGTCGGACGTGGCGCCCTGGAAGCTCAACTGGACATGCTCCAGGCCGGCCGAGGCCAGCCTTTCCAACCGGGCGCGATCGCATAAGACCCCCGAGGTGATGAGATTGGTGTAAAGGCCGGCCGCGGCCGCCTCGGCGACCAGCATCTCCAAGTCGGGCCGCACCGTGGGTTCGCCGCCGGAAAAATGGATCTGCATGCAGCCCAATTCGCTGGCTTGGCGGATGGCATCGCGCCATTCGTCCGTCGTCATTTCGCCGGCAGCCCGCTCCAGGTCCAGCGGATTGGAGCAATAGGGACATTGCAGCGGGCAGCGATGGGTCAATTCGGCCAGGACGGCCAGCGGAGGATCGGGGATCATGCGGCAATCACGCCTTTGTCAGCCAGGCCTTGCAGCAGGTGAGTGACGTCCGCAGCAATCGTATCGCGGGGAGCGTCCGGAAAAGACGCGCACAAAGACTCGATAATGACAGCAAGGCTGGCCTGGCCGTCACATCGGCTGAGGATGGCATGCGCGGTATCGTCCAGGACGAAATACCGTTCGGGGGCCTGCACGGTCCAAAGTCCGCGCTGTTCGTCGCGCTTGAGGTGCCTGTGCTGCGCCAGGCGCGGTACCGAGGTGAGCAAAAGATGGCCCGTCATGCGGTTGCCTCCGGCTGGAACGCGCCCGGTGGCACCAGGCCCGGCGCCACATAAGCGTGGTTGAGGGCGTCGAGCTGGGACCACAGCACCTCGGTTTTGAAGGTGAGGGCGGCAAGGCAAAGCTCCTGTTGTTCCCGGCTCCTGGCCTCGCGCACCACATAGGCAAGGCCGAACGCCACATCCATGGGCGCTTGCACCAGCCGCGTCCGGAAATAGGCCAAGGTCCGCTCATTGGCGAAGCTGTAATGTTCCAGCAGCGCAGCGATCCGGTTTTTGTGAAGGTCAGGCGCGAAAAGCTCCGTGAGCGAGGAGGCGACGGCCTCAAGGAGACTCTTTTCCCGCACAAAACGGATATAGGCGTCACAGGCAAAGCGGGTGGCCGGCAGAACGCCCACACAGCCGGCGACATAGGCGCGGTCCAGCCCCACACCTTCGGCGAGCGCCAGCCAGCGCGCAATGCCGCCATCTTCTTCTGTGGTCCCGTCATGATCGGTGATGCGGCGAATCCAGTGACGGCGCAGTTCCAGATCGTCCGCGCGGCCCATCAGGCTGGCGTCCTTCAGGGGAATGGATTTTTGGTAATAGAAGCGGTTGAGCACCCAGGCCTGCACCTGGCCTTGGGTCAGCGCACCGGCGTGGAGCGCGGCGTGAAAAGGATGCTTGTCGTGATAGCGTTCCGCGCCGATCCGGCGCAGCCGCTGTTCAAAGTCCGGCGGGGACCAGGGCGCGTTCAAGGACAATCTCCATTCCGTCA
>Ga0136846_1231057_pt1 | contig 18192 bp, 11 predicted proteins | sample HopSoiMetagenom2_FD_96841 | JGI IMG/M metagenome (GOLD analysis project Ga0136846, IMG submission 96841) | Grasslands soil microbial communities from Hopland, California, USA - 2 Assembly 2016 (version 4) | ecosystem: Environmental > Terrestrial > Soil > Grasslands | place: USA: Hopland...
GCCAGCGCCCCCGTCTCGATCCACACCGGGAGAGTCGTCGCCCCGCCCGATGTCCTGACAGGTCCGCCCGGCTGGCTATCGGCGACGCGTGACGCATCGAGTGTCCGCGCCCGCAGCCATGTTTCCGCCGCGGTGGCCGCCAGCATCGGCCTGGCGAACATCTCCACGCGCGCCGAGTCATCGCCCTCGCCACCGCGGCCATGGCTCGCGTGCTGTGCTTCCGGCGCCGTTTCCGTATGACGTCGGAGCGCAACGTGGGCGAATGGGACACCACGCCACGTCGTGCTCGAGTCGGCAATGGCTGTGGAGTCCACGCGGATCGCGATACGCAATGGCGCGTCCCCGAACAGCTCGTGGTACCGCCATGCGACATCGTCCAGGACCTCACGATTCCACAACGCGTAGCGCTGGCTCGAGAGCAGGTAGTACGACGGTGCCTTCAGCACATACGTGGTATCGCCGCCGGCAACGAGCGTCTCGCTCGCGGGGGCTGGATCGGGAATAAACGGGTCCTCGTGAAAGACGAAGCGCGAGCACGCAAGCCCGGCCTGGGTCGCTACAATGAGCGCCGCACAGCGGGCAATCCTGTTGGTCGTCATAAACGTTAGGCTCGAATTGTATCTGGTCATCGTTGCTCGACCGGGGAGCGCCGCGGTCACCACCCCGGCTGCAGCAGGAAGCCCCATACCCCGCCTCGCCCGGCCCGCTCGAACGGGTGGGCGTAGTACACCTGGAACACCGCGAACCCAAACAGGTTGATCCGCGACGCGATCCCCGTGCTCACTACCGGCGTGCGATCGCCCGAGCTCGAGGCGAAGTTCAACACCTCCCCGCTCTCCTTCGTCCATGCCGCGCCCGCATCCACGAACGGCGCGATCTCGATCGGCGGCAGTGGACTCGCGATCAGCCCGAAACCACTCGTACCGAACAGCGGAATGCGGAGCTCCATGTTCGCGACGGCGAGCCGGCTGCCTACGAGGCGATCGAACTGCGGGCACGAGCTGGTGGCCAGCGAGCCGCTCCCGGGTGTCGCGCAATCGTTATTCGTGAAGGAGTTGTACGAGTAGCCGCGCACGAGCGAACCGTCGCCGAGGAAGAGCGCGCCCACCTGATTGCTCTCGGAATCCTTGCCGTACAGCCCGTAGTGCATGCCTCGCATCGCGAGGGTAAGCGGCTTCATGAAGAAGTACTTCCGGTAGTCGAGCAATACGGTGTTGTAGTCCAGCGTGCCGAGCGTCGGCATCACCTCGAACCGAAAGCGCGAACCGGAAATCGGCGACGTGAAGCCCATCGACGATGCGTCACCGACGTAGGCTATCGTTGCCGACGTGAGGCCTAACGGCTGCGGCGCGGCGAGGTTCGTCAGCCCGGTCGTGCCCCCGAAATAATCCTGTGTTGCCGATTGCACGCTGTATCCATAGTGCGTGTAGCCGGCCGAGAGCTCGAGTCGACGCGTCTGCGAGAACGGGTACTGGAGAATCGCCGACACGTTGTTGATAGCGAGATGCTCGTAGACGTACTGCACACCTGTGTTGGTGTATGCCCCGTACGCATACAAGTACGGTGTGCGCGACACGTTCACACCCCAATTCCAGTGGCTCGCCGTGTTGAGATACAACAGCTGCCCGCCGATGTCGCGCAGCTGACCGTTCGCCTCGACGCCCACGCCGATGTTCTGATCGCCGAGCATGTCGCTGAAGAGCGCCGACATCCCGCCCGAGAACTGCGTGCCGAATACACTGCTCTGGCCAATGCCAACCGACGGCTGCCCAAGCGCAGCGAGACGAAACGCGGTGCGGTAGGGCCGCTCGGTAATCACGGAGTCGGACGGAAGTCCGTCATCGGCGTCATGGAGGTACGCGATCACCGCGCTCTTCCCTCCGTGGCCATCCGACGGCAGCATCGCGGCCGACTTCGTCGTACGCGACGATGCCGTAGTGTCCGCGGTGCTCGCGACCGGGATAGTGTCCGGCGCGCTCCCGTCGGATCCCGCGACGACTCGGCGAGCGTCGTCCGCGGAAACCGGCTCACCCTGTGCTCGTTCCGACGACAGTGCCGCAATGCGGAAGCCCGCCTTGTCGAACACGGAGAACACGAGCCGGCCGTTGCCACGGGCCACGGAGATCGCCGGCGATGACGCCGTCACGCCGCTCACGCCGGTCGCGGCGTGGGTCACGCGGAACGTCTCCCCGGTCGCGATGACCACACGATAGATGTCCGTGAACCCACCGCGGTCGGACACGTAGTAGAGCGACTTGCCGTCCGCCGAATACTGCGGGTCGATGTGCTTGGCGTTAGGCTCGCCGGGGAGGACGCGGATCCGCCCACTCGCGACGTCGAGGGTCGCGAGGCGCAGCTGGGAATACCGTAGATGCTCGAAGTCGCTGCCATACCCGGCCGAGTCGGGCCCGGCGGCGCGATCCGTCGCGAACGCGATGGACCGGCCGTCCGGCGACCACGCCGGCTGGAGGTCGGCAAATCGGTCGTTCGTCAGCTGGCGCAACGAGCCGCTCGCCAGATTCCACAGGTACAGATCGCTCAGGCCTCCTTTCTGTCCCGAGAACACGACCTGTCGGCCGTCGGGAGACCAGGCGAGCGTCGTCACGGCGCCGATGTCCGTCGGCTTGAACTGTTTCCTGATGCTGTGCGAGTGGACGTCGATGACGTCGATGGCGTTGTTGCCGTTGGCGTACGTCACGAACGCCAGCTGCTTCCCATCAGGCGACCAGGTGCCCGCCGAGTAGAGGAAGCTCAGCGCGTCGAACTTGGAGAGGACACCAGGCGAAGCGATCTTCGATTTCACCTTGCCCGTCACGGCATCGGCGACATACAGGTTGATGCCGGTCAGATCGCGGGACGAGAAGAACGCGACCAGGCGTCCATCGGGACTGATTGCCGGGGCAATGTTGTAGTCGCCGTACTGGCCGGAGCCCGGGATGATCTGGTCGCCCGTCTCCGCGGGACGCGACCGCCCTTGCACGAGCGGGCCGTATTGCTTGCGGATCGCCGCGCGCCACCGGTCCGACAGCGAATCCGTCGATATGCCGAGCGTGCTCTGGATCGCGTTGTCGAAGCCTGACGCGAGCGCAGACCGGAACAGTCGAGGAACGGTCTCGTCGCCCCACGTGCCACCGATGTACGCCCAGAGCGCCTCGCCGTATCGGTAGGGGAAGTACTTCCCGCCGTCGGTGAGCTGCTTGATAGTGGGAAGGTCGTTGCGAAGCACGGCGTCGCGCAGCCACATCGCGGTGTGCGAGTCCTCGCCGCCTAATGACAAGTACTCGGCCATGCCTTCGACGAGCCACTGCGGCAGCCGATCGAGGGACGCCCCGATGGACGACTTGCTCTGCGCGATGTCGTACTGGAACACGTGGACCATCTCGTGCCCCAGCACGTGGTCGCTCTCGGCGTACGAGCCGGTGAGCGGTAGCACCATGCGGTCGAGCATCGACTCCGTGACGCCGCCCGTACCTTCGTCGAGCTGCTCGGAGATGACGTTCGTCTGCTGGAAATCCGGCTGGTCCGCGTAGAGGATGATCGGCTTGCGCGCGGAGAGCGGATGGTTGAAGAGGATTTCGTACCTCGCGTTCCAGCGCTCCAGCATCCGCGCTGCGTCCTCCGCCGCCGGCTTCTCGGCGGCGTAGTAGTGGACGTCGAAATGCGGCGTGCGCAGGATCTCGAACTTGAAGTGCTCGTACTGCACCTTGTTGCGTCCGAAGTATTGCGCGTTGGCCCGCGTGGCACACCCGCTGAGCGCCACCGCAATGGCCGCGAGAATGAGAAGAAGTCGAACGGCATCGCCAACGATGGCGCTGCGCGACGAGTGAGATTGCGAAAAGGTGCGCATGGCAAAGAGGACTGGCCGCCGCGATTATCGCGTGCGGACGAGAGTGAGCTGTACGTTCGACGGCAGATTGCTGAGCTGGACGGTCGCCGTCTGACCGGCCGAAACGGCGAAGGGGAGATACGCCGCGCTGCCACCGTCCATGCTCAGCGTCATCGGTGATGAACCGAGCGACGCGGTCGCGAGTGGATAGGCACCGGTGCTCTCCAAGGCGCCGAAGATCGATCGCAGGTTCCAGCTGGGTTGCTGGTAGCGCGCATCGGTAGACGCGACGTCGTCAGCGAACGCGGACGTCGCCCAGTCACGAGCGAGCGCCGTCAGCCCCGTGCCGAATACCTGCTGCAGGTTCGCGATTCCGGTCGTCGTCGAATTCACGAGCTGGTGCCAGGACGTTCCGTCGTCGCTACCAGTGTGGTCCGCAGCGTAGCGGAGGAACGACCAGGTGGCGCCGCGAGTCGCGAGGTCATCGTTGTCGGCGAACGGCGAGTTCGACAACGGCGCACCGAGGTAGCTCTCGAGGCGGCTGAAGTTGGAGATGGCGTCGTTGTTGAACGCGTCCACGTATGCGCTCGACGACCGCAGCGTCGTGGCGTCGATGTTCTCGCGTGGCGTTAGGCCGGACGCGGCATAGAAGAGCAGCTCCTCGGCGATGTGCGAGAGCCCTTCGTCCAGCCACGTCGTCTCGAAGTCGGTCGCGTCCGTGTTCACGTACATGCGTCGCGACGCGTTGATGAGATGCTGGTACTCGTGACCCAGCGTCGAGATCACGATCCGCGTGACGTCGTCCTTCGCGAACTTGTTGCCGTTGACGATGCCGGTCGGGTCGGGGACCATGAGGTAGAACATCTCGCCGCCGTTGCTTCCCGGGCACGCGTCGAAGCCCGGCGTCTGGGTCGACGGGAACAGGTCGCGCGCGTAGAAGAAGCCCGCGACGTATGACGTGCTTGCCGCTGGCGTGAGCTCGTTCACCGCGCGCGTGAAGAAGAGCACGACGTGGCCGTTGCCATCGATATCGGTCGGCGATCCAAATGCCTTCGTGTCCGTTGGATCGACGAGGTTGTCGAACGTCGAGGCAATCGACGCGTAGTCGGCGTCCGTGTAGCCCGACGCGGGATTGCTCACGTCCGCGACGACGATGGCCTTGTTCCCCACCGCGGCGATGCGACCGGTTCGCAGATCCGGCGACGCGCACGCCGATTCGGTATTCGCGTTCAGCGTGGCGAGCTGGCCGACCTGCGCCGTGGACGGTACGACGCTCAATGAGAGCCCGGGCACGGACCCCGACGTCGTCCGTTGACGCGACCGCATCCACGCGCGTGCTCCGGCGATGCGTGGAGTAAGGTCGCGTGCCTCACTCGCACGCAGCTTCGCGTCGAGCGCATGCGTGAGGGCGAGCGACGACAGCGTCGTCGACGCGCGCGACGCTCCGGCGAGCACATTGAATGTTCCCTTGTTCGGTATGAGGCTCGCGACCGCCGTCGCGCTCACACCATTCGCCTGCACGGTGAAGGAGGTGCCGGCGGATCCATCCAGCGACGTGTTGAACGGGACGAGCGCGAACTCACCGCCGCTGGTCCCGCCGGCGATACAAAGCGATGTGGCGCCAAGGCCTGTGATGACCTGTCCGGGGGAGAGCGACGCCACGGTCCTGCAGTCGGCGTCGGCAACCTGTGTTGCCGTGGTCGTCGTGGACGGGGCTGTCGTATCGGTGCACGCGACGGCGGCTGTCACGATCAGCGTGCATACTATGGTGGTTCTGCCGCGAGCAGCGACGACTTGCGAAAACATCGGACTCTACACTTTCTCGGTGTTACTCGTGTCGCGAAGGACTCTGCGACTGTCATTTCCTACAACACTCGAGATTCGCGGTACCCTATTGCTTGTCATTACGACGACTCGTTAGGTACGGCGTGGAACATCGGTGTCGGAGCGGTGTAGATTCCGCCGGTGGTCGTGTCCCTCGAGCCGTAGGGGTACCGTCGCGCTGCGGTGTTGTTCATCATGGGCCGTGGCCGTGATGCGCTTCGTGCCGGACCTCTCGTCGCTGACCCTTGGGGGATGACCCGTTCCATCCACCTCGCTTCGCTGTTCCTGTCGCTTGCCTGGGCCGCGCAGCCATCAATGGCCCGCGCGCAGGCGAGCTGCCCCGGAGCAACCAGCGAGGCGGCGACCGCTCGGCGATGGCCGGCGCCTCTCGATCGGCTCATCACCATGCACGAGCGCGAGGTTTCGCTGCGCGATGCCCTCGATCGTCTCGCGGCCGCTGCACGCGTGCGCCTCGCCTACTCGGCAGATCTACTGCCGCTCGACCGCCGAGTGTGTGCGGTCTACCGGTCCGTCGCCGCCGGCACAGCGCTGACCGAGCTGCTTGACGGTGTGGCAGTCGAGCCCGTCGTTGCGGACAGCGATCGCGTGGTGCTGGCCCCGACGTCCGCGACGAAAGCGACGGCGAATGCGCCTGCCCCGACACTGACCCAGCGAGCAGGGGTTCTAGAGCGCGTGGTCGTCACCGGCACGGTCAACGGCTCGGCGCAACGCGCGGTCCCCGTCGCGCTCGACGTCATTGATGGCCGAGAGCTGCAGCGCCGCGACGCGCACTCGCTCTCGAACGTCCTCAACGGTGCAGTCCCTGGGGTCTGGGTCTGGGAACAATCGCCGAGCAGCCTGCTCGCGAGCTACGCGAGCATCCGCGGCGCGAGCTCGTTCGGCCTGAGCTACCCAAAGGTGTACGTCGACGGCATCGAGGTCGCGAACTCGCTCCTCGTCACGACGCTCGACGTCGAGTCAGTGGACCATGTGGAGGTCATCCGAGGGCCACAGGGTGCGGCGCTCTACGGCGCCGACGCCATCAGCGGCGTGGTCAACATCGTGACGCGACACGACGGCGTCGACGGGGGCGCGCCACGCGCCGAGCTGCGGACGGGTGCCGGCATGGCCGGCAGCATCTATGCGCCGAGCGGTGTGCTCACGCAACGTCATTCATTGATGGTGAGGGCCGGCTCGGGTGTCGGATCCGCTTCGCTTGGGCTCTCGGCCTCAACGCTGGGCGATTTCATTCCCGATGCCTATGACCACCGCTTCACGGTCACCGGGAGCGGACGACACGTCGGCCGCGTCGCGATCGTGTCCGGCACCGCGAGATTCCTGGCTGAGGATGCAGCGTCGCCTCCGAGTCCCGTGCTGGCGAACGTCGCGGGCGACGACTCGCTCGCCACACCGTCGCCGGGCGACTCCGCGGTCCACCAGTCCGTGCGCCAGTACACGTTAGGCGGCACGGCCACCGTGCGCCAGCGCGATCGATGGACGCACACGGCGGTGATTGGCGTCGACGGCTACAGTCTCAACGACGCGTCGGCGTTCGGAACGCCGTTCACCTCTGCCGCAGACTCCGCCCTTCGCGCAGCACGAGGGAGCGCCGTGCGCGGAACCGCTCGTCTCAGCAGCGTCGCGCAGCTTGGCACGTGGAATCGTCTCGCCGGGGCAGCCACGCTCGCGCTGGAACATTCTGCGGTTCGTGAGGCGAATCGCCTGCCCACGACGTTTGGGCCGGACTCGCCCCCCGGTGAATACGGGGTGACCGAGCGCACGACACGCTCGCGAAGCAACACCGGCGTTATCGGCCAGGTGAACGGCTCGTTCCGCGACGCGCTGTTCCTGAGCTACGGCGTTAGGTTCGAGCACAGCGCGGGCTCCGCCGACATCGACCGCAACTCGACGCTCCCGATGTTGGGCGCTGCGTTCGTGCAGGACTTCGGCCGCGCCGCGGTGAAGTTCCGCGTCGCGTACGGAAAGGGGATTCGCCCGGCGGCGACGACGATCCGCACCACGTCATGGATGGGAGAGCGTGGGTCCGAAGGTGCGCCGAATCTCGCGCCCGAGGAGCAATCGGGCGTCGAGGCCGGCGTAGATCTGCTCGTGGGTCGAGTGCTCGGCTTCCACGTCACACGGTTCGATCAGCTCGCGTCCGGACTCATTCAGCCGGTCGCGGTGAGCAGCTCGGGTCCGGGACCTGGCGGCGGCGGTGGTGGTGGAGGCGGCGGGAGTGGTGGCAGCGGACCGGGTGGAAGTGGCGGCGGGCCTAACGACGGTCGTCGCATCGCCTACGAGTTGCAGAACGTCGGCGAGATCACGAATCGCGGCTGGGAGGTTTCGGGCTCCGCTGGCGCGCATGGGCTGACGGTTTCCACCGCGTACGCGATCGTCGACAGTCGCGTTCGTCGTCTCGCCGAACGCTATACCGGCGACCTCCGGGCGGGCGATCGCATGCTCGCGGTGCCAGAGCGTACGTTGAGTGCGACGGCCAGCTATGCGCGCGGGCCGTGGTCCGCGTCGGTGACAGGATCTCGCGCGTTCGACTGGGTGAACTATGACCGGATCGCGCTCGCCGATGCCGTCGAAAGCCCTGACCGACCTCCGCGAGACCTGGTCGGCGATCAGCTGCGGACCTTCTGGCGGCTGTATCCGGGCGTGAACCGACTGCGCGCAAACGTTTCCTTCGACCTGCGCCGCGCGTTGTCACTGGTCGCCACCGCCGACAATCTTTTGAATCATCAGTTCGGCGAGCCCGACAACGTCACGGTCCTTCCGGGCCGGACTATCGCCGGTGGGTTACGCGCAAGGTTCTGATCTTGCCGGGCAGCCGAACGACCGATGATGGTACGCAAGGCAACGGTAAGCCGCAGTGAGGACGTACGCGATGTCAGCAGATCTGCCATTCACGCCCGCGCACGTGTCGTCGATCGCCACGCGCGCGTCAGAGCTCGAGCGCATCGGCGAGGAGACGCAGGACCCCGAAGCGCTGGTCCGTGCCGCTCGGCTCTATACACTCGCCGTTCGCATCGTGGACGACATCCAGCACCGCGAAGCGCTGCCTTTCATGCACAGTGACCTCGCGCGCGTACGGGATGAGCTGCGCACGCTGGCCTCGGAAAGGATTGCCAATCGCACGCAGGACGACGGCGGTGCGGCAGCGCGAAGCACGAGCGACCCGGCCGGGACGATCACGCGCATGTTTCGCGAGATCGCGGTGCGGATCGAGCAACGGCTCGAGCGGCGCAACGAGCCGGCACACCGGACCTAACGACTCCGGAAACCGCGAGCGACCGGCCATCCGGCGGGTCGGGGCACCGGAGGGAGCCGGGATCGGCACGCGCATAAGGGTACGCGCACGCTCGCGTGTTCCTGTTGCGTCAGTCGCTGCCAACGCCTGCGCGCACGCCGCGAACGGTTCGCGGGACCCGCCGGCCAGATACCCGGAGCAAAGAAATGAGGCGCAGCAACATCCGCGCGTGGTACCGCCGCGCCGCTTGTATCACGCCACTCCTCGGCATCGCTGCATGCGCCGAGTTGAACTCACCCCGTTCATCGACGCTGTCGGCCGCCGCGCTGACTGCGGCCTTCTCGACGGTCCCCGTTGGATTCGGGGATGTCTCCACCAGCTTCGTCGGCACCGCCGCCGCGGGTGTGCCGTCGGCCGGCTTCTGGCTCGGCGGCGGCCGCGAGGGACGCATGGACCGCGGCTCGCTGATGGGTGGCGGGCTTGCCGCGAACTACAGCGGCGAGGGCGAAGGATTTGGCCGCGGGTTCGGTAACCGAGGTCCGTTCGGCGGCGGCGTTGGCTGCGACGGCACATTCGACTCCGGCCTGGGTCGCGTCATCTGTGCAGCTCAGACTCGGAACGGTCTCACGATCAGCCGATCGGCGCAGTACAAGGATGGATCCGGCGCCGTTCAGCAGGCGTTCGATTCGACGACGACGAACTCGGTCAACACGCAGACCACCGTGACGGGAACGGTGACCTACGAGCCGGGAGAAAACGAGGCCGGGGATGACCGTGGTGGTAACCGAGGGTCCGGCGGCAATCGCGGAGCTGGTGGTGGCGGGCGTGACTGTTGGGGCAGTGGCCGCGGTGTGGGCGGCCTGCTTCTCGGTGACACAGCAACGATCGTGAGCGCCACGACGAGCGTGAACGACGCCAGCGACCGCACGGTGACTGGTCTCGCGAAGGGCAGCACCGAGCGCACGGTGAACGGAATCTCGATGGGTCAGGAGTCGACGACCGGTGAGTCGAGCCGAGGGAAGTTCACGGCAACGCGTGTCGTGGGTGACACGACGTCTGGCCTCGTGATCCCGGTCGCAACCGACAACAGCAAGACCTATCCGACGGCGGGCACCGTGATTCGCGCGATCCAGGCGAGCCTGACGTATGAAGGCCAAGCGGCAATCACGGTCACGCGTCGCGAGGTCGTGACGTATGACGGCAGTGCAACGGCGAAGGTCGTGATCACGGAGAACGACTCGACCCGGACCTGCACGCGTCCACTGCCCCGTGGTCCGCTGAGCTGCAGCTGATCTTTCGCGGAAGGATGTTTCAAGGGGTCAGAGCCCTTGAACGATCCGTTTCAAGGGGTCAGAGCCCTTGAATCTCGAGAACCTCGGTTTTCATAGAGATCTCGAATTCAAGGGCTCTGACCCCTTGAAACTCTGCGCTGATCACCCGCTCTCGTCAGGCAGCCACGCTGCCAAGCGCTCGCGCAGGGTCCTGAGCGCCTTCCCCATCTGCGCCTCGACCGTCTTCACCGAGATACCGAGCGCGCGCGCGATCTCGGCGTACTTGAGGCCATGCACACGACTCAGCTCGAACACCTCGCGGCATCGATCGGGCAACGCCTGCACCGCATGCTGCACCGCCACACTGAGCTCCTCCTGCACGAGCGCCGCGTCGGCCGGCGGTGTCGATGAGCTTTCGCCCCGTACTTCCGGTTCGCTGCGCTGCTCGATCTTGAGGTGGCGAAGATGGTTCAGCACACGGTTGCGCGTCGCCTGAAACAGGTAGGCCTGCGCCGACCCGTCGCTGGTCAACGTCTCCCGTCGCCGCCACAACTCGAGCATCACATCCTGCACGAGCTCCTCCGCGACCGCCCGATCGCGCAGCATTCTTTCCGCCGTGCCGACGAGCGGCCCGTACCACGTGCGGAAGATGACATCGAACGCCGATGTGTCTCCCCGCCGGAGGCGCTCCAGTAGCTCGGTGTCGCTCGCTTGAGTGGGGGACAAGCAGGGAGACGGGAGACGGGAAGCGGGAGACGAGTTGTTCGGTAGGGATGCGGAACGCGAATTCAGCGACGGAAGCTACTTTCCCGGAGCACGATCGGCACACAGGCATTCCCGATTCCGACCTTCGTAGGGGTTCCGTCGCGGTCGAGTGTATTTAGGGGTGCACTCACTCGGCCGTATCTTTCGCCCGACCCGAGCTCAATGCCCAACGAGATCCCGAACCCTCGAGACGACTCCGCCGATTGGGAGGTGATCGCCCGGTACTTTGCCGGCGAATGCACCCCCGACGAGGCGGCTGGCGTCCGTCAGTGGCTCGAGGCCCATCCGGCAGAGGCAGCAGCACTGAGCTCGCTCAACGACGCGACGGCGCTGCTCGCGAGCGCGACTCCGGCGGATCTCGACGTCGAAGCGGCATTGAAGCGAGTCTCCGAGCGCCGCGACGCCGCGGACATCATCCCGATCGATACCCAGCGATCCGCGCGACGCGCGCCGGCCCGAGCAGCGGTGCCCGCTCGTCGCTGGCCGCCCGTTGCGCTCCGTGCAGCCGCGGCCGCTGTTGTCCTCGTCGGCGGAGGGCTCTGGTGGCACTCTCGGCAGACCGGAGGGTATACCCCCGCATCTGCCGCGCAGTCCTTCGCAACAAACGTCGGTCAGCGCGATTCGGTACGACTTGCTGATGGGACGCGTGTTCTGCTCGCTCCCGAAAGTCGCTTGACCGTGGCGATGGGATACGGAAACACTGTGCGTGAAGTCCAGCTTACAGGTGAGGCGTACTTCGACGTCCGACACGACGCGGCACGGCCGTTCGTCGTGCACGCGGGCAGCGCCGACATCCGCGATATCGGGACGACGTTTACGGTTCGGGTCGGCGGCGACCAGGGTGTGCGTGTCGCCGTGACGTCGGGCTCGGTGTCGCTTGCACCGGCAACCGCGTCGCCTAACGATGCTATCGTGCTGCGGCCCGGCGATGCCGGAACGCTTGCGCCCGATGGCCGCACGCTCGTGGAGCGCGGCGGTACTACCGAGCCCGATACCGCCTGGACGAGCGGGCGCCTCGTGTTCCGTGAAGCACCCCTTTCGTCGGTGCGGTCGGAACTGCGCCGGTGGTACGGGATCGATCTCGTGATCGACTCGGCGTTCGCCGCGCGGCACGTGTCCATGACGTTCGACGGCGAAAGCGCCGACCGCGTTCTCCAGGTGATCGCGTTGAGCCTGGGCGCTGAGGTTCAGCGCCAGGGCAGCACGGCCGTCATCAAGCCGGCAGCACCGCGCGCGCGATGACGCCGCGGTGGGCCGCTCCCGCGCTGCGGGGTACCATCGTCACGCGCGGAGCGATCGCGTCGATCGTAGCGGCCTTCGGTCTCGTCGCACCTGCTGCATCAGCCAGCGCGCAGGCGGCGTGCGCGATTTCGGCCGCCTCGAGCAAGTCGTCGGCACGCCAGTGGCCCGCGCCGCTCGACCGGGAAGTCACGCTCGTCGGCGATAGGGTCACGCTGCGCGATGGGCTCACACAGCTGGCCGCGGCCGCTCGTGTTCGACTCTCGTATGTGGCGGAGCTCCTCCCGCTCGACCGCCAGATGTGCCTGGCGTATCGATCGGTGGCCGCAGGCGACGTACTCTCGGATTTGCTGCGTGGAACGGAACTCGAACCCGTCGTTGCGGGCGACGACCAGGTCGTCCTCGCCCCGGCACGTCGCACGGCGTCGAGCGATCTTCCGAGCAACGAGACCAGTGCGCGGCGACCCAGCGTGCTCGATCGTGTCGTCGTGGTCGGCGCGGCGTCGGACAACACACAGCGCTCCGTATCGATCTCGATGGATGTGGTGAGCAGAGACAAGCTGGCGCACGAGAACAACGGCTCGCTGGCGCACTTGCTCGATGGCAACGTGCCCGGTGTGTGGATGTGGCAGCAGTCGCCGACCACGCTCCTCGCGCAGTACGGCAGCGTCCGTGGCGCGAGCTCCTTCGGGGTCAGCTACCCGAAGATCTACATCGATGGGATCGAGGTCGCGAACCCGCTGATCGTCCAGCAGTTCGATCCGTCCACGATCGAGCGAGTCGAGGTCATTCGCGGGCCGCAGGGCTCGGCGCTGTACGGCGCTGACGCCAACAGTGGCGTGATCAACATCATCACGCGACACGACGGCACGGGGCCGGACGGCCAGCGACTGCAGCTCGCGAGCACCGCGGGCATGGCAGGCAGCCAGTTCGCACCGCAGGGCGTGCTCACGCAGCAGCATTCGCTCGCATTCCGCACCGGCACAGCCGAACGGTCGGCCGGACTCGGCCTGAGCGTCAACACGTTAGGCGCGTACGTCCCGGGTGCCTTTGCGCGAACGATTGCCGCGAACGGAAACGTGCGCGTGGTCGGTGCGAAGACGGTGTTCAGCGGCAGCGCGCGCCTCTTCACGGAGCGCGCCGGGTCGCCGGCGAACCCGCTGCTGAGCGGCTTCACTGGCGGCGCGGACCCTGGCCCGATGCCGCAGCGTAACGGATCGTCGCCTGGCGGCCCGGGCTACTCGGCGTGGGGGAGCGACCCCCGACAGGGGGTGCCGATGCGGACCTACGGCCCGTCGTTTCCGTCCGACACGGGCAAGACGCAGTCCGTGAGCCAGTATACGGTCGGCGGCAATCTCGTCTGGGCGCCTAACGACCGGTGGACGCACACCGTCGTTTTCGGAGTCGACGGCTATCGTCTCGCGAATCCGGCGGTGGACAACGGTCCGATCCCGAGCGCGACCGACTCCGCCCTGGCGGCGTCGCGCGGTGGCGGCGACCGCATCACCGCTCGCCTCACGAGCGCGGCACACTTCGGTTCCGACAAGATGGCCACCGTCCTCACGTTTACCGCCGAGCACGCGGCGGTGCGCGAAGAAAGTACTGTCCTCTCCGTATCGGGCCAGGGCGGCGAATACATGCCGGGTCCCGGCGAGCCGACTAATGGCTCTCAAGCACAGCTCATCGGCTGGCGGGGAAACAGTGGACTGGTCGCGCAGGCGAACACGTCGATGCTCAACCACGTGTTCCTCACCGCCGGAATGCGTCTCGAGCGTGACGATGCGCTGCTCGGTTCGACTCGCGTGAGCTCGCTCCCCATGTTAGGCGGCGCAGTGGTCGGCGATCGCGGCGACGTCACGCTCAAGCTGCGCGCGGCGTACGGCAAGGGCGTGCGTCCCGTGCAGGGTGCGATCCGTGAGCTCGGGTGGAGCGGCCGGCGGACGACGCTCGTCGCGTACGACGTCACGCCGGAGCAGCAGGCCGGCACCGAAGCCGGCGCCGACCTGTTTGTCGGACGCACGTTAGGCTTCCACGTGACACGGTTCGACCAGAACGCGACCGGCTTGATCCAATCCGTGCCGATCTCGGTCCCAGACGGTACCTCGTCGCGTGGCGCACGATTCGACGACGACGGCCAGTCAGACGTCGCGTACGAGTTGCAGAACGTCGGCGCGATCACCAATCGAGGCTGGGAGATCACGAACACCGTCGACTTCGGGCGCCTGTCGCTCGGCGGCTCGCTCTCGCTGGTCGATAGCCGGGTGGAGCGAGTTGCCTCGGGCTACACGGGGGACCTGCAGCCGGGCGATCGGATGCTCGAGGTGCCCGCGCGCACCGCGAGCGTGAGCGGCTCGTGGCAGGGGAAGGGCTGGTTCTCGTCACTCACGCTGGCGCGCGCGTCCGACTGGACGGGCTACGATCGCGTCGCCGTCGCACAGGCGTTGACGAGCGGAGGCCTCACGCCGAGCGATCTCGTGGGCGATCGTCTCCGGAGCTATTGGCGGGAGTACGCGGGAGTCACGCATCTCCGGGCCAGCTATTCGCGCGATCTCTTCCGAGGCCTTTCGTTCATGCTGACCGGCGACAACCTGCTCGGTCAGCAGCGAGGCGAGCCTGATAACGCGACGATCGTCCCCGGGCGGACGGTCACCGCGGGTCTCAAGGCAAAGTTCTGATGCGTAGGGGGTCAGCCTGCCACACGATCCGCCAGCAGTGCTTCATTGATGTCGGCCAGATACTGGTGCACGAACGCGATCGCCATGCTGCCTTCGCCGACGCTCGACGCCACGCGCTTGATGGACCCGTGCCTCACGTCGCCGGCGGAGAAGATGCCCGGCACGCTCGTCTCGAGCAGGTACGGGTCGCGCTCGAGCGGCCATGTGCCGGCTTCACGCTCCTCGAGGAGATCCATCACGTCGCGCCCCGTGCACACGTAGCCCCACTGATCGCGAATCACGTTTGGCGGCAGCCACGCGGTCTCGGCGTGCGCACCGATGAACACAAACAGCGCGTCGCTCTCCCGACGCTCGCGCCGGCGCGATGGTCCCGTCGCGATCTGCAGCGCCTCCAGCCTGCTCGACCCCTCGGCCGCGAGCACCTCGGCGTGCGTCTCGATCGTCACGTTCGCCTTCGTGGCGAGCTGGTTGATGAGGTACTGCGACATGCTCGCCGCGAGCGACGGGCCGCGCACCAGCATCGTCACCGACTCGGCGTAGTCCGAGAGGCGCATCGCCGCCTGACCGGCCGAGTTGCCGCCGCCGATCAGGTACACGCGGCAGCCGCGGACGGCGAACGCCTCGGTCCCGGCCGCGCCGTAATAGACGCCATGGCCGGTCAGGCGGTTGACGCCGGGCGTGTCGAGCGTGCGCCACTGCACGCCGTTGGCGAGGATGACCGCTTTCGTCGTTAGGCGCGTGCCGTCATCGAGCACGACGGTGTGCGCCGCGTCCTCCGGCGTGATTGCATCCCCGGGATCGATCGCCACGACGGACCGGGCCACGAGCAACTCGGCGTTGAACTTCAGCGCCTGCTGGCGCGCCTTTCCACTCAGGTCGTCGCCCGACAGTCCGCCCGGGAATCCCAGGTAGTTCTCGATGCGCGACGATGTGCCGGCCTGGCCTCCACACGCCGTCCGTTCGACCAACAGCGTTCTGAGTCCCTCCGAGGCGCCGTAGACCGCCGCCCCAAGACCGGCCGGCCCGCCTCCGACGATGACAACGTCGTACTCGTTATGCAGCGGCACCGTCTGCAATCCGAGCGCGTCCGCCAGGTCGCGCGGCGTTGGTGCCTCGAGGCGGCGGCCATCGTTCAGAATGACGAGCGGCAGTGTCACGTCCGCGAACTCCGTCGCGGCGGCGTCACTCGAGGCCAGGATCTCGTCGCAGACGAGCCGCTCGATGCCATCGGGATCATCGAGGTCGCGCCACGCGAAGGTCACGCGGTTGCGCGCGAGAAACTCACGGAGCTCCAGGCAGGCGACATCGCTTTGCCGTCCGATCAGCGTCGCCGCCGCCATAGGTGTGTCGACGACGATCTGCTGCAAGGAGCTGACGCGCTGCGCCATGGTCTTCATGATCTCGCCGTTCAGCACGCGGCAGTGCGAGATGAGATCGTGGAAGTCCAGCGGATCCAATCGGGCCACGCGCGACGCCTCGATCGCTCGGACGCTCGCGACGGCCGGCGATGCGAGGAGGAGCGGCACTTCGCCGAAGTAGTCGCCCGCTTCGAAGACGGTGAGCTGCTGATCGCGGCCGGCGATGTTCTTCTCCACCGAGAGCCGCCCCTCGAGCAGGGCGAAGAACGATGGTGTTTGACCCTCGAGGATGAGCCATTCGTCGGCGTTGAGCCTGACGTCGGCGGCGCGCGCGGCGAGCGATGCGCGTTCGTCATCGGGAATGCCGGCGAAGAGTGGGATGCGCTTGAGCAGGTCGGCGGTGATCATGGGACGACTCCTCTTCGCTCTGGTAGAGCAGTGGGGCGCAAGCGTCTCGATGCAAGGGCCCGAGACTTCTCCTGAATGATGTCGCGCGGCGGAAGTCGGCAGTGAATGACGGGCTTGACAGGGGTCGGAGAATAGTTATCATAGCAACTGTTGCTACAGCACTCGAACTTGTCGATCCGTCTCACCCGTGGCCAACCCCAAACTCTCCAATCGCAGCAGGTCCAGCGCGGTCCAGGGCGAGATCCGGCAGACCAAGCCGTTCCGTTCGACCGCGCAGGAGGCGACGATCGCCCTCCTCCGCACCGCGTCGATCGTGAACCGTGCGTTGGCCAGAGTCGTCGAGCCGTATGGGCTGAGCCTGGCTCAGTACAACGCGCTCCGCATCATCCGCGGCGCGGGAGCTGGTGGCATTCCGACGCTGTCGATCCGTGAACGGATGATCGAGGAGGGTACCACGATCACGCGACTCCTCGACAAGCTCGAGGACGCGATGCTGATCCGGCGAGAGCGGAGCGTACCGGATCGGCGTCAGGTCCTCTGCTTCGTGACCGATGGCGGTCGGAAATTGCTCGACTCGTTGGACCCGCTCGTGAACGCCGCCGACGAGGACGCCGTGGCATCCCTCAGCGAGCTGGAACTCGAGCGGTTCATCAGTCTGCTCGATGCCGTGCGCCAGACCAACGCCAAGCGCGGCGCGCCCCGCAACGCCGGGCTGGCCAGGACCTAACGATGCTGCCTGTCCCGGCCAACGGCCTCCACCCACGGCATCGGCTAGAGGTGGCTTCGTGGCCGAAATACATGCTCTGATAACTATTGCTGTGACAATCAACCCGACTCCCATGCTTCGTAAACTTCTCGCCACGAATCCCGACGCCGGCGCCCTCGCCGCTCGCGTCGCGCTCGGCACGATCATGATCCCGCACGGCTTGCAGCACGCGCTCGGCCTGTTCGGCGGCTATGGCTTCGGCGGCACCCTCGCCTGGATGACGAAAACGTTAGGCTTCCCCGCTCCGCTCGCGACGGTCGCGATCGCCACCGAGCTCGTTGCGCCCTTCGCTCTCCTCCTCGGGCTCGCCGGCCGCTTCGCAGCTCTCGGCATTATGGGCATCATGGCCGGTGCGATCATCACCCACGCGCCTAACGGCTTCTTCATGAACTGGTTCGGGGGACTACCGGCTGGCGCAGAAGGCTTCGAGTACCACCTCCTGGCGATCGGCCTGGGCGCCGTCGTCGTGATGGAAGGCAGCGGAGCGTTTTCCGCCGACGCCTGGCTGTCCACCCGATTCGGCAAGAGCACCCCCGCCCGCCACGACGCGCCTTACGGACCCCGGTCAGCAGTTGCGCGGCGGGTTGCGTAGTCCACCCTTTCGCACGCTTCGCCGCTCACGTTCACCTTCGGAGTTACCGCCATGTCGATCAAGCCACAGGTACTCGACCTCATCAGCCTCGTCGAGAAGGGCCAGATGCTCGAGGCCATGAATCGTTATTACGCCGAGAACGTCGCGATGCAGGAGAACGTCTCGCCACCCACCGTCGGCTTCGCCGAGAACTACGCCCGCGAGGAAGCGTTCTA
>Ga0136846_1232373_pt1 | contig 18184 bp, 17 predicted proteins | sample HopSoiMetagenom2_FD_96841 | JGI IMG/M metagenome (GOLD analysis project Ga0136846, IMG submission 96841) | Grasslands soil microbial communities from Hopland, California, USA - 2 Assembly 2016 (version 4) | ecosystem: Environmental > Terrestrial > Soil > Grasslands | place: USA: Hopland...
AACGCCAAGGCCAGTTCGGGAGTGCTGAGGAGAAATGCGGAGATAGCCGAGACGGTTCGGTCGGCCAATTTTCCTGACCGTAACGTGCTCCAGCTACCCAGCAGCAGCGCTGCAGTCCAGGCAACGAGCATCGCCGTCGTTCCGAGCAGAAGTGTGTTGCGTAACCTGCTCCATAGAAGTTTAGCGACAGGGAGGTTGTACGCCAGGGAATAGCCGAAATCTCCCATAGCGGCAGATCTCAGCCAGCGAAAGTAGCGCGTCGGCAGCGGTTGATCGACTCCGAACTGCATTCGCAAAGCCTGCATGGTCTGTGGTGAAATTTGGGGATTTAGTCTCATCTCATCCACGAAACTCCCCGGCGCAAGCTGAGAGGTACCAAAAATCGCCATGGATGTGACGATCAGCAGCAGCACGGAGTGCACGAGACGCTGTTCGAAATAACGAGCAGCCTTCATTCCGTCTCCGTCAGCATCAGCAGTTTAAAGACCATCGGGTCCCGGGCGTGTTCTGCTATCCAGTGCTCCGGATTGGCGGCAATCTTCGCCGTGCTTTCATGACGACTGATTGTGCCGTCTTCCATCACAGCAATGCTATCCGCGATGGCGGACACCATCTCCGCGTCGTGCGAGATGAGAAGCTGAGTAACTCCGAGCTTGTGCTTAAGATCGCGAATGAGTTGGAGAAGTTCATGTTCGGTGGTGCTATCCAGACCTGATAGCGATTCGTCGAAGACTAGCAACTTTGGCCGTAAGGCCAATGCGCGTGCGATCGCGAGCCGTTGCTTTTGCCCACCGCTGAACTCATCACAAGAGCGGTTGGCAGCACCGGGATCAAGTCCCACTTGGCACATTAAAAGCTCTGCTTGCATCCGCCGCTCTCGCGCAGTGCCTCGACGTTGAATGACAAGCGGCTCGGATACTGCGTCGCCGGCAGAAAGGCGCGGATTGAGAGCTCCCGCTGGATCCTGCGGAACGTACTGTAAAAGCGGCCGCAGATCACGTTTTTCCCGCGCTGATAGGCCGAGCAGATTCTTCTGGTTGAGATATATTTCGCCGGAATCAACTTCTTCGATTAACGTGAGGCAACGTGCCAGTGTCGATTTACCCGAACCCGATGGCCCAACCAGCGCTACCAGAGAGCCTGCCGGGAGGCTGAGATTGACGGAGTCCAGCGCGCGCTTCTCAGCATGCCTTCGCCTGAAGAGCCCGCGGCTTCGGTATGACTTGTTGAGACTTCGCACTGCGATTAGTGGTTTCGCGTTACATTGCGGCGGCATTTCAGGGATAAAAGAGGACGGTTGTCCAGTTTTGCCAGCGAATTTTCCACTGCCCTCATGTTGTGACAAACAGATGGTCCGGTCTGCCAGTCGCGAGGTCACGTTTGCGTCATGGCTGATCAGCAGGAATGCGGTTCCGCACTCGTGCCGGAGTCCGTCAATCAAATCGAGAATCCCCGTCCTCAGTGCTCCGTCCAGACCGGCGGTTGGTTCATCGGCGATTACCAGGGCAGGGTGGCAGGCGAGCGCCTGGGCAAGAACGACACGATGTTTTTCTCCACCACTCAACTCGTGCGGGTAAGCGTAGTAAAAGCGTGAAGGATTGAGGCGGACGCTGGCGAGCATATGCTCAGCACATTGACGACGCTCTTGCGAGGTATGTTCCGTGTGCGCACGAAGGACTTCGACGATTTGGTCTCCAATCCGCATCACTGGGTTGAGTGCCAGCACCGGCTCCTGATAAATGATGGAGATCTCTCGACCGCGAATGCGGCGCAACTGCAAATTGTTCATTTTGAGGAGATCGTGTTCGCGGAAGAGGGCTGACCCGCTCACGCGCGCTGCGTTGGGCAACAACTTGAGTAAAGCCAAGGCCGCGGTCGTCTTACCTGATCCTGACCGCCCCTGAATGCCAAGCACTTCGCCCTCGCGGATCTCGAAGCTGAGCTTATCGACGACAGGACGAACTTCAGGATTGCAGTTATAAGAAACGGTAAGATCGCTCACTTCGAGCAACGCACGGGTTGATGGACAAACCGCCACGGACACACTCCGTCCGCCGGGCGCAGGGCGCCTCTCGACGTATCACGTAAGTATTTCTAATCTAAGGAAGATTGCGGCTGATGAACTCGGCAGGATGGGTCACTTTGGTAACCGCAAACCCAGGTCGGTCATGAAAAGCCCCACGGCGTGGCCGTGGGGCATGGAGAAACGTGAATGCGGCCAGCTACGCTGCCCGGGCCTGCACGTTGATAGTTTTCGCAATTTCGTTCAGGGTCTGGTCGGCTTCCTTCTCTTCATCAAGAGTCTGCTGCAGTAGGCTGGCGAAGTCGTTCTCGCCCAGCAGCTCGGCATAGGTGCGAACTGTACCGTAGCCCGCGATCTCATAATGCTCAACCCGCTGGGCCGAGCTGATGATCGCAGCGTCAATGACGCTGGGCGCGCCATCACGGCCCGACATGTCATCGCCTTCCTTGATCAACCCCTTCATGCCTTTGCAAGTCTCGCCTGTTGGCTTCTCACCAAGATGCTGGAAAATTTTTTCCAGCCGCTGAATCTGTCCGCGAGTGACTTCCAGATGCTCCTGGAGCGCGGTCTTGAGCTGTGGGTATTCTGCCTTAGCGATAAGCTTCGGAAGCGCCGCAGTGATTTGGGTCTCCGCATCATAAAGATCGCGCAGCTCGTCAATAAACAAGTCCTTCAAGCTATCGAGGTCCATCGAAAACAACGCCATAGGAACTCCTCCGTTCAACAGATACAAGATGTGCAAGGCTCGTAGAGGGTGGTCTGAGAGCGAGAGCTGTGGCGCGATTCCGAGCAGCAGGTACTGCGTCCAGCTGGTATTTGGATCCAGTGAGAACACGAGCGATGCGACTTCGAATTCCGCAGTGCTGTGCGCGATGTAAGGACAAATTCCGTGGTATTGCGTGCGCCGCAACTTCTACGAAAGCGAGAACTGGAATGTACGCTGAGCTGTTTGAATGGTTCGTCCGCGCATCCTGAGGCAGGGCAGCTGTTCGAGTTGCGGAACAACGCAGACGCCTTCGCTCGCCGCATTTGGCCCAAATCAGGAACGCTTGTTACGAAATTGCGAAAACGGGAGCTTCGGGATTCCGGAAAGTAGTACTTCCGTACTACAATTGGCTGACCTCCGGGCCTTTCCTCTCGATGTCTATCACTGCAGGCAACAACCTACGGCACCTGCGCGAAGCCCTCAAACTAACTTTGCGCGACGTCGAGAGCGGAAGTTCCGAAATCGCGGCTAGGCACGGAAACCAGGAATTCTTTATTCCATTCAGCCGGCTGTCGGAAATCGAGACAAAAGGCACCGTACCGAGCCTGTACAGGATCTACACGCTTGCCGCCATTTATCAAAGTGACTTTGGGACGATTTGCTCTTGGTATGGTGTCAATCTCAACTCGATCGTTGACGACACGAACGTAGTGGAGATTCCCAAGACTCATCGTTTTGGGACCGCGCCGCGGCCTGACACTCTGAGCTTGCCCCTAGAAGTTGATCCTGGTTTTGATGTGCGTCGGACGATGAATCTAGGCAGGATGATTCAGAGTTGGGGAATTGTTCCTCTGCAGTTCTTGCCACGCCTGCAACGAACACCTCACACCTATGCTTTTCTCGGTACGGAGGATTTAACAATGTACCCGTTGCTGATGCCCGGATCCTTCCTTCAAGTGGATGAAAGCCGGACCCAGATACTGAGAGAGGGATGGAGATCGGAATACGAGCGCCCGATTTATTTCGTGGAAGCACGGGAGGAGTTTCTTTGCTCATGGTGCAACATCACTGAATCAGACCAACTCGTAATTCAGCCACACCCTTTATCCCCGGCGACTCCAAGAGTGTTCCGTTACCGTCAAGACGTGGATGTGATCGGACAAGTTGTGGGGGTGGCTATGCGGTTGACCGATTGGAAGCCTATCGGTTCTCGTTCACCAGACGAGCGGCAAGCACGACTGAACTGAAATGACTCCTCGATCCTCCGTAAAGGTTCACGGGAACTAATCGGCTCATCTGGGCCCCATCCCGGGCCACTAATTTCAACTGATTGGCGATCCCTACCTCTTCAAGCTCTCCTGCCAAGTCGCGAATGGGCGTACGCAGCACTTCAACGAACAGCTCCGAATGAACTTGAGCAAGCGAAGCTTGGCTCTGTGATCTTCCGTGCACGCGACTGTGTCCCCAATGCTGGTAGCTGCCGTCCTGTGATCGCAATTCGCCCATATACAGAAGCTTTGCCCAAAGTCCCGGCAGGGCTGACAAAGTGCGTGCACGAAAGTCTTCAAAACCGGAAAGCCGTGCTGCCGACGTAACAATTTCGGGAACCGTCAAAGTTTTTCGACTCTCGCCTGATGCACACAATATAGGCCCATTGTGGGGCGCAAATCCACTCAAGGAGTTGCGCCGTGCGAAGGGTTATTCAGATTGTGGCCACCATTCTCGTCTTTGCCGCTACGTGTCCACCGCTTCTTTTGCTGATGGAGGCGATCCACCCCCACTATGTCCGACATGCGACGTAGGACACCGATAGTTTCTTTCGCCTGAGGCAGGGTCCAATGTATGGTTTACCTCAAGTACCGTGCATTGGACCCTCCAAGGGACTGTTTGGACCATCGGCTTCGTTCTGGAACTGGCCATTGCCGTAGTCATCGACTCCAAAGAGAATTCCCCGTCTTTTCTTGTTATTTGGTATTGGAACTCATTAGAACAACGGTTCTTCTGGCCATCCGTCCAGGCCGTCCGCAATATTTCTATACCTATTGGTTAAGCGAGGTGTTGGTTGCACTCTTTGGGTTCTTAGTAGTCGAAGAAGTGTTTCGAAAGGCTTTTTCAAAACATTTGGGACTGCAACAGTTAGGAACCAACATCTTCCGCTCAGCGCTCATCGCTCTCGTGATCTGTTCTGTGCTTGTCGCCGCGGCGGCACCGGGAAACGACTCCGACAAGCTGGTTGCGGCCATTCTGGTGCTCAAGCGAGCGCAATCGTTTGTAAGAATTGGTTTAGTCTTTTCTCTATTCGGATTGGTGTTCTTGCTTGGAATCCCATGGAGCGGCTACGTCGTTGGCATCGCTACGGGGTTTGCACTGTATGGAACGGTAGAGCTGGCCACAGTAGCCCTCCGGTCGCACTTCGGTGTGGTGGCAAATCAAGGGTATGTCTGGAGCATAATGGGAGCGAACCTCTGCCAGAAGCTTGTGTGGGGTTTTTACTTCCTACGGGCAAAGGCTCAATCCCCGAGTGATCTTCCAAGTAGCCGAGATCATCATTCTCCCGCGGCAGCCGAGCTGGAGAAAATGAATGAAGCCGTGGAGACATTCTTAAGACGCTAATGTTCCTCGTGTTCCTCAGTGCCGCTGCAGTATTAGTTCTGCTGCTTGTGCTTTGGACTGTAAGACTCGGTTTGAACAAGGTTGTTTCCGCATACGATCCCACCGGCTTTCATCAAATCGATATCCGCGCGCTCGGTAATCTTCTCTCCCAAGATGAAGACGATTTTCTTCGAAGCTCGCTTACCCGGGCGGACTACCGCCGGGTCCGGCGTGCCCGCGTGCGAGCGATGCAGGAATATCTTTTCTGGATTGCCGAAAACTGCGCCATGTCCATCGCCTTACTTCGTTCGCAGCCGCGGGCGATGTTAGAGGGGCGGGAGAGAGAAGCAGAATACCTGGTGCGTAGTGCCTTACAGCTGCGCTTGATCAGTCTTGGCGTGTGGGCGCTGCTCTGGATCGAATATTTGTCGCCATTTCTGAACGCCCGACCCGTCAGGCTGGTGAGCAGGTACGAACATTTTTGGCGCATTGCAGAAGCCCACTTTTGCAGACAGTCTGCTGCGCCAATACTCTCGCGAAGCTAACCATGAATTGTTGCTAGAGGCCGGCTCTTTTGCGGGCCGCCCAACGCTTTTTCTGCGCGTCCGAAATACGACGCCGCGCCTCCGCGCTCATCCGCCGTCTTCTTCGTGTGCCGCCACTAGTTCCTGGCATACCACGCCCACCACCACTTGCCCCCGAGCCATTGTTGCCTGACAACAGTTGGCGAGCTCGCTGAAGACGTTCGATTTCAGCGTCAAGAAATGCCAAAACAGTAGCTTTGTTCATCGCTTTTCCTTAAATCAGAGGTGAGGAGCGCTTAGTACTATAGTACTAGACCAAAGAATTAGCACCCCGGCAAGCGAATTTACTGGTTGCACTCCCCTTGTTCTGATTTCGTAAATTTTTAAGATAAGTTCTTTGTCGTGTCGCGGCTGCGATAGCTTGCGAGTGTGCAAGCCCTCACTTCTCGCGAATACGAAGTTGCTCGATTGGTAGCGAGCGGATGCTCGAACAAAGTGATAGGCCAGCGCCTCAGGATTTCAGAGCAGACGGTTAAGAACCACGTCCAATCCATTTTTCGAAAAATGGGTATAGCCAATCGAGTCGAACTTACCATTCGCATCAGCCAATACAACAAGCGACTCAGGGCTGGGTAGGCGCACGGATCGACAGACCTGAAGTGATTGCTCCCGGAGAGATTCCGTTTGAGCGTCGCTACAGCTCGCGCGTACGTGTGTTTCTGTGCGCAGACGTGCTTGAACCGCTCACGTCAGAATTTCTGTTGCGTCTATTGCTGTACTTGCCGCGTCTAAAACTAATTCGACTCGAGAAGATTGCAGAACAGAACGTCAACTGCTAAACCTGCCCTGCAGCAGTAATCGCTATAATTAGGAGGTTTGCCAGCCGTCGCGGAGGAAGCATCATGGAGTCGCGGATGACAATTCGAGATCGCATGCGGTCACACCGCTTTTTATCTACTCTGCTCGTCGTTTTGACCCTATTTGTTGGAATTCTTATCGGTACAGTCATTCAGCGGGGAGTGAAAGGCGCCACGAAGGCCATCAACACGGCCGACGCTACGCCTCTAAAGGTGCCCGCTCCGCAGCAGTTGTCCAGCGCGTTCGGCCAGGTAGTGAAGCAACTCGAGCCCAGCGTCGTCAACATCAATACGGAGTCCACGCCAAAAGCAACCACTCCACGAAGCCGCCGGCGCGGTCAGCAGAGCCCCGACGCAGATCCCTTTCAGGACTTCTTTGACCGGTTCTTTGGCGGTCAAGGTGGCAGTCCATTTGGAGGTCCGGGGGGCGGCGCAATGACCGAGCGCTCGTTGGGCTCAGGTGTGATCGTCGATGCAAAGGGCTACATCATCACCAACCAACACGTCGTGGAGAAGGCCGATCGGGTGCGCGTGAAGCTCGATGGCGATCCGCCTGGAGTTCAGCACGACGCGAAGGTGATCGGAAGCGACTCCGAAACTGACCTTGCAGTCATCAAAATCGATGTTGATCATCCTCTAACCGTGGCGAAGCTCGGCAACTCGGACTCCATGAGCGTGGGCGATTGGGTGCTCGCGATCGGCAGTCCATTCGCGTTAGAAGAGACGGTGACGGCAGGTATCGTTTCATCCAAAGGGCGGGACATTGATAATCGTCGGCAGTTCCAACGCTTTATCCAGACGGACGCTGCTATCAATCCAGGCAATTCGGGCGGCCCTCTGGTAAACATGAGTTCGGAAGTAATCGGTATCAACACCGCCATCTTTACCGAGTCAGGTGGGTATCAAGGCGTCGGCTTTGCCCTGCCATCGAATATCGTGGCCGAGGTTTACAACCAGCTGATCGGCCCCGAGCACAAGGTTGTCCGCGGATCAATCGGAGTCGCTTTCAATGCGCAGCCTAATCCGGCGATCGCGCGCGTTTACGGCTCCAAGGCGGGTGTCACCGTCTCCAGCGTTACGCCTGGAGGGCCCGCCGAACAGGCTGGGCTAAAGATAGGAGATACCATCACGTCGGTAAACGGTAAGCCGGTTAAGAATGGAGACGAGCTCGTAAGCGATATTTCCGCTGAAAAACCCGGAAGTAAGGTGAAGATCGGTTACGACCGCGGGGGCAAGAGTGCGGAGGCGACGGTCACCGTTGCGGATCGCGCTAAGTTGTACGGAAATACCACCGCGAATGAAGAGGAGCCGGAAAATGAGGAGCAACCGGCTGCTGGGAAGCTTGGAATTTCCGTCCGCGCAATAACCCCGGATATCGCGGATCGGCTTGGCATTCCCGCTAACAAGGGTGTGATCGTGAGCGACGTAAAGCCAGGGTCATTCGCTGAAGATATTGGCCTGAGCCGAGGCGATGTAGTGCTGGAAATCAACAAACAGCCGGTTAATGGCGAAGATGATTTCCGGCGGATCACCGGGCAGCTCAAGAGCGGCCAGGACGCGGTCTTCCTCGTACGCCAAGGCCGGGGGCGGAATGCCAGTACGATATTTCTGGCTGGCACTCTGCCGTAGTGTAAGTAGCTGGATTGCAACTATTTAGTTGCAGTCCAGCGAAAAACCTCAGGCTTTAAGCAGAACTGCTGCACGTTAGTGCATCCTAATCTACCCAAAGGGGCATGTACTAGTGCGTGCCTCTGGGGCCAATCTTTCCAGTAGTAAACGGAACCCCAGTCGGGTAAGCTGCTGCTCACCCCTTAAGAAATCCCCGAATTGGGCCGAGGGATACGCTCGGCTTCAAAGAGGAGCTTATGCGGTTTAACCAATTCACAAGAGTCGGAATCACATTTTTGATGTTGGCTGTGATAGGTGTGCCGGTTGCTGGCGCTACGCCCAAAGCCGGTAGTAGGGGCCATTTCAGGATGCGCAAGTCTGCCTGGAAACGGCATGGGCAGCAGCAGATCGCGAGTGACCGCACCCGCGAGATTCAGGAAGCGCTGATCCGTGAGCATTACTTGAACGGTCAACCTACAGGCGTGTGGGACACCAGAACTGCGGCAGCGATGCGTAAATTCCAAGCTGACCAGGGTTGGCAAAGCAAGGTCATTCCCGATTCTCGGGCTCTGATCAAGCTTGGACTTGGACCTAGCCACGAGAATGATCTCAATCCAGATCTAATGGGCGACAAGAGCTTCAGTTCTCCAAGAGGAGCAGAAGCTATGGCCGCCGAAGTTCCGCAACGCTGATTTTCACCTGAGTACGGAAACCCCTGAAACTCGGATCTGCTCAGGATTCTGCTGTTTGCATCCAAACTGTCAGCAGGATGAATCCCGACTTGGCACAAGTCCTCCGGGCCATTGAGGACCTCTCCCGTCGCGTGGAGAGGCTGGAGCAGCTTGTTCAAGGTCGGGCGGTAAGAACCGATCGGCCTTACGTCATACCGTCTCCTCAAACGAAGGGCAGCCTAGAGTCACGGGTAGGGGCGCAATACCTCAATCGTGCCGGCATCATTGCTCTTCTCGTTGGCATTTCCTTCTTTTTGCATTGGGCATTCTCGAACAATTGGATTGGTCCGCTGGCAGTGGTCTGCGTAGGATTACTGGGCGGCGCAGCTCTGTTTGCTCTTGGCGAGTGGTTTCTCCATTGCGGTTACAAGCTCTTTGGCTTTTCTCTCGAAGGACTAGGAATCGCGACTCTCTACCTTACGTTGTGGGTTGCTTTCCAGTTCTACCACCTTGTTCCTGCCACAGTAGCCTTTGGCGGGATGATCGTTCTTACGATTGCGACCGCCGTCGCCGCGATTATCCGTAATAGCGAAGCGCTGGCCGTGTTTGCGGCCATTGGAGGATTTGGTACTCCACTCCTGCTCTCAACCGGCGGCGATCTGGAGATCGAACTGTTCACCTACGTGATCGTACTTTGCCTTGGCATGCTGGCGACTTTGGGATTCCGACCCTGGACACGGCTGCTTGTGACGAGTTTCGCGGGCGCGCTGGCAGTTTCGGTGGTCTGGTTCGTGACTTATTACCGAAAGTCACAGCAACTGCCAACCCTCATCTTCTTCTGCGCCCTGTTCGCTGTGTTCGCCGCGGCTTCCATCATTGCCCAGCGTGTGTTCGTGAAGGGAGAGAATCTCGGGCTGTCCTTCGTGCCTGCGGCAGCGGCGCTGTTCTTCCTACTTGGGACAGGCGTTATTTTGGACGCAGACGAATTTACGCTGATCGCGCAAATTGCTGCTCTGGCATTGCTTTTCGCAAGCTGGCGCTGGTGTCGTGGGAGGCTTCGCGCCACGTACTTCACCTTAGGGATCATATTATCCGCGGCGAGTATTCCAGTTTGGGCAAACGCTCATTGGACCACTTCCGCAATATGGCTCGCCTATGGAGTCTTGCTGATGCTTTTCGGCTTCGCGAGAAAGCTCTCGTTTGTGCGGTGGTTAGCGCTCCTGTTCATTGGGATCACTGTTTTAAAGGTCTTCTTTGTTGATCTCGCCAGTTTGGGGCAAGGCTATCGGATCCTCGCGCTCTCGGTCTTGGGAGTCGCCTTGCTTTCGTTGTCGTTTTTATACCAACGCGATTGGCTGGGGCTGCGAAAGCAGTAGTGGGACGGTGCTCCAAGGCGGGCAGTCGATAGCCCCTCGTAATCAGAGTATCCGCTGCACCTAGCAGAGCACTCAAGACGAGCTCCTGCTTGCGCGTTCTGGAACAGCGCAGTTAACAGATCGTGCCAAGAGGGCTCCAGCTCTGTCATAGAACTGGAGTGGAGTGTGACGGTCGCCGCACCGAGAAATCCCAACAGAAAATCTGGAAAGACGGAGTCAGCATCCGATTCAGTTCAGGTATTCCCGTCCGCCCCCAATCGTGTCGTCGCCGATTGAGCCGCTAGCCCGCCACTGCTTTCATTGCCCGAGCTTCGGTGCTTTTGGGAAACACGACGGATTTGAGCCGGGAAATCAATACTTCAGGACCTTCGCCCTTGATGAGGTAACTATGAATGACTTCACTACGTTCGTAGACTTCTTCGCCAGTAACAACGATGATTGGGAGTCCGGGCCGAATCGTTCTTATCGTGTCCGCTACTTGCAAGCCAGTACTTCCAGGTAGGTAGTAGTCGAGGAGAATTGCGTCGTAATGGCAGGTGATCACCATTGCCAGCGCCTGCTCCGGTGTGAAGGCAAGATCACAATCGAAGCCGCTGACGGTGAGGACTTTCTGGCGAATAGTGTTCAGCACCTGATTGTCGTCGATGCTCAGCACTCTCGGTCGAGAATTGGTCATACCCAAGCATCGTCTCATAAGAAATGAGAGAAGCTGCCTACAAAATTGCCTTACTTACTTCTCTTAGTACTGCGGTACTGCGGTACTGCGGAGAGATAGCGGTACTGCGGAGAGATAGAAGACGCGCTGCGTCTTGCGATGATCGCTTTCGGACACACTCCGAGATCCGGTACTGCTTCTCGTGAGGGTACACTTCGTCCTTCACGCTCTGGGCTCATGAATAAAAGCCGCCAAGAATCGCTCCAAAGATCGCGTGGGTCATGAACACAGTCGCGGGTGTGCTCACACCGTAGTTCAAGCCCATAAAGCCAGGAGGCTCGAGCATGCGTGTTGCCGTGGGTCCATGCGTCTCGCTGGCCATGCGTGGGTGCACCCCCGGCAGCGCCTGCCACCCAATTACACAAATCACGAGAGCGTGAGCAACTCCGATGATTGCTCCGTGGTACCACGTGGCGCCGCCGAGGAACTGCATAGCAACGACATAGAAAAGCGAGAACAACCAGCCCATAATGACGTGTAACAGAATCCCGAGTGCGCGGGCTCGGTCTCGGTCCGGCGTGAGCGCTGTTCCTAAAATCAATGGCAGGTTGAGGCGTGTGAGCCCCAAGCCTTGAGCGATGCTCTCGGTAGCCACCAATGCTAGGCTGGCAACGAAGCCCCAGAACAACCATTCCCCCCAATGGATTTGCATGGTCATGCCGCGCTTGCTCCAGTTCGGTCCTGTGTAGTGCGTTGAGCTATGGAAAGAGCAGCGTTGATCAGGCCCACGTGCGTGAATCCCTGCGGAAAGTTGCCGAGCACTGCGCCTGTGGAGGGATCGATTTCCTCACCGAACAGACCAAGATCATTGCTGTAAGTGAGCACATCGCGAAACTCTGTTTCGGCTTCGTCGAGAGATCCACCTCCAAGAGCAAGGTACTCTGCTGCCCAGAAGCAGCAGATGCCAAACGCGCCTTCTCCGGGACTTAGATCGTTGTCACGGTACCTGTAGATAAGTGCCCGGCCCGCGCCCAGCCGCTCTTTGATTCGACGGTACGTGCTACGCATGCGTGCCGAATCGGCGCGCTCGAATTCGTGTTTTGCGAGCAGCAACAGGCTGCTATCAACGTGTTTGCCTCCCAAAATGGCTACATACGTCTGTTGGTCCTCGTTCCAGCCCTTCTCGACGATTTCGCGACGGATCTGGTCGCGCGTCTGCTCTATCTGTTCGAGATCTAATCGGTTTAGCAAGCCGCTCTCGCCGAGTTCCAGCAATTTGGTCATCGCCACCCAACACATGAGTATCGAGTGAGTGTGGTGCTGATCAGCTGTGCGTGGTTCCCAAATGCCTTTGTCCGGGGCGCGCCACTTCTTGTGTAAGTAGTTGCCGATCCCGCGCAGCACTCGCGCGCTGGCGCCGTCTATCGATTTGTTGAATTCATCGAGTTGGGCGGCTGCCGAGATCACTTCTCCGTATGCATCGAGCTGCAGCTGATCGCGAGCTCCATTGCCTAATCGTACTGGTCGCGAATCCCGGAAGCCTCTCCAGTGAGAGAGATCCCGCTCTTTTTGTGCCCGCTTCCCGTAGACACTGTACAGTGGCAGGAGTCGGGGCTGGCTGAGGTTCGTCGAGTGCAGCAGCCATTCGATAAAGGCCTCGGCTTCGTCGTGATAACCCAGTCCAAAGAGGGCAGTCACGGTCATGGAAGCGTCACGCAACCAACAGTAACGATAGTCCCAATTCAGGTCGCCGCCGATTCGCTCTGGTAATGATGTGGTCGGCGCGGCAACGATCGCTCCCGAAGGAGCAAAGTTCAGTAGCTTCAATGCCAGGGCGCTACGCACGACGGCGTCGCGGAATGGTCCTGAGTATTCGCATCGCGCTGCCCATTTTTCCCACCAGCCCACCGTCTGCTCCAAGGCGCGGTCCGACCAGTCGCTCAATGGCGACAACACCGCCGGACCATGCTCCATCAGCACGAGCGAGCAGTATTTGCGCTCACCGGCTCGCATTACGGCGTCGCATGAGGCGTAGTTCTCGCCGAGCTTCCACTCAAGGTCGCTGCGGAACCAGAGCGCGGCACCAATGAACTGTATATGAATCCCGAGTGCCTTCTGGTCTCTCCATCGCATGCGAGCCAAGCCGTACTTTGGAGCAGGGCAGAAGATAGCGTCTAGCTGCAAATGGCCTGAAACACATTCGACGACACGCAAGATCTCGCGGTCGCCAACCATGTGGGCGCGTTCGTACGCGCAGTCATACACAGGCATGCAGTCAGTCAGGCGCAACGTTCCCGTGGCGGTCTGAAATTCGGTCTCAAGGACGTTTGTGCCGGGAAGGTAGCGGCGAGTGGTGCAGTATTCGGTTGCTGGGGAGATACGCCAGAAGCCACCCTTCTCAACGTCCAGAATGGCGGCGAATACTGAGGGGCTGTCGAACCAAGGCCAGCAGAGCCAGTCGAGGGAACCCTGCTTGGAGATCAGCGCCGCCGAGCGACAGTCGCCGATGACGCCGTAATCGCCAATTTGAGGTGCAACATCGCTTCCGTAGAACATCCGCCCCAATGTGTGCAGTACATATATGCGGATGCATAAGGCGATAGCCCCCGTTGGCCTGAGGGAGTTATCGCCATGCCTGTTAGCTCGGTTTTACCTCTGAGCCGTTGTTGTTTGGCTTCCGACTTGAAGTTCGTCTTTCACGGAGAAAACCCCCGGCACCTGGTTGGCCGCCATTTTCGCCATGGTGTCGTCTCCCTGATTGTCAACGACGCCCTTCAAGGTCACGTGTCCGTTATCAACGATGATGTGAATCGAGCCTACTGCTCCCATGAAGTAGCGATACAGTCCACCTTGGTTGTAGATCGCCCGCGCAACTTGCTGTCGGATCCGGTCGTCATTGGGCGAAGTGGGCAGCACTCGGATTTGATTGTTCACCTTGTTGACGCCTTCGATACGCTTCACCACGTTCTCCGCGTCCTTCTTTAACGTCGGGTTTGCAACCGCTCCGAGTAAAGCAACGGTGTCGCCATTCACCGAGTACTCCAGATCGTCAAAGATTGAGTAGTACGGCAGCATGACGAGTTCGTGCCGAACTTCTTTCGAGATGCGTTGCTCGTTCGCATCCTGAGCTCCCGGCCGAATCGCTAGGTGCGTGTCGCTGCTCGATTGGGCTTGCGCAAAAACCATTCCACAAAGCAGCAGAACTGTTCCAAATAATCTCATTTCACCTTCCCTCCATCTTGCGTCAATCGCCTAAAATTCCTACGTAGTAGATGCTCCGCCGAGAGCGATTGATGCGCTGCTATCGTGCGCCTTTTTACCGCGACTTCGTGCTGTGGCGCGTGTTGGCATAAGTAGCGCCTACTTGTTCAGATCGAAACCTGCAACGCTCGTTGCCTGCTTTGCCGCTGCTCATTTTGTCGAGCCAATTTGCCAAGACCGCTCTCTGGGTTCTATCTTTAGGTGCTGCTGTTCAGCAGTTCCAGCTGGGTTCTGGATCAAGGAGAGATCGGCACAATGGAAACCAAGCCGGCACAGAATATTCAGGACACCTTTCTCAACACTGCTCGCAAAGACAAGTCTCCCATCACGATTTATCTCATGAGCGGGGTAAAGCTTAGCGGACGCATTCGGTCCTTCGACAAGTACTCCGTTGTGCTGGAGACGAACAACCAGGAACAACTCATTTTCAAACATGCGATCTCGACCGTGGTGATGGGGCGAGGCTCGCATTTCAGCGAGCGACCTGCGGCTCCTGAGCATCGCCCACCTGCTTCGGAGCGTCCGAGTGCGGCGGCACATCCTGAGGCAGTCCCTCCGTCGGCTGCTTCTGAAGGCTGAGTGCCCAATCGCGCATAGCTGATCCACCGTGGCTAGAAGTCCCTCGCCCACAAATCGTGCTGGAAGGTTGGAGCGCGCTTTCCTCGTCGGTATAGACCTTCGCTCCACCCGTCGACTTGGACCGAGTGCCCAGGCGCGAATGGCGCGCCAAGCCATCGAGGCCGCACGCGCAGAGGATCGAGAAGCAGAAGATCCACAACGGGAACCTTCACCCTTACGAGTACGCATACGGGATGACTTCGCGCCTTTCTCCGCCGAGGATTCGATGGCCGAGTTTCGCGAACTTGCAACCAGCGCCAATGCTGAGGTCGTGGGGGAAGTAATTCAGCGTCGCGACAAACTGGATCCTGCCACGCTGATCGGGCGGGGCAAGCTGGAGGAGATCACAGGAGCACTCGCGGGATCAGGCGCAGATGTGGTGCTCTTCGACCACGATCTCTCTCCATCACAGCAGCGCAACATCGAACGTGAGTTGAATACCAGGGTGATCGATCGAACACAACTGATTCTCGATATATTCGCGCGGCACGCCCGTACCCGGGAGGGTCAGCTTCAGGTGGAACTTGCGCAATTGGAATATTTGTTGCCGCGGCTTAGTGGCCGTGGCGCCGAGATGTCACAGCTTGGCGGCGGCATTGGCACCCGCGGACCTGGTGAGACGCAACTTGAGACGGATCGGCGGAAAATCTATCGCCGCATGCGGCACGTGCAAAAACAGCTTGAGAATGTGCGGCGAGTGCGCGCCCAACAACGCCAGCGTCGGGAATCGGTGCCGGTCGAGACCGTGGCTTTGGTGGGCTATACCAATGCGGGAAAATCAACGCTGTTTAACGCGCTTACCAAAGCCGGAGTTCTCGCTTCCTCACGGATGTTTGCGACCCTCGATCCGACGTTGCGCTCGATTACTTTGCCCTCGAAACGCAAGGTTCTCCTCTCTGATACGGTCGGATTTATACGTAGTCTGCCTCACACACTGGTTACGTCATTTCGCGCAACCTTGGAGGAGGTGCAACGCGCTTCATTGATCCTGCATGTTTCCGACGCAACCAGCCCAAATGCTGCCGAACAGCAGGAGGAGGTGGAAAAGGTTCTTGGGGAACTCGAGACGTTGGAAAAACCCACGATCCAGATTCTTAACAAGGTCGATTTATTGAGCAAAGCGCAACGCCAGGCGCTACCGGCAGGCGACAACATCGTGCATGTCTCCGCTGTGAACGGCACTGGACTCGATTCTCTGCTGTCGCGAATTGACGTTGTGCTTACCGCTGATCCATTGGCCCATGTGGAATTGAGTGTTCCGCAACGAGAGGGAAAACTACTGGCAATGATCGAAGCCGGTGCCAAGATACTCCGACGAGAGTATAAGAACGAACGTGTATGGTTAACCATCGAAGCTCCCCAATCTTTCCTTCGGCATGTGGCGCACTTCCAGCAGAAGCAAAGCCCCAGCGGAACTCGCGAGCGCAAGCCCGAAAACCGGAGACGTCTTCTTCGACAGCTTCGTGCTCGTTAAGATTGCTACCTTTATCATCCGTAGCTCCTGATAAGCTACGCACTCAATGACCGCAGCAGATGCCGTTTTTTCAGCTTTGCAACGCTATTGGGGATATGGCTCGTTTCGGCCATTGCAGGAGCGCATTATCGGAAGTCTCCTCGCCGGCCATGACACCTGCGTTGTGATGCCTACCGGCGGTGGCAAATCCCTGTGTTACCAACTTCCAGCCGCCATTATGCAGTCACAAACGGTTGTCGTCATTTCCCCACTGATTGCCCTGATGCAAGATCAGATTGCGCAGCTTCAGCAGATGGGAATTCCGGCTGCCGGCTTGAATAGTTCGTTGGGGAATAACGAGCAGGCAAAAGTGATCCGAGATGCGGCCGAAGGGCGATTTCGGCTGCTCTACCTTTCGCCGGAGCGACTCGCTCGCAATGACACGCTTGAGTGGTTGAAGCGGGCGCCGATCTCGTTTTTCGCCATTGACGAGGCACATTGCATTTCTGAGTGGGGTCACGAATTCCGGCCCGAATACCGCCAGCTCAGTTCTCTACGCCAGCATTTTGCGGATCGTCCGATCGCTGCCTTCACCGCCAGCGCGACGCGGCAGGTGCGGCACGACATCATCCAGCAATTACGGCTGCGTCATCCTGATAAATACATCGCCAGCTTTCATCGGCCTAATCTCCGCTACCTCGTGAAGCAGTGTGAACCAGGCAGTCAAGACGCGCTGCTCTTGCGCGCGCTCGGAAAATATGGCGGCAGCAACGTGATCATCTACGCTCCTACCATCAACCGCGTGGAACAGACCGTTGATTTTCTGGAAGAACAGGGAATTCCCGCAGTCCCCTATCACGGCAAAATGGATGCTCAAAGCCGACGCCGTAATCAGGAGCGCTGGATGTCTGATGAGGTCCGCGTCCTGGTAGGTACCATTGCCTTTGGTCTTGGCATCAACAAAGCATCTGTTCGCGCTGTGATTCACCTTTCATTGCCAAAATCGATCGAGCAGTACTACCAGGAAGCCGGGCGTGCGGGCCGCGATGGCGAGTGTGCCGATTGTTTTTTGTTGTGGCAGGGGCGGGACGTGGGACTGCTGACGTATTTCATCGGCCAGATTACTGACGCAGCAGAGAAAGAACGTTCCTGGGAGAGATACCATCAGGTACGCCGCTTCGTCGAGGCAGGAAGATGCCGACACCTTCAGATTTGCTCACATTTTGGCGAGACTCCGAAGTGGAACAGCTGTGGTGCTTGCGACGTGTGCGGAGCGGAGCCCGACTGGCTGTCCACCGGACAGGCGCCGAGCACGAAAGGTGTCACATCGAGGGCCGCCGCCGCTGAGCCCCGGGATCGGCGTGCCAGGACCATTACGTCGCTAACGGATCCTGCGGCGGAAACTTTTGATCATGAATTGAGTGACTTTCTACGCGAGTGGCGTCGTGATGTTGCCAGGCAACACGGTGTCGCTGCCTTCGTCGTAATGCATGACACGGCGCTCGAAGAGCTGTGCCGGATACACCCGGCCAGCTTAGCCGATATTCGACGCGTGTCCGGCTTCGGGGAACGAAAGACGCAGTTGTACGGCCCAGAGATACTGAAGGCCTTCAAGCGCTTTCGCGATGGTGCCCGCGCCGTTCAGCAGGCAGCTAAGAAGAGGTCCAAACCGGCAGCGGAGACGATCAGATTGCTTGCTCAGGGACGAACCTTGGAAGACATAGCCAACGTTCGCGGACGTCAGCTCGCAACCGTAGTCTCTATGGTTGCTGAGATGGTAGAAGCTGGCCAATTGGACTTTCAGCCTCGTTGGATCCAGCAAGAAAACTTGTCGAAGATT
>Ga0136846_1213439_pt1 | contig 18180 bp, 17 predicted proteins | sample HopSoiMetagenom2_FD_96841 | JGI IMG/M metagenome (GOLD analysis project Ga0136846, IMG submission 96841) | Grasslands soil microbial communities from Hopland, California, USA - 2 Assembly 2016 (version 4) | ecosystem: Environmental > Terrestrial > Soil > Grasslands | place: USA: Hopland...
CCGCCTCGCGGTAGCTCGCGCCTTCAGCAGCGCTGATACGATCGAGGAAGCCTTCGATGTCTTCCTTGGTGACCATCGCTTGACCTGGTTTGAGGTACGTGGAGGCTACTACGAGAGACCCCGATAGGGCGGTTTCGACTTCGGCAGAGGGCTGAGGGCTGCGCGCAGAGGGTAAGCACCTCCGATGGCGCAAGATAGCGACTTAGCAGCGATGAGACACTCCTCTCTGCTCTCCGCCCTCAGCCCTTCTTGATCTGCACCAGACGCTCGCGCGCGAGTCGCCGGCCCGTCGGTGTGGCCGCGAGGCCACCGCCCGCTGTCTCGCGATAGCGGACATCCATCTCGCGGCCAATCTCACCCATGGTGTCGATGACTTCATCCGCAGGAATGGCAAACGTGATCCCGGCGAGTGCCATCTCGATCGCCGCAAGGGCAATCGCGGCGCCCGTCGCATTACGAAAGACGCACGGCAGCTCGACGAGCCCACCCAATGGATCGCACACCAACCCGAGCGTCCCCTGCTGCGCGAGCGCGACCGCATTCACGACCTGCGTCGGCGTTCCACCGAGCATCTCAGTCGCGGCCCCGGCGGCCATCGCCGCCGCGGCGCCGGTCTCAGCCTGGCAGCCACCCTCCGCTCCAGAGAGTGACGCTCGCTCGGCGACGACCGCGCCGATGAGACCCGCGGTCGCGAGCGCGTCGACGAGCTGATCGTCCCCGATCTGTCGCGCGTCGGCGATTCCGGTGAGGACAGCGGGAAGAACGCCGGCGCCACCAGCAGTCGGAGCCGCGACGATGACGCCCATCGCGGCATTGACCTCCTGCACCGCGAGCGCCCGGGAGAGAATGTCGCGGAACGGTGTATCGGCGAGCGGGCCGCGAGCATCCGTGTGCAGCTTTGCCGCGTCGCCGCCAACCAGTCCGCTCGCCGAGCGCAGATCGCCGGTCAGCCCTTGAGCGATGGCGCCACGCATGACGTCGAGCGCGCGCTTGAGTGCAGCGCGAATCTCGGCGATCGGCCGTCCTTGATCGCGAGACTCGGTCTCGAGCGCGAGCAGGGCAAGCGTCTTCTTCTGCGCGTCGGCGTCGCGGACGGCTTCCTGGAGTGAGCGATACATAGAGGCAGTTATAAGCTATCAGCTATCAGTTATCAGGGGTTCGGAATGAAACAGTGATATGGTTGAACGCTTCGTTCCGAGCTCCCTGATAGCTATGGACTGCGGACTGATAACTCCCGCGATCAGGCCGAGACCTTCTCCAATCGGAAAGCCCATTTCACCCATGGGAGCTTGCGGATTTCATCGCGCACCCTCTCGTCCGGTACTTCATCGATCTCGATGACCATGAACGCGTCCCCGCCGCGCTCTTTCCTCGTTAGGCGGAGGGTGGCGATATTCAGCCGGTGGTCCGCGAGAATGCCGGCGATCCGTGCCACCGATCCCGGGATGTCCTCCGCGACGAGCACGATCGTGTGGTAGTTCCCGGTCACCTCCACGGGATAGCCGTCGATCTCCGTGACGAGGACGCGCCCGGCGCCTAACGAGGAACCCACCATGATGGAGGTGCGGTCGCCGCGCTCGACCGAGATCCGCGCGGTGTTCGGGTGGACCACGCCTTCCTCGCCGAGCTTGGTCTTCTCGAACTGGTAGTCGAGTCCCTCGCGCTCCGCGATCTCGAGAGCCGTTCGTAAACGCTCATCGTCGGGCCGAAAACCCATCAGACCGCCGACGATGGCCTTGTCGGTGCCGTGGCCTTCACCCGTTCGCGCGAAGGATCCATGCAGCTCGATGCGCGCCCGCTGGGGCGTCCCGCCCACGAGACACCGCGCGAGCAGGCCGAGTCGGCACGCTCCCGCGGTGTGCGAGCTGGAGGGGCCGACCATGACGGGGCCGATGATGTCGAGAAGACTGACCATGGAGATCGGCTGTTGGTGAAGGTAGTTCAGAGCAGCTATCAGTTATCAGTCCATAGTTATCAGGGAGTTCGGAACGAAGCGTTCATGGGATGAGGTGCAAATCCCTGGCTGCGCTCGGATGACACTCTCAAGCAACGCTTCGTTCCTTTCTCCTGATAACTATGGACTATGGACTGATAGCTCTATTCGCTCTGGGGTGATCGCTGAGAGCTCTCTCGTTCGCTGGCGCTTCCGCTCGAGCAGCGGCTTGAGATACTGCCCCGTGTGACTCGCCTCGACGGCCGCGACCTCCTCCGGCGTTCCCGCGGCGACGATCGTGCCGCCGCGAGTACCGCCCTCGGGTCCGAGATCCACGATCCAATCCGCCGTCTTGATCACGTCGAGATTGTGCTCGATCACGAGTACCGTGTTCCCGCGATCGACGAGGCGGTGCAACACGTCGAGGAGAAGACGGACGTCCTCGAAATGCAGACCCGTCGTGGGCTCGTCGAGAATGTACAGAGTGCGTCCCGTATCTCGCTTCGAGAGCTCGGTCGCGAGCTTCACCCGCTGCGCCTCACCGCCAGAAAGGGTCGTGGCACTCTGGCCGAGGTGGATATAGCCAAGGCCGACGTCGTTGACCGTCTCCAGCTTCTGCCGGATACGCGGCTGATTCTCGAAGAAATGCAGCGCATCCTCGACGGTCAGCTCCAGCACGTCGGCGATGCTCTTGCCGCGAAATCGAATCTCGAGCGTCTCGCGGTTGTAGCGCTTGCCCTTGCACACCTCGCACGGCACGTAGACGTCCGGGAGGAAGTGCATCTCGATCTTCACGAGGCCGTCACCCTGACAGGCCTCGCAGCGGCCGCCCTTCACGTTGAAGGAGAATCGTCCCGGGCCATAGCCGCGAATCTTGGCCTCCGGAAGCTCGGCGAAGAGCTCGCGAATTGGCGTGAACAGTCCCGTGTAGGTCGCCGGATTCGAGCGCGGCGTCCGGCCAATCGGGCTCTGGTCGATATCGATGACCTTGTCGATGTGCTCCAGACCGGTGATACGACGGTGCGCACCGGGAATCACCCGTGCCCGATAGAAATGCCGCGCCAGCGAACGATGCAGAATGTCCTCGATGAGCGTCGACTTCCCGGACCCCGACACGCCGGTGACGGCGACGAAGACGCCTAACGGGATCGCGACGTTGAGATCGCGAAGATTGTGCTCCTTCGCGCCCTCCACGCGGATCATTCGCCGCGGATCGATCGCGCGGCGCTCACCCGGCGGGCGGATCTGGAGCTCGCCGCTCAGATACTTCCCGGTCATCGATCCCGAGTTGCGCACCAGCTCGGGAATGGTGCCCACCGCGATGACCTCGCCGCCGTGCTTCCCGGCACCGGGCCCGAGGTCGATGATGTGATCCGCGGCGCGCATCGTCTCCTCGTCGTGTTCGACCACGATCACGGTGTTGCCGAGATCGCGGAGCTGTTCGAGTGTCGCGATGAGACGCGCGTTATCGCGCTGGTGCAGGCCGATGGAGGGCTCGTCGAGGATGTAGAGCACGCCTACGAGACGCGACCCGATCTGCGTCGCAAGCCGGATGCGCTGTGCCTCGCCACCCGAGAGCGATTCCGCCGCGCGGCCAAGGGTGAGGTAGTCGAGCCCGACGTCGACGAGGAAGCGCAGTCGCTCGCGAACTTCCTTGAGAATCGGCCCCGCGATCTCCGCGTCCAACCCAGGCCTCCCGTCACCCCGAACCGGAACCTTCTCGAAGAAGGACAGCGCGTCCGTGACGGCGAGCTCGGTGAGCTCACCAATGTTCCGGTCGGCAACCGTGACGGCGAGGGCCTCTCGCTTGAGACGCCGCCCCCCGCACTCGGGACACGGCACGGCGACCATGTACGCCTCGAGCTCCGCGCGCACGGTGTCCGAGTCAGTCTCCGCATAACGACGCTCGATGTTGCTGAGGACACCCTCCCAGGGAAAGTCCCCCTTCTGCTTTCCGTTGTCGCCGTGGAGAATGCAATCGCGAACGCTCTTCGGCAGCTCGCCCCATGGTGAGTTGAGGTCGAACTTGTAAGCACGCGCGAGCGCCGGCAGCACCATCTTTTTGAGGTAGCCCTGTGGCTCGCCCCATGGGATGATGACGCCCTCGAGAAGCGAGATGCGCGGATCGCCGAGTATGAGCTCCTCGCTCACGCGTCGCTTGGTGCCGAGACCACCGCATCCCGGACACGCTCCGAAGGGCGAGTTGAAGGAGAAGTGCCGGGGCTCCAATTCCGGGAGCGAGATCCCGCACGAAGGACATCCGTAGCGCTCCGAGAAGAGCTCGACGTGCTCGTCGTCGGCGCGACTCACCTGCACGAGTCCATCCGCGAGCTTGAGCGCCGTCTCGAGCGAATCCGCGAGCCGTCCTCGATCTTCGGCGCGAACGACGAGGCGGTCGACGACGACTTCGATCGTGTGATTCTGCCGGCGGTTGAGTTTCGGCGGATCGGAGACCTCGATCAGCTCGCCGTCGACGTACGCTCGAATGAATCCCTGCTTTCGAACAGTCTCGAAAAGCTCCCGGAACTCACCTTTGCGCCCCTGCACGAGTGGCGCACGAACCTCGATCCGTGCTCCCGTCGGCCATGAGAGAAGGATGTCCGCGATTTGCCCGGCGCTCTGGCGCTGCACCGGCCGCCCGCAGTTCGGACAGTGCGGGGTGCCTACTCGTGCGAACAGCAGCCTGAGATAATCGTAGATCTCGGTGACGGTTCCGACGGTCGATCGCGGATTGTGACCCGCAGTTTTCTGCTCGATCGAGATGGCCGGAGAGAGTCCCTCGATCGAGTCGACATCCGGCTTCTCCATGAGCCCGAGGAACTGCCGGGCGTAGGCCGACAGCGACTCGACGTAGCGACGCTGGCCTTCGGCGTAGATCGTATCGAACGCAAGCGACGATTTTCCCGAGCCCGAGAGCCCGGTAATCACCGTCAGCCGGTCCCGCGGAATCGTGACGTCGATGTTGCGGAGGTTGTGCTCTCGCGCCCCGCGAACGATGAGTGCGTCTTCTGCCATAGCCAGAGAAAGCTGGCCGCCGGACAGGGTCGAGACAAGAGTGGTGGTTGGTATGGTGGTTGGTGGTGGGTGCGAGTGATCTGAATACATTGCAGTCACCACCGTGCACCGTGAACGGTGCACCGTCCACCGTTCACCAGCCACCAGCCACCAGCCACCGTTCACCAATCACCCCTTGCACACTGACGCCATCGTCGTTCTCACGACAGTTGCTTCGGAGGACGAAGCCGTGAAGCTCGTCCGGACCTTGCTCGAGCGACGGCTCATTGCGTGCGGTACACTCTTTCCGGGCGCGCGATCACTGTATCGCTGGCAAAGCAAGATTGCCGACGAGCGTGAGGTCGTCGTGCTCCTCAAGACACGATCGGCGCGACTGGACTCGCTCCAAAACGCGTTCTCGGAGTTGCATCCATACAAGGTGCCGGAGCTTCTCGCGCTGCCGGTGTCTGCTGGCCTCGGGAAGTACCTCGAATGGATCAATGGCGAGACATCCCTTGCCTTGACGTGACCGATGAAGCAGTCGAAGGACAGTCAGAAGACAGGTGAGCTGCGACGAGCAGGTCGCTCGGCGGCCGAGGCCGCCGCTGACCTCGCGCCGGAACGTGAGCTACCGACGATGCCAAACCGCACTCAGCTTGCGGACTCGCCGGCGCCCGTAGGCGAACCGGTCGTGGAGACCGCGCGGATCGACGTGGACGCCGCAGATCCACTGGCGCAGGCAGCAGAGCTGGCACGACGAGGCGAGCTGCAGGACGCAGCGGCGGCCTATCGGGCCTATCTCACGCGCCACCCCGAAGACGTGGCGGCGAGGCGCGGCCTAGCGAGCGTCCTCGAGCTCAAGGGTGACATGAACGGCGCTCTCGGTGAGCTGGGTCGGGCGATCGACGCGCAGCCGGACGACGTCTCGCTTCTCTGCGGCCGAGCGGCGGTGCAGATGGCGCTGCAGCGATATGACCAGGCCGAAGCCGATCTCCGCCGCGCGATGAAGCTCGACGCCGACAGCTCCGAGGTGCACCTCAACCTCGGGATGCTCTTCTGCAAGAGGGCCCGCTGGCGCGAGGCGATCGAGCCGCTGCAACGCGCCGCGGAGCTCGATCCGTCGAATCCACAGGGGCACTATTACCTGGGCGAGGCGTACAACCAGAGCGACCAGCTGAAGCTGGCGCTCGCCTCGTACGAGGAGGCCGTGAAGCTGCAGCCGTCGAACTACCGTGCCCTGAAGGGCGTCGGAATCGTCCTCGACAAGCTAGGGCGGCCGGCGGAAGCCACGGCCGCGTACCAGAGAGCCAGAGAAATCCAACGACGGTGATTCGCGTTCGCATCGATGATCTCGCGTTCTTCGACGGAGAGGCAATCGTCCGGCCGGTGAACGAGGATCTCGGTGCGACGACGCCCCTCCTCCGCCGTCTCGAGGTCGCCGCAGGACCGCAATTGCACGATCAGCTTCGCCTGCAGGAGCCGCTTCCCGTCGGCGCCGCGGTCGTCACGTCCGCCGGAGCGCTCTCGGCTCAGCTACTCGTTCACGCCGTGGTGATGAGCCGTACGGAGGCAGTCACGACCGACAGCGTGCGACGCGCGCTCACAAGTGCGTTGCAGCGCGTCGAGTCGTGGCAGATCAAGCAGATCGCGATCCCGCCATTCGGACTGGGCGCGGGGAATCTGGAGATCGAGGAGAGCGCGCACGTGATGATCGGAGTGATCGCGCAGCACGTGGGGGGCGCACGATTTCCGGAGGAGATCACGCTGATTGCTGAGACGCCGGACGAGGAGCGAGCGCTGTCCGCCGCGGTGACTCGGAGCGGATTGTGACCGATCGCCATCGCTTCACCAGCCCGCGCGCTCTCCTGGCGGGCGTCATCCTGCTCCTCTGGGTCGGTGGGCTCGGTTTTCTCGTCAGGCGCGAGTACTTCCGACCGAATACCGAGCGCCTGTCCGAAGCCGCGCTGCGCGTCTCACCCGGCGCCGTGTACTACGCGGTGATGCAGGGCAACCGCCAGATCGGCTTCGCGTCTTCCTCGATCGATACGGCAACCACGACCATCTCCGTCGACGACTATCTCGTGGCGGACCTGCCGGTCGGCGGCCGCGTGCACCGCGCGTCGGCACGCACGCACGTCGTGCTCACGCGCAAGCTGCACACGAAGGCCTTCGTCGTCACATTCGAGGGAGATGCCGATCCGATCGTGGCTCGTGGACGAGTTGTCGATGATTCGCTGCTTATCCTCATGCTCGCGACGGGGAACAATGCTCCCGTCGACACGCAGCGGATCCGTCTCAGCGGACCAATTCTCCTCCCGACTCTCCTTCCTCTGGCGGTCGCACTGGGCGAGGACCCGTCGGTCGGCAAGAAGTACAAGCTGCCTGTCTTCGACCCGGTTGGGCTCACGCCGCGGGAGGTCTCACTCTCAGTCGCCGCCGAGTCGAGCTTCGTGGTCAACGACAGCTCGAGCCTCGACCGGACAACGGGCAGCTGGGTGGGGGTGCAGCCCGACACGCTGCGCGCATTCCGCATCGTGACCGACACCGGGGCCGGCGCGGCCGGCTTCACCGGGTGGATCGACGAGCAGGGACGCGTCGTGCAGACCTCACAGCTTGGATTCGAGCTGCGGCGCCTGCCGTACGAGGTCGCGTTCGAGAACTGGCGGCTCGCGACGGCCAAGGGCGGCGGGGACGCGATCGTCTCGGAGGATCGTGATATCCTCGAGACAACAGCCATCGGCGCCAACCGCCGCCTCGACGAGCGCGTCGCCTCACTCCGAGTCACGTTAGGCAACGCGGATCTCCGCGGGTTCGATCTCACGAGCTCGCGGCAACGGCTCTTCGGCGACACGCTCGTCGTGACACGCGAGGCACCGTCCTCGCTGGTGGCCGCGTACTCGCTCCCGGACGGCGGGCGAAAGTTGATGCCGGAGCTCACGATGGCGGAGCCGCTCGTCCAGAGCAACCATCCGGAGATCGTGCGGCTCGCGCAGCGGCTCGCCCGGGGCCAACGCGATCCGCGCGTCGTCGCCGAGCGCATCAATCGCTGGGTTTACGATTCACTCAAGAAGCGCATCACGTTCGGTATTCCGAGCGCGCTGCAGGTGTTGCGCGCTCGCGGCGGCGACTGCAACGAGCACGCGCAGCTCTTCGTAGCGCTGGCGCGCGCGGCCGGCATTCCTGCCCGCGTCGATGCCGGCCTGGCGTACATCGACGGGAAGTTCTACTACCACGCCTGGCCGGAGATCTTCCTGCACGACTGGGTCTCGGTCGATCCAACCTTTGGGCAATTCCCGGCTGACGCGGCACACCTGCGGTTCACCATCGGCGGGTTGGGACGTCAGGCGGAGATGATTCGTCTGATGGGAAGACTGCGAATTGAGGTGCTAGGTACTAGGTGATAGGTGCTAGAACTGCACACCTGCGAACACCTAGCACCTAGCACCTAACACCTAGCACCTCGCCGATGATCCGCCTCTCCGGCCTCAGCAAACGCTACGGCTCCTTCACCGCCGTCGACAACATCGACCTCGATGTGCCCCGAGGAGAGCTGTTCGGCTTTCTCGGACCTAACGGCGCGGGGAAGACGACGACGCTGCGGATGATCGCGGGCATCCTTCGCCCGAGTGCCGGCCGAATCGAGATTGCCGGCATCGACATCGTGAAAGATCCCCGAGCGGCGAAAGCGAAGCTCGGCTTCATCCCCGACCGGCCGTTCATCTACGAGAAGCTCACGGGCGCGGAGTTCCTGCGTTTCGTCGCGGGACTCTACGAGCAGAGCGGTGCGCAGGTCGAGCATCGCGCGCGTGAGCTCCTCGCGCTGTTCGATCTGGAGGAATGGCGCGATGAGCTGGTGGAGAGCTACAGCCACGGCATGCGCCAGAAGCTGATCATCTCGAGCGCATTCGTGCACCGCCCCGAGGTGATCGTTGTCGACGAGCCGATGGTCGGCCTCGACCCCAAAGCCGCCAAGATCCTGAAGGATCTCTTTCGCGAGTACACGCGGCGGGGCCACACGATCATGATGTCGACGCACACACTCGAAGTCGCGCAGTCGTTATGCGACCGGATCGGGATCATCCAGGCCGGGAAGATCCGCGCCTGCGGCACGATGGACGAGTTGCGTCAGGACGCCGAAGCCGGGGCCACGGGCCTGGAGCACATCTTCCTCAAGCTCACCGGCGAGAACGCGGCGCGAGAGCTGGTGGAGGTTCTCGATGCGTAGTTTTTCGAGCGGGGAGAGTGTCGCTCGCCCCGACCCTTCCCTGTTTCATCTGCTTGGTCCGAAAGTTCTCACCGCCAGGACCAGAGGGTTGGGAGGAAAGAGCGGCAGAACGGCGCGATTTATCGTGCTCGCGGTCTTCGGCGCCCTGTTCTGGGCGTTCATTTTCGGAGTCGTGTTCCGACTGCTGAAGTACTTTCGCGGTGTCCAGGAGATCGGACCGCTGCTCGCCGGGAAGCTGCTCGGCCTGATCCTGGTCGGCTTCTTCTCGATCCTGCTTCTCTCGAACGTCATCACCGCGCTCTCGAGCTTTTTTCTGGCTCGCGACCTCGACCTGCTGGTCGGCGGTCCGGTCGACTGGCTCAAACTCTACGGGGCGAAGCTGCTCGAGACGCTCGTGCACTCGAGCTGGATGGTGCTGCTGATGGCGGTGCCGCTATTCGCCGCGTACGGCGTGGTGTACTCCGGGGGACCGTTCTTTCCGCTCGTCGTGATGGGGCTGCTCGTTCCCTTCCTCATGGTCCCGGCCGCGATCGGCGCCGCGGTGACGTTGCTGCTGGTGAACATCTTTCCGGCGCGACGAACGCGCGACATCCTCAGCGTTATCGCGATCCTCACGGCAAGCGGCATCGTCCTCCTCTTCCGTCTCGTTAGGCCGGAGCGGTTCGCGAAGCCCGAGGGGTTCCGCTCGCTCGTCGACTTCATCACCCTGCTGCGGACGCCGACGTCGCCGTTTCTGCCGAGCGAATGGGTACAGCGGGCGACAATGGCGTGGCTCACGTACAAGACGGATCTTCTTCCCTGGTATCTGCTCTGGTCGACCGCGGCCGCGGCTGTCGTCCTCGGCGCGCTGCTCCACTGGAGACTGTATCCTCAGGGATTCAGCAAGGCGCAGGAGAGCGCCGAACGGTGGGCGCGCGGCGGACATTTCACGCGGTTTGCCAACCGGGTGCTGGGGCCGTTAGGCATCCTCCGCCGCGAGCTCGTCCTCAAGGAGGTACGGCTCTTTTTCCGCGACACGACACAATGGTCGCAGCTCCTGCTGCTGGCCGTGCTGGTGGTCGTGTATGTCTTCAACATCAAGTTTCTTCCGCTCAAGGGTGACGGGATGACGTTCTTCCTGAGAAACGTCGTTCCATTTCTCAACCTGGTGCTGGCGGGATTCGTTCTCGCGTCGATCGCGGCGCGCTTCATCTTTCCTGGCGTGAGCCTCGAGGGTCGTACCCTCTGGCTTCTCCGATCGAGCCCGATGTCGGTGCGCGACCTTCTCTGGTCCAAGTTCTGGGTCGGAACACTCCCGTTGCTCCTGCTCGCGCTCCTCATCGTGGGCGTCACGAACTACCTGCTGCAGGTGAGCACCTTCATGTTCCTCGTGTCGGTCGTGACGATCGCGGCGATGACGCTCGCCCTCGCCGGGCTCGCACTCGGCTTCGGTACGCTCTTCCCGCAGTTCGAGACGGAGAACGCCGCGCAGATTCCGACCTCGTTTGGCGGGCTTCTCTTCATGATGGCGGCGGTGGCGGTCATTGGCGGCGTGGTGGTACTCGAGGCGCGCCCGGTCTACGGCTACCTGAGTGCGCGGACATTTGGGACCCCAAAAGACCTTACCGAGATGGTGGTCGGCTTCAGCCTCGCGGGTGCGCTGTGCCTCGTCTCGACGCTCGTACCGATCCAGGTCGCGCTCCGGCGGCTGCACACAATCGAGCGGTAGTCGGGCCCTCCGCCCAGTGTGACCGGCTTCGAGATGCCGGGGTCGGAAATGGCGGGTCGCGAATGATCGACGCGCCTAACCCCACCCACCCCCTCCGGAGGAAGTTGCATGAAGCGTCTCACCCTCGCCGCGGCCGTCGCGGCTCTGATGTTCGCCGTGGCTCCGCGCCTGCACGCGCAGGCCGCCGCCCAGCAGGCTGGCCAGACGAAGCCGGACACGACCAAGAAGTCCGCGAAGGCCGCCGCCGCCAAGTCGAGCTCCGGCACGAAGACCGCCAGTGCCAAGTCGCACAAGGCGCGCAAGTCGACGAAGGCGAAGGCCGATTCGGCCGCGAAGAAGAGCGAGTAACACTCGGTCCCAGAAACGAAGCACCCCGACGATTCGCATCGTCGGGGTGCTTCGTTTTTAGTAAGCGCTCACGCTGCCAATCGATGTCCGCAGGCAGAGCAGAAGTGCGCGCCGGTCTCCTCGACCTTCTGGCCGCACTGCTCGCAAGAACCCGGCAGGTACTGCCCGCAATTCGAGCAGAAGATCGCGTCCGTCTCGGGACGCGGCCCGCAGCGATGACAGGCGGGACGTTCTGCGCGATAGGCGCGAATCGTGGCTTCGAGGTCGTCCTCCTCCGCACCGATCGCCGGTGCGCGGCGCATCTGCGCGAGCGCGTCGCGGGTGTACTGCGCCTTGAGCTGAGCGTAGTCGGCCTCGGAGAGCTTCCCTGTTGCGCGGTCGAACTCGATTTCGCGGAGCGCGGCGACGGCAACGTCATCGGACCAGCTCTCGACCCGACGCGGCGGCACCGCGCGCGCCGTAGTCTGCACGAAGAACAACGGGTAGAGCACGAAGGCGAGCGCACCGATGGCGAGCACTGTCCCCACGACAAGCGCACCTATGGCGGAGTTCATCGGTCGTCGCGCACCGCGGCGTCGAGGCGCGCGCGCTCCTCGTCAGTCGCGTCGGACGAGCGCACCGTGGAAAGTCGCGGGGCGGCATTCGGCGCCGCTGGTCGCCGCCATGTACGCAGAAGTGCCGTGACCAGGATGGCGCCGCCGCCCAGGGCGGCGAATGGCGCGACCCACCCCAGCAGGTTGAAGCCACTGGTCGACGGTGCCATGAGCACGCGCTCGCCGTAGACTCCGACGAACGCTTCGATGATCTCCTGCGCACTGTAGCCGCCGGAGACGAGGCCCATCACGTCGCGGTGCATGGACGGGGAGACCTGACAGCTGAAATCCGTCGTGCGGCACGTGTACACGTCGAGGGTGCAGCCGCACTGGCAGCGAATGCGATGCTCGAGTGCATCGCGCTCGTCGGCGCTGACGACGACGCGTGTTCCGGGCTTGGGCGGGAGCCGCACCGGCCGCGAGGCCGATTGATCCATCGCGAACAGATTGGACGAGTCGAACGAGGTCGGGGCCTGCGGTGCCTGGGCGCTCGCGCCGCGCCCCATGAGGGCGAAGGAAAGCGTTCCCACCGTCCCGCCGGCGACGCGCGTGAGAAATTCCCTGCGCTTCATGAGCAGATACTCAACTCAGACACCGGCGCCCGCCGCCGCCGGTTCCCGCGCGGGAGCGAGCACGGAGACATAGCCGGCCTGCGGCACGGGTCGACGCTGTGCCTGCGGCCACATGACGATCAACCCACCGATCGCCATCAGCGCGCCACCGATCCATACCCACACCACGAGCGGATTGAAGGTCACGCGCAGCTCGGCGACGTCGCCCCGCACGCCGGCGAGAACGACGTAGGTGTCCAGCTTGGCGGTGCTGCGGATGCCGACTTCAGTCGACGGCTCGAAGGTCGGACGGTCGGCGCTGTCGAAGTATTGGCGCTTTTCAGATTTGATGAAGCCCGCCGGCTTGCCGTCACGAAAGGTCTCGAGCGCGACTGACGTCACCATGCGATTGGCGCGCTTGTCGGTCGAGGCGCCCTGACTCACGAAGCGCCAGTGATGGCCGTATGGATCGTTCGTCGCGAACTCCTGCCCGGTGCGCAGCGTGACGTCGTGCTCGGTGCGAAAGGCGAGCCCGGCGAACGCGGCGAAGAGCATGACGATGCCGGCGTGCACGATGTAGCCGCCGTATCGGCGGCGATTGCGCGCCACGAGCCGCACGAACCCGATCGGTACGCTCTCGCCGTGAATTGTCCGACGCGCGCTCACGCCCTTGTAGAACTCCTGCAGAATCGTCCCGGCGACAAAGCCGGCGAGCGTGTACGTGACGAGGGCGTGCCCGTTGCGCATGCCTAACGCGAGGAGGAGCACACCCAGCGCGACTCCGCAAGCGGTAGGCACGGCAAACTGCCGCCTGAGGTTCGCGGTCGACGCCTTGCGCCAGGCAATGAGCGGCCCGACACCAGTGAGCGCGAGGAGCAGGAGCCCGAGCGGAATGTTCACCGAGTTAAAGAAGGGCGGACCGACCGTGATCTTTTCGGCACGCACCCACTCCGACAGAATCGGGAAGAGCGTTCCCCAGAGCACGGCGAACGCAATGCCGACGAGCACGAGATTGTTGTAGAGGAACGCCGCCTCGCGGCTCACAAGACTCTCGAGCTCCGCTTTGGCCTCGAGATTTCTGAGCCGCGTCGCGACGAGATAGATCGTGGTTCCCGTAGCGAGGAAGAAGAACGCCGCGAACCAGGACCCGACCGGCGACTGGGCGAACGAATGAACGCTTTCGACTACACCGCTGCGTGTAATGAAGGTGCCGAAGATCGAGAGCAGGAACGTGACGACGACGAGCACGACGTTCCACTTGCGGAGCATCCCGCGCTTTTCCTGGATCATGATCGAGTGCAGGAACGCGGTGCCCGTGAGCCAGGGAAGGAACGACGCATTCTCGACCGGATCCCACGCCCAGTACCCACCCCACCCGAGCTCGACGTACGCCCACCACATGCCGAGCACGATCCCGACCGTGAGAAAGAACCAGGAAAGCAGCGACCATCGCCTGACGACCCCCAGCCATTCCGCATCGAGACGGCGCGTGACGAGCGCCGCGATCGCGAACGCGAACGGCACCGCCGTCGCGACGTAGCCGAGATAGAGGTTTGGCGGATGGATCGCCATGCCGGGATTCTGCAGCTGCGGATTCATCCCGCGGCCGTCCATCGGCGTCCAGTCGAGCCTCGCGAACGGATTCGCCTTGAAGCAGGTCGTGGCGAGAAAGAAGAGAATGATCGCGCCGAGCGTGCCCGCGGCGTAGGGGATCAGCACGCGATTGCGCTCGCGATTCGCGTACACTGCGATCGCGGAATAAAAGGACAGGATCAGCGCCCAGAAGAGCATCGAGCCGGCCTGGCCGCTCCAGAAGGCCGTGAACACGTAGACGTTAGGCATGTTCGCGCTGATGTGCCCCGCCACGTACTCGAGCGAGAAGTCGCGCGACAGCAGCGCGGTCCAGAGGCCGATCGAGGCGACGAGCACCATCGCGAACGTCGCGTAGATCGCGCGCCGGCCGCTCGCGACCAGGTCATCCCGTCCCAGCGCACCGCCTGCGAACGAGACCGTGCACGCCCACGCTGCCATCAGCAGACCGACCCACAGCGCGAGCTCGCCGATGAGGATCAAGCGCGCTGCCCTCCCGCCGTCGCCGACTTGTAGCCCGGCGTCTCTCGGTACTTCTGCGGCGCGCTCTCGTAACGCGACGCGCACTTCGCGAGCAACGTCGTTGCGCGGAAGGTACCGTCGCGGCCCATGCGGCCCTCCACGACGACGTCGACGCTATCGGTGAACGTGTCGGGAGCGAGACCACGATAGACGACCGGAAACGTCTTCGCGCCGTCGGTAACGCGGAACGCGTACTCACGACCACCGGGATCGCGCTGGATGGATCCAGGGACAACTCGCGCGCCGACCTTCACGCCGATATCCCGAAAGGTCGAGTCGGCGGCCAGCTTCGTCGACAGCTCCGTCGGCGTCAGATAGTAGACACCTGTCTGCCGGATCGAGCTCGCCATGAGGTAGCCCACCGGTCCGAGAACCAGCGCGCCACCGATCAGGAATTTTGTGCGTGCCTTCATCGTGCCTTCACCGTTAGGCGTTGCGTGCTACTCCGCCCGCCGTTCTCCCGCCAACCGGCGAACCCGCGCCATCACCGACTCGAGGTCGGCCTCGGCGCGTGCGCGCTCCTCGGGGCTCCAGACCAGGACGTTCCGATTCATCTGCCGTACTCGCTCCAGCATCTCTTCGATGAGCCGTCGCAGCTCCGGGTTCGACCGGCGGTCGTGCGACGCCTCGGTGCTCGACGATGGCTGCTGGGCGGGGCCGGGCGGTTTCGTCATGCGCGGAATCGGTTGGAGTGGCCTGCACACAGACGCCGAGTCCGTTGATACTTCCATCCAACCCAATATAAGGCAAGCGCGCGAGTCACAGATTACGACGGCGGCACCCTCAGCGTACCGAGCGTCGCAGCAGCAGCGTGGCGGTGCCGGCACCGGCTGCGTCCCAGACGAGGTCGCGCGCGCTCGGCGCCCCGCCGCTGTGGGCGTCCCAGAATTCCTTCGCGATGCTGACGCCAGCGGTGATTCCCACGGCACCGGCGAGCGAAGCATCGTGTCGCCCGCCTGAAGCCCGAATGGCGCTGTAGGCGACACTTTGAACGAACGCCCCCATGAAGAAATGCTTCACCTTGTCGACCCCGAACCAGCTGTCGCCCGATGGATGGTCTCCCGGCGCGTGCAGCTGGAGCGCGAGCAGGAGCGCGAGCATCAGGCCACGCTCCGCTTTGTATCCTCGCGGAGCACGCCGAGCTCGGTGAGGCGCCCGCGAATGCATCGCAAAGCACGCGACAGAAGCTCGCCGTGATTGTCCTGATGGATCCAACTGCTGGCACCGCTGGGATGAGGCAATGGTATGGCAACTACCTTCGCGCCGGCGCACTCGATCTGGTGCTCGCGTCCGATCAGGTCCTCGAGCGGCAGCCGTGGGAGGAAGCGTTCGATGGCGAGACGCCCCACTGGGATGAGCAGCCGCGGCCGGACGAGTCGCAGCTCGTCCTCGAGCCAGCTGCCGCAGTTGGCGCGTTCCGCCGGCGACGGCACGCGATCACCCCGACCGCTCGGACTTGGACCCGGATAACACCGGGTGATCGCCGCGATATAGATCCGTTCACGCGCCGTCGCTTCGTCGAGGCCAATTCGCTCGAGCCAGCGGAAGAGCGTCTTCCCGGCCCGGCCCGCGAATGCGCGACCGCCGGCGCTCTCGACTTTTCCGGGCGCTTGACCCACGAGCATCACGCGCGGCCGGCGGGCCAGGGAGACAATCGGCCTCACGTCGTCTCCGAGACCACAGCGGCGGCAGGCCGCGAGCGCCTGGCAGTGCGCCTGGAGCGCGAGCTCGAATTCTCGGCGCCGTGTCATCGGACGGCCTCACCCGCGGCGAGCTGGCCTAACGATTCGGAGAACGCGTACGGCGGGCGGTGGACGCCACGATCGGTGACGATCGCCGAAACCAGCGCCGCCGGCGTGACGTCGAACGCCGGATTGTATGCGCAGACGCCTGGTGGTGCCGTCGCCACGTCTCCGATGCGCCGCACTTCGTCCGGCGGGCGCTGCTCGATGACGATCTCATTTCCGGTAGCGGTCGCCGGATCCAGTGTCGACGTTGGCGCGGCGACGATGAACGGCACCTCGTGATAGCGCGCCGCAATCGCAAGCGAGTACGTCCCGATCTTATTGGCGACGTCACCATTGGCGGCGATCCGGTCCGCGCCCACGATGCACAGGTCGATGCCCTGCTCACGCATCAGCGACGCGGCCATGCCGTCGGTGAGCACCGTGACGGGCACTCCCGCGCGCTGGAGCTCCCAGGCCGTCAGGCGGCTCCCCTGCAGCAGCGGCCGCGACTCGTCGACGAAGACCTCCATCCGCCACCCGCGCTCCTTCGCGACGTAGATCGGCGCCAGGGCCGTACCGATGCCGCCCGTGGCGAGCGCACCGGCATTGCAGTGCGTGAGCACTCGTGCGCCATCGTGGAGGAGAGAGAGGCCGTGCTCGCCGATGCGCCGACACATCTCGCGGTCCTCCTCCAGTATCGCGCTCGCCTCACGCCGCATCGCCGCGATGATCGCTGTACCGGCGCCATCGGCCGACGCCGCGGCGCGCAGAACGCGCTCGAGCGCCCACGCGAGGTTCACCGCCGTCGGGCGCGTCGCCGAGATATCGGACGCGACCCGACGCGCGTCCGCAAGCAGCGCATCGCGGCTCGCCGACTCGTTAGGCGAGAGCACCGCGACGAGTCCCATCGCGCCGGCAATGCCGATCGCCGGCGCGCCGCGGACGGCGAGCGTCCGAATCGCCTCCCGCACGTCGGCGAGGGTGCGAAGCTCCCGCTCCACGAGCGCGCCGGGTAGCAGCCGCTGATCGATGATGCGAACGCCGCGACCGTCCTCGGTCCAGCGCACCGATTGGATGATGTCCACGCCTGAAAGTTATCGAGCGCGATCAGGCCGCGCGTCGTTCGTCCTCGTCGTCCTCGTGCCTCGGCTTCCGCCGCCGCTCCGGGAAATGGCGGTCGAGAAATGCGATGAGCGCCCGTTCCTCAGGAGAATGCGCCTGGCCACGATCGCTGGCGGCGCGGCGCGCCGCCGGCAGCGCAATCGTATCGCCCTCGTCGATGTAGCGCGCGACCACGATTGGATGGACGTACGACTTGCGGCAAATCGTCGGCGTGTTGCCGAGCTCCGACGAGACGAGTCGCATCGCCATGGCGACGTTCCTCTTCGCTTCGCGCTCGTTGCGCGCCGGGCCGAGCTCGGCCAGCACGGTCGCGGCGCGGAGCGTTCCACCCCACGTTCGGAAGTCCTTCGCGCTGAAGTGCGGCCCGAGCCGCTCGTGCACGTAGTTGTTGACGTCGCGCGCCGTGAGGTCGCACCAGCTCCCGTCGGGATTGCGATAGCGAAAGAGTCGCGAGCCTGGCGCCTTGAGCTCGCGCGCCACCAGCTTCGCCAGCTCGCGATTGACGACGACCTGCCGCTGCTTCTTGTTGCTCTTGCCGAGATACGAGAGCACGACGCAGTCTCCCTCGATCGAGACGTGCTTCTTGCGCAGCGTCGTTATGCCGTACGTCCCATTCTCCCGCGCGTACCGCTCTCCGCCAACGCGGCAGAAGCTCTCGCTGATGAGGCGCAGCACCGTGGCCGCGACGGTGTGGCGCGTGAGGTCGCGATGGGCAGCGTCCTCGCGGAGCATGGCCCGCATCTTCGGGAGCGACTTGGCAAGTTGACGCATGCGGTAGTACTTGCGCAGCTCGCGCCGCTCGACGGCACGCTCGTGGTAGCGATATTGTTTGCGATCGCGCGCGTCGTAGCCCCACGCCTGGATGCG
>Ga0136846_1218446_pt1 | contig 18179 bp, 13 predicted proteins | sample HopSoiMetagenom2_FD_96841 | JGI IMG/M metagenome (GOLD analysis project Ga0136846, IMG submission 96841) | Grasslands soil microbial communities from Hopland, California, USA - 2 Assembly 2016 (version 4) | ecosystem: Environmental > Terrestrial > Soil > Grasslands | place: USA: Hopland...
CGTTTATCCAATTCACTAACCATAACTTAAATAGATGAAACAAGAGAACTCAATTTCAAGAAGAATGATGCTTAGAAGCTCGGTATTAGGACTTTTAGTTGCTTCGGTGCCGAGTGTGGTTTATTCCAAAAACATCTTATCATTTGCTTCTGATGACACCCCTTCTGGTGGTTCACCTCATGACAGGTATCCAGCCATCCAATTGGAAATTGCGTCGGAAGTTGTTAGCGTTTCTCATTTCAATTTAGACCGGCTTAAAGAACTTGTTGATCCCAGGCCCGAACTCGCAAAAGCAGTATGGGATTGGGGCTTTGGCGATTGGGAATCTGCAATTGCGGCCGCGTCACACGTAGGCCGGAAGGATATTGTCGACTACCTGGTCAGCAAGGGTGCAGTGCCTACCATTTTTACTTACGCTATGTTAGCCGAATATGAAACATTAAAAACCATGATTGGATCCTACCCGGGCATCCAAAAAAATTTCGGTCCACACGGAATTACTTTATTACAACACGCAAAAACAGGATTGCAAACTGAAGGCGTAGATAAAGGAAAAGCGCAACGGGTTGTAGATTTCCTGCAATCGCTGGGAGATGCAGATGGTAAACAGTATTTAAACGTGGATGAGGCCGAAAAAGCAAAGTACCTCGGAGACTATAAGTATGGAGAAGGGAAAGACGACGGGTTTAGCATCAAACTAAATATGAGAAAGATGCTCTCGCTCGGAAAACTTGGCAAATCCGGCGGGGCATTATGGAGAATCGGCGAAAACGAATTCACTTACCAGGGCGCCCCTTCGGTAACGGTAAGATTCCTTGTCCAAAACAGTACCGTCGTTTCGCTCACCGTAAATGAACCCGGTTTGATTTTGACTGCGACAAAAATTTGAAATCGCCACATCTCAACGGGTCATCCATAAATATTTTACAGAGAGCGTCGGTAAAAAGTGCAGATTCTATGTGAATCAATTGCGTATTCCCTCTTTCAGAGGCGCACACAGATAGGTCGAAGACGCTAACTGATCAGGCTTTATTCAGCCGAATAGAAATATCAACTGGTTGCAGTCTGCGGATATCTTAAATACCTATTCAGTTCGCAAATTTTTAGCAGGGTTGGTTAACGCAGCCTTTGCAGAATGATACATTGCTGTTCCGGTGGCCGTGATCACAATCACGACGGCCGACGCGATAAATGGTAATATTGACAGTCCTGCATTATATGGAAAGATCTTCAGCCAATTATTCATAAAATACCACGCCACTGGAAAGGCAATAGAAGCCGAAATCAACGAGAGCCATAAATAGTTCCGCGTAATCATCGTCACCACTTGAAAAATATTTGCGCCCATTACCCTGCGAATGCTGATCTCCTTCTGTTTTTGCTGAGTTGTAAAAGCGGTCAGTCCTAACAATCCAAGGCAGGTAATGAAGATGGTAAGTATTGAAAACGCGGCAAAGATTTTTCCCCGCTTTTGATCGGCGGCGTATTGTGAATTATAATCTTCATCAAGAAATTTGTATTCGAAAGGAAGTTGCGGGAAAAATTTCTTCCACGTCGCCTCCACTTTGGAAATGGATGTCGACACATTTCCAGCATCCATTTTCACCTGAATAATATTGCCATTGGGACCATAAAATAACAGTAACGGTGCAATCGGGTTGTACAACGACTTCTGGTTAAAATCATGAAAGACGCCTACGACTTCCAAAAAATTATTGGAAGTATCGCCAGGAAACTTAATCCGCTTGCCAAGGGGTTCATCCCATGCAAATTGTTTTACCATTGCCTCGTTCACAACAATGCTATGAAGCGTGTCAGCAAGACTTGAAAAGTTCCGTCCCTTTATTATTTTTATACCTAAGGCTGGAAAATATCGCTCATCGATAGCGTAGCATTCAACAGCTTTGTCAACATGACCGGTCTTTGTTTCCACTGTAAATAGATTCAGGTTAACATTCGGTGCACCAGGATACGAGTTTCCAGTACCAACATCCTTAACACCCGGGATACCGCGGAATTCGTTATTCATCGCGAATATTTTCCCTCGCTCATCCTGCCCTGTATTGACTATTACCGTCATCACCTGCGCTTTATTAAAACCGAGATCCTTTTTACGGAGATAGGAAAGTTGTGAATATACCACCCAGGTACAGATCAACATCACCATGGATATCGAAAACTGCAAAACAACCAGCGTACGCCGAAGGTTAACATTGCCTGATGCTTTCGATAGCGATCCCTTTAATATGCTTATTGGCTTGAACCCCGAAAGATAGAGTGCTGGATAACTGCCTCCAATCAATCCAGTAAACAAGGTAACGGCCAAGAGCACAAAGAGATTAAAAGGCGTAAACAAACTTGCGAGCGTAAATGTTTTACCCGACAGGCTATTGAAAACCGGCAACAAAAGCAACACAAGAGCAACGCTTAACAAAATAGCCACCAAAGCAGTGAACTGTGACTCACTAAGGAATTGGATCACCAACTGTCGCCGGTTGGAACCGGCTACTTTGCGTACGCCAATTTCTTTTGCCCTGCGTGCAGATCTTGCCGTAGTAAGATTCATATAATTGATGCAAGCAATGAGCAACATGAAAAAAGCAACTGCAGAAAAGATCCAGATGTATGACATACTTCCTAACTCTTCCGGCTCATACTGCAAACCTGAATGCAAGTGAATGTCGGTGATGTTTTGAATATCATACCGCATAGTGATATTGAACGGTTTGAAAACCGGTTCTACAAATTTCTTGTATACATCATCCAGTTTTTTATTAAAAGCGAAAGTATTCGAACCGGGCTTCAATAGCACATACGTATAAATAAAAAAGTTGCCCCAATTCGGCGGTCCATTCTGATTGTTTTTCAGGAAGGTTGAAAAAGAGATCAACATGTCGTAACGCAAATGTGAATTCCTCGGCACATCTTCTATCACGCCGGTTATTCTGTACGTATCATAAACCGTCTTCAGTGTTTTTCCAATTACCTGTGCGTGCTTGCCGAAATATTTTTCGGCAATTGATTTCGTAATTACAATATCATATGGTGCATCCAATGCAGTTGAGGCATTCCCCTGCAAAAACTTGTGTTCAAATACTTTGAAAACGGTGCTATCGGCGTAATACACCTTCGTTTCATAAAAATTATTCTCTCCATTTTTGAATAGTGTTCTCTCCCGGCTAAAGAGACGTGCCATTTCCTGGACTTCAGGATAGTCCTTTTTCACCTGTGGCCCAAGAGGCAATTGCGAAAGTGTCCAATCGGTGTTCTTATCTTTTTCGTGTATATAAGTATTGATTCTAAAAATGCGCGCAGCATTCTTTTGGTAACGGTCGTAGCTTAACTCATCGGCTACATAGAAAATTAAGAACAGGCTAAAGGTGACGCCAAGGGTCAGACCAAGTACGTTTAGAATGCTATACCATTTGTCTTTAATGAAATTGCGGAAGGCGGTAAGAAGAAGGTTCCTTATCATGGCTATAATTTAAGAGGTAACCGGGATTTACTAAAAGTATACGACTAGGTGTGATAAATCAAACCGCTTATCCACTTTCAGGGGGCAGAAGTGCTGAACCGGGTCGGAAGTGCGCTGAACGCGGTTGATTGAGATTCCAAATATTTTGGAAGGCAACAAAATCAAGTACCGGTGTTCACTGATATTTAATCACAAAGGAAATTTCAAACTTGGAGATTTATTTCATTCGCTTTTAAGGGGGAACAACTTGAATGTTGAAATGCGTACTTCATTTCGCAATCTTTTTTATTACCAGTCCTTAAAAGGTCACGAAGGGGGGCCGGGCCTTCGGCGGGGCTGCTCGTGTGCCGACAGGGTCTTATAATTGAGAATTGAGAATCGAACATTGAGTATTGAAAATTAAGCACTGGGTCTTCGTGATGATGTTGCACTGATATTTAACCACAAAGGAAAGTTCAGACTTGGAAGTTTATTTCATTCTCATTTAAGGAGGAACAACTTGAATCTTGAGGTCCGTACGTCATTTTGTAATCTTTTTCATTACCAATCATTAAAAGGGCACAAAGATGAATCCGCGCCTTCGGCGTGGCTACTCAGGCGACCGCCGACAGGGTCTTCGACCACTGCCGGGGTTGTTGTCTAGTGACGACCGCGTGCCGCTGCGCCTTCGCGTAGCCGTTTCGGGCGCCTGCGCCAAAGCGTTCTGGTGCCGGAGGTCACGTTACTCAGCGTATCCGATCTTCTGCCCTTGTTTATAGTGCTTGCTCTTTTCTGCAGTGAGCCGCACTTTTCCAGCTTCGAAAAGCATGATGAAGTCGGAGCCGCCAAAGGCAAAATAGCCGAACTCATTTCCCTTTACCAGTTCGGCGCCTTCGTCAACTATGAAACATACAGAGGAGATATGACCCATACCTACAGGAATTAAAGCAACGTAGCCAACGGTCGTTTTCATAATCATGCAGCCCCTGGTATGGGTAAACTGGAAGCCAACATCATCCGCATTTTCCAAAGATCCATCGGCTTTGCGCGATTCAGTTATCCACGTGCCGCCGGGTATCTTTTTTATCTCCGCTACCTTCCCGCTGACAGGAACATGGTAGCGATGATAGTCGGTTATGCTTAAAAAGCTATGTGTAAACAGGCCACCTTGGAATTTATCTTTAAACGCGCTATCACCAAGCAAGTCGGAAATAAAATATGTAACGCCCTTGGCCGTTATCGTCGAATCTTCTTCGATCTTCCATTCACCTTTGTACTCGCTATCCGTTGGGGACACAAGTATTTTATCATCATTGATACCATCTATCGGTCTTTTCCCCGGTTTCATTTGCCGGGCCAAAAATTGGTTGTACGTTAACCAGCCACTTGGTCCTCTCACATATTCATCAATTTTATACGCGGGATTATTGATAAAACTGTCAAGTGTTTCAGCAGATGCCGTACTGTCCATAAAATCGCCTCTGGAAACCACAAATTCATTCATCCAATCGTTAAATGACTTGTCTTTCTTCAACAACTCGTTGGGAGCCTGGAGAAGGATAAAATAAAATTCCCTTACTGAGGGCATTAATTCTTTTTCCGTCGGGACATGCGTGAGTATACGATTAAGATAATTCAGAAAATCATCCAGCGTCATCAAGGTGGGCCGCGCTGCTTTTTTCAAAGCAGCTTCGAGTGCAGACTTTAATGTACTATTTGACTCGAGAAGAGTCACTAGTTTCTTCACGACTGCTTGTTGTTGCGCCATATTTTATCTAACTGTATGGGTACCGAGTTTAATAAGAAAGAAAAATCAGCTCCCTTCTTTTTCTTCGCGACATCTTTTCCGCAAGCTTACCGGCAAGTAGGGCCGCGTGGTCTTTCGCCTGCGCTTTAGAAACTTTTTGTTCATCACTTATTTCGATCCCATCATTCTCAGTTTTCGATTCGAGCACGGTTTTGTCTGCAATATTCATGAATATCAATTTCAGGTTTTACAATTTCGATTCCACAGTTAGATCTTGGTTTTTGTTTGGCTACTGGATCTTAATAAACTCTAATCTGCAGCGGCTCCGTCGAAGACATCCAGGCTCTATGCATTCGTTCACTGGTAAAGCTTATTCCGAAATGACCTTCTGTATTCACAGTAATTAAGCCGATATCAGCCTTCCTGGATTCTAACCTTTCTTGCAAAACGCGGTTCGCAGCTTCGGCCATCGTGCAACGTGTAAATGCAATTCGTGCTGAGACTGCATGTGCAATCACTCCCGACATAATAACCTCACCGTCACCAGTAGCCGACACGGCACAAGTATCGTTATTCGCGTAGCAGCCAATGCCGATCAGGCAACTATCACTAATCCTTCCCGGATGTCCGTTAATACTACCGCCAGTTGATGTTGCAGCAGCGAGATTGCCCTCATAATCTAATGCAACAGCTCCCACCGTACCATGTGATTGAGTGAACAAGGACTTCACTATTTCATTTTGCTGCGATTTTTTATGTTCTTCCGCCTGGTAGGTGGTGACAAAGTATTCGTCCGGTTCGAACTCCAGTTCATATTGCTCTGCCAATTTCATAGCCGATTCTTGCGCGAGCAACACGTAGTTTGACTTTTCCATGATCGTCCTCGCAAGGGTTACCGGATTTTTCACATTCTTTAGATTCGCAACTGCGCCTGAGGTCAGGTCTTTTCCATTCATGATTGCGGCATCCATACTCACTTTGCCATTGTTGTCAAGCGCTGAACCGCGACCTGCATTGAACAACGGATTGTCTTCCAGTTCACGCACTGCTGTTTCAACAGCATCTACTGATGAGCCACCATCCTGCAGGGCGGCATACCCGCGATGAATTGCCGCCTTTAATCCTTCCTCGTATTGTTTTATATGTTGTTTGATATGGACGGAGTCCGGTCCAGCTCCACCATGAACCGCAATTGCAATTTTTTTCATCTTGTTTCAACTTATTTCGCCTTACTACGTTTTTTCCTGATTGCGGGCCGGGCAAATTTTCTGTCTTTAAACGAAAACAAACAACCCTTCGCTAACAAGTGTACTCTCAGGGATTCAACAAAAATTGGTGTGTCCTTATCAGCTTCGACGATATTTGTTTGTTCGATTTCATTTCCGTCTATTACAACAACTGTTCCCGATCCCCGACATTCTGCATCGACCGATTTTTTAACGATCAAGACGGTGTCTTCTCCCAGCCCCACGCCGAGTGCCTCCGGATTCATCATCACCGCATGTGCAAGCCGCGTGAACCTTCCTCTCTTTATGAAATGCGTATCTACGATACAGGTGTCAAATATGCCAAGGCCCGAACTGATCTTTAGGTCATCCTTCAATAGCGCCTCACGCACACCGCCCTCATAGATCATTAGCTTCGGCATTACGCTTGCCCCGGCACTTGTGCCTGCGATTACGAAATCTTTGTCGTGATTATATTTCTCTTTGATTGCATCTACAATAGGAGTTCCTCCCAATAGTGCACTCAGTTTAAATTGATCACCTCCGGTGAACAAAACAGAATGCGCATCATAGATTCTCTTTTCAAATGACGCCTCTCTTGCCTGCTCTTTATTTTCAATCTCAATGAAACTGATTCCCGGAAATCCCATTTTTGAGAATGCCTCCTTATACATCTTTTTCATTTCGTCCGGCACGCTCGAGGCAGAAGTAATAATCTCGATCTTCTTCGACTTGCCATGTCCGTTCGGAAGCAATTCTTTTAAGATCTCGAAATTCTCAAAATCTTTATTCTTGCCTTTCATTTCCAATTTGCCGGCATCTCCCTTATCCTCCGCACCTCCTATGATCAGTATTGTACCTTTAGGCGACATCTCCTAATTTATTTATGAGTACAGTATTTCTTGAAATCTCTTTTTCATGGTACGCCTTCTGTGCTTCCTTCATGAATTTTAGCACATCTCTCACCTTGTCCGTACAGTCAACGATGAATGCTCCTGGTTCCGCGGTATCAATCGCGTATTGAATCGCTTCAAATTCATTTGAAACAACACTCACTGGAATATTGTCTCTCACACTATGCAGGCCCTGCATCAGCAACTGCGTTATCTCGTCGTTGGTTCTTCCTCTTCCATCATCGTCATGCCGGATAATGATCTTATCAAACATCATGGCTGAATGGCGGCCGATCTGTTGAATGTCTTCATTACGCCGGTCACCGGGGGCCGCAATAATTCCAACTTTTACCCTGGCCTTTTGTTGATCGAGGAACTTTTTCATGTTAAAGAATCCGTCTGAATTGTGCGCATAATCTACCATGACCTTGAAAGCGGGAAAGTCAAAAATATTCATGCGGCCAGGTGTGGTTTCCGGCGACGGTAAAAATGATTTTACCGCTTCTGTTATAATTGTCAGAGGAATATCCCGAATCACCGCAGCGAGTATTGCAGCAAGAATATTCTTGATCATACACTCAGCCGCTCCGTCAAATGTCAATGGAACTTCGTCAACTTTGGCAATGCGCGTTTTCCATTTCCCGTTGTACACTACGAAAAATCCTTTTTCAATCGTCGCTACTAACCCGCCTTTCCGCCAATGCTCGATTAATCGTGGGTTTTGATTGTCGAAACTAAATAGAGCGACGGCGCAGTCAACTTCGTCTTTCATGGCGTACACGAGGTCGTCCTCGGCGTTTAAAATAGCGGTACCCGTTGGACTCGTGCTTCTTGCCACCACAGATTTTACTCTTGCAAGTTTTTCTAACGAATGAATTTCGTCGAGGCCCAGGTGGTCTGCTGTAACATTAGTGATGATGCTGATGTCGCATTGATCAAATCCAAGTCCGGCTCTCAAAATGCCGCCCCTTGCGCATTCCAACACCGCGAAATCAACAATAGGGTCTCTTAACACCGCTTCTGCGCTCGCAGGTCCGCTACAATCTCCGGCATGCACAAGCTGGTCCTGAATGTAAATCCCATCAGTAGTACAAAACCCGGTTGAATGTCCTGCACACTTTGCAATATGCGCAACCAATCGGACAGTGGTTGTTTTCCCATTGGTACCGGTAACAGCTACAATTGGAATGCGGCTAGGTGCGCCCGCAGGGAACAACATTTTCACAATCGGTGCCGCAACATTCCTCGCAAGCCCCGCGGATGGAGCCAGGTGCATGCGCAAACCCGGTCCGGAATTGACTTCCAGCACTGCCCCGTTTTTCTCATTGATGGGCGATTTGATATCCTCTGCTATTATGTCGATTCCGCAAATATCGAGGTCCATCAACCTCGCAATACGTTCTGCAAGAAATACATTGTAAGGATGAACTACCTGGGTGACATCCCTGGCCGTTCCGCCGGAACTAAGATTCGCCGTATCCTTTAGGAAAAGCACTTCTCCAACCGGTAAGACGGAGTTAAGTGTGAGATTTTTTTCTACGAGTATCGATTTAGTTGCTTCATCAATTTTGATGGTAGTTAAAATTTTTTCGTGGCCGTCTCCTCTTTTTGGGTCGGCATTCACCTTGCCGATTAATTCATGCACGGTCGACTGATCATTTCCAACAACCATTGGAGGCGTACGCCTCGCAACCGCAACAACTTTATAGTCTACCACAAGGAACCGATAGTCACTGCCTTTGATAAACCGTTCTACTATCAGTTCTGATGATATCGTTTTCGCTTTATCGAATGCGGTCCTTGCCTTTTCTATGCTTTCAATATTAGTAGTCACCCCTCTACCATGATTGCCATTCACGGGCTTAATCACAATTGGGAATCCTATGTCTGAAATTACCTTTTCCACTTGCTCAAATGTAAAAGCCGTTCCTCCTTTTGGTATGGGTACAAATCCTTGTGCGAGCATGTGCATGGTTTCTTTTTTATCAGCCGCAATCTCCACTCCGATGCTACTGGTAGAGCAGGCCATGGTTGCCCTGATAATTTTTTGATGAACGCCCTGTCCCAGCATCACTAGCGAGCTTTTATCAAGCCTCTTATAAGGGATGTTCCGCTGTTTTGCTTCCTCGATGATTGAGAGTGTACTTGGTCCAAGTCCTTCTTCCTGATTTATGCGAATCAGTTCTTTTACATCATTTGAAATATCATATTCTTCATCGTTCGCCAAACGGGACGCCATTCTCACTGCTGCCCTGGCGGCATATAAGCCGGCCGATTCAACAACATATGAGAATACGACCCAGTACACTCCTTTATCCTGCGCAGACCTTGTTCTTCCGAAGCCACAAGGCATGCCAGCAAGCGATTGTAATTCCAATGCAATATGTTCGATCACGTGACCCATCCAGGTGCCCTGGCGCACCCGCTCAAGAAAACCTCCAGGCTTTTTTTCAGAACAACGATGGGAATATAAGGTTGGCATCATTGCCTCTAAGCGGTCGGCAAATCCATCGATACGGTTGGTGGGTAATTCTTCCAGCTCCTGCAGGTCCAGCTTCATCACGATCAGTTCCTTTCTATAACCCGACCAATAGTTTGGCCCTCTCATCACCTTGAGTTCAAGCATTTCCATGACAAGCATTTTATATTTACATACCCGATGAAAAAGCGAGAAGCATTCGTTTTTCAATCACAAAGGGTTAGCAAAGCGGTTAATCAGTATGTTATAAATGTTATGCCATTTTTAATTCGAGTTTTAATAGCCCACACAATCTGTGGAAATGCCCAGGCGGCATTACTCAATAAATAAATGGATGTGAAAAATTTTCAGCAACCGGCGTACACTGATCAACGTGGATTAAGAACGATAAAGAAAAGGCGTATGACCAAGGCAATGGCACATTGTTAGCCTGCCGACGCATACCCAATCGGCGAACAAGGCCGCGGAAGCGGTGGATAGATAAGCACCAGCAACATTTTCAAGAACCCTTAACCATCAGTTAATCGTTGTTGCTGTTTCCCTTCTTTGCCTACCTTGAAGCTGATGATGTCTTGAGGGAAACGCTCTTTCGACCAAGAGGTTCAATTACCAACATGTTTGAAATGAAACCAATCTTTCCAACAAAACTACACCAGGATGCGGCGGAGGTGGTAAGAGATTATTTTTTGAAAATACCTGGCGTAGACACCGTCCTGGTAGTAAATTCCTGCGCCCGCGGACAAGGGGCGGCAGAGAGTGACCTCGACTTCGCTGTCTTAATAAATCCCGACATAACAGCAACCCATGTAAAAAATATTGAATCTGCCTGGCAACTGTATTCGAACACGCAGCCAGCATTATTGAAATACAAACGTTCAAACAAATTTGCACACCTGCACCTTGACGTTGTTAACGGTAATTATATACCTGCCCTTATTGAGAATGGCGAGCCGATAGATCAGTTTGAAATTGAAATAGGAAATCAAATCTGTTATTCCGCACCTATGGATGATGGAGGTTCTTATTTCCGGGAATTGCAAAGCAAATGGTTGCCATACTACAATGAGAATTTGCGTTTGCAAAGATTGAAAACAGTCAGGGATGCCTGCAACTATCACCTGGACCATATCCCCTTCTTCATAAAAAGAGAGCTTTATTTCCAGTCGTTCCACATTTTATGCACGGCATTCCAGCAATATCTCCAATTCCTATTCATAGCGAATAAGACTTACCCGATTGCTTATAACAAATGGATAAAAGAGCAAATCATCAAATGGCTCAAAATGCCTGATTTATACCCAAGGCTCTCACCAATTTTATCAGTGAAGAATATTGAAAGCACGGAGATCAACGGGAAAGCAGCAATGCTTAGAGATCTGTTGAATGAGGTTGAGATCGAATAGGGAAACTGCTGAATGTAGAGTGTTATTCGTGATTGATTCTTCGTACTTCATTTTTTCTTGTGCCTTGTACTTTCATCACGCTTTTCTACTTTCCACCAAACGGAAAAAATGATCGGCATAAGTGTTGCCAACCGGAATGATCTCTTCCTTGATTTGAATTTCTTGCTTCTCAATCGATTTTATCTTATCGAGCGCAACGATGTAAGATTTATGTACTCTTACAAACCGGTTGGGCGGTAAAATCTCTTCGAGTTGTTTCATCACCTGCAATGAAATGATCCGTTGTGTTTTGGTATAGATTGATACGTAGTTTTTCAATCCTTCTACGTATAAGATATCATCCAGTTCAACCCTCACCATTTTGTTTTCAACCTTCACAAAAATGTAACCGCCCGTTAGTGGTATTGCTTCCTGGGATTTTGCAAGTTGTATCGAGGGGTTTTTTTGGTTATATGCTTTCTCAACGGCACGATAAAAGCGCTCAAAAGAAATCGGCTTTAATAAATAGTCTACCACATTGTGTTCAAATCCTTCAATAGCGTATTCCTGGTAGGCAGACGCCACGATCACCTGCGCTCTGTTTTGCAACAATTGCATGAATTGAACCCCATTTAATTGAGGCATTTGTATGTCAAGGAAAATTAGGTCTACGGGCTTATTATTAAAACTAACCAGCGCTTCAAGCGGATTGGAGAAGACTCCTGCCAATTGCAGGAATGAGACTTTGCTGATATGATCCTGTAATAAGGAGATAGCGAGTGGCTCATCATCTATCACCAGGCATTTCAGCATGGGATGGTTAGTTTGGTCACTCATAAAGGTAATTGTAAATCCACGAAAAACTTGTCGCCCGTTTCACTTACATTAAAGGTGTAGGCCTTGCCGTAAATCAAGTCGAGACGCTTCTGAAGATTTTCAACGCCGATTCCACCTTCACCGTCCTTGAGGTGAGTATTCTTGTAATTTTCAATCGAAAAGTCAAACGAATGATCACTAACTTTTAAATCTATTTCAACAGGTTTTTGCGGGTCCGTTAGGATTCCATGCTTAGCTGTATTCTCAATCAGGGGAAAAAGCAACAAGGGCGCAATCCGCTTTCCCTCTATGTCTCCTTCGATCGAAAAATTTATGTACACGTCGCCGTCAAAACGCAACCTCATCAGGTCAATATAACTGTTGATATGCTTTATTTCTTTCTCGAGGCTCACCTTACTCTGCTCATCCTCTTTTTCATAAAGCACGTATCGCAACAACTCGGAGAGCTTCATAATACTGTCACCGGTTTTCTTTCCTTTTTCACTCACCGCCAACGAATAGATATTATTCAATGCATTGAATAAGAAATGTGGATTCACCTGCATTTTCAAATACGATAATTCAGCGCGAAGTTTCTGGTTTTCGAGATCCTTGCTAATTTTTTCCTGCATATACCATGATAATAATAATCGATAAGCGAAACCAACAAAAATAATTGCAATAGTGCTAAGAATATTAAACTGCAAATAAGTTCGGAACCGGTAACTGAATAGCCCCAATTCTTCTTTTGTCTGTTTCAATTGACTGAATGTAGAGCCGCTGACTGTTCGGAACTTCAACCTACTTTGAAAATACTCGTTCTCCACTCTAAACTTGAGAAAGCTGAACGAAGCGGCCAATACCAAACAAATAATAGTGAGCCATATCCATCTCCTGTGTTTTATTCCAATCCACGGCAATAAGATAAAAGCAACTATATAAAACAAAATGAAATTGATAGTCCCCATCAACAAGTAAGTAAACAATAAGTGGTTCCAAAGAATTTTTGTGGAATTAAGTAGCGTAGGGAGATATGTAATCACATATAAAATGATCCAGGCTATCCAATGGATAAAAAAAGAAGGTACAGGCCTTTGTAAAAATTTTGGCACAGGCAAGTGGAGGGTATTTAATCTTAACCTGCTCACAATGTACAATTAACTATATAACCTTTCATAGTGCCAAATTGATACAAAACAAAAGACTATGAACGGGTAATTGACTTGTTAGCCGATATAAAGGATGAATTCCGCCTTCTCTGGGATGAAAATATGTCCGCCGAAATCTTCAGTTGGTCAACTTAAAGACGAACTTTGTGTGATTGTTCCCAAACCGCTATAAATCACTCCTACCTTAACAGCCGGAACCAGGAATATACTGCGCAAGAAGAGACACAGTCGAACTCAAATTAGAAAAGAAAGGCAGCACAGGAACGTCCGAATTCCCGCATCAGGCCCATTATCCAGAAATCTACGCTAACCTCCCTCTGAAAACATCATTGAAGAATGATACTCAATTGAGCATGGTAAAAATGACCAACATATTAATGAAACGTGTATTACCGTTATTGACTGCTTTGGCCCTGACTACCTGTTTTGGAAATCGAGTCTTTGCCAGGAATGAATTTTATTTCCAGCAACCTGTAGCCGACACTTCCTCAGCGAAGACGATGATAACGGTAGCCATCACCGTTAGAGATATTGAAGATGGCAGCTTCATTGACAGCGCTTACATTACAATTGGAACCAGGAAAGGATATACTGATATTAAAGGAACCATTGTATTCGACAGCGTCGCACCTTCACTTTCAATATACATCAATAAGGAAGGTTATTACGCGCAGGTAAAGAAAGTGAAACCTATGGTTCAGTTTCGACTTTCCAGGAAAGAAAGCCATTCCATTGCATCAATTAATAACGGTTTATATGAAAGACCGGTTGAACATTTTCCCGGTTCAGCCGTGATAGTCAGTGGTAATGACTTGAGAAAAATTAACCCTTTGAATTTTACCGAAGGATTGAGATATTACGATCCATCGATTGTTATCACGAGGAACGATCAGTTTGGCGAGGGCCCCAATTATTTGCCTGAGATCAAAATAAGGAGCGCTCATAATTTTCCTGCCTCTGCAACCATACCAACTCTGCCCGGAAGTACAAATAACGGCATCCAGGTACTTCCATCAGCGGGAGATTTTGTAGCCGAAAGTATAGCGCACCCCGACCAGCCGGTTATTTTGCTGGATGGCGTACAGGTTGCACTTCAAACGGCGCTCGATATTGATATTAACAGGATAGAGAACGTTACCATTCTGAAAGATGCTGCTGCCACTTCCATTTATGGAGTAAGAGGAGGGAACGGGATTCTGTTGATAAAAACAAAAAAGCCACAGAAAGGAAATTTGCGTGTTACTTATTCAGGGCAGATTCAGGTAAGCACACCGGATCTCTCTTCATACGATTTGATGAATGCCTCAGATAAGCTGCAGTTGGAACAAAAGGCTGGGGTTTATACGAACAATCCATCTTTATATCAAAGCCGTCTTAGCCAGGTAAATAAAGGAATTAATACTAACTGGCTTTCCCTTCCATTAAGAAACGCAATGGGAACAAAACATTCAATAAGTATAGATGGAGGCGATGATGACATTACTTATGGTTTGGACTTTTCTTATAACGGCATGCAGGGAGTAATGATTGGAGAAAAAAGACAGAACACCGCATTTGGTGGTTACATCGGCAGCAGGTTGAAGAATTTCTCTTTCATCAATTATCTCAGCTATTTGAAATCCTCATCGTCTTCCTCTCCCTACGGCAATTTCAGGAATTATGCACTTCAGAATCCTTATTGGAATCCTTACGATTCTGTAACAGGTGAAATGAGTAAAGTCCTGGAACAATATGTATACATGAATGACACCATATCCTTTTACAACCCTGCATATAATGGTGTTATTTCAACTACCAACGAAAATACCTATTCAAGACTCAGCAATACAACGAGTTTCAATTGGGTTTTGGGCAGCGGCTTTAGACTTAATGGCCAGTTTGCCATTACCAAACAAGCAGATGAAAGTAATTTTTTCCTGCCACCAAGCCACACCACATACGCAGACTATTCACCTAACGATTTCTTCAAGAGAGGACAATACAAGCAAAGTTCCAGTGATTTCACGCAAGTAGAAGGAGGATTACAATTGCAATACAGTAAGAAAGTCAATTTGCATCAATTCTATGGTTCGGCAGGCGCATTTGCAATGGAAACAAAGAGCGGTGCAACCGGCGTGGCACTAAGTGGTTTTACCAGCGACAAACTCTCGGATCTTGCGTTTGGCAATGCATATTCCAATTCAAGGCCAACAGCAGGTAAGATAACAACCAGGCTGGCTTCAGCCTTTGCAAATGTTACTTATAGTTATGATAATCGCTACCAGCTTGAGGCTTCAGGAAATTCAGATGCTTCCTCGCAATTTGGAAAGAATGAGCGCGTAGCTTTTCAAGGCGCTGTTGGTGCAAGTTGGAATCTTCACCACGAAAGGTTCTTCCAACCTAACAAAATATTAAATCAATTCCGCTTAAGGGGCAGCATAGGCACGGCAGGAAATCAATTCTTCGCATCATACCTGGGTAGAACATCATACAACTATTATACGGACAGGCAATATATACCTTCTGGAACGCAGCGCGGTATTGGATTGGGTGCATTCATAACAGGCTTTGAAAATGCCGACCTCGAATCTTCGCAAACGCTAATCAAAAACATTGGGTTTGATGCACTGTTGTTCCAAAACAGGTTGTCCTTGCGTTTGGAAGGATACAGCTATAACACCACGGATATTGTTTTGCCAATTGCATCTCCTTCATACTCTGGCTTCCAGAATTTCAAATACTACGATGATATTGGCGGAATAGAAAACAAAGGGATAGAGTTTGCACTTACGTACAACATCATCAGAGATATTAACAAGCAGATCAACTGGTCTGTTACTTTAAACGGAATTCATAATAAGAGCAAGATAACAGCAACATCCAGTTATCTTGATCAATTGAATTCATTGAATGATTCATTCAGCGTTGATCAAACCACACCCCAAGCAAAATACCTGCCTGGTCAATCATTGACTGGCATCTGGGCAGTGCATTCATTAGGTATTGATCCTTCCAATGGACAGGAGCGATTCCTGGCTGCTAATGGCTCAACAACATATTCTTGGAATGCAGCAGATAAAAAGTTGGCGGGTGATCTGTCGCCCAATTGGCAAGGTTCATTTGGAAGTGCAGCATCATTCAAAAACATTTCTGCAGGCATCTATTTCAATTATCAACTGGGCGCAGAATTCTACAATCAAACACTTGCCGATAAAATTGAGAACGCAGACCTTACGTACAATGTTGACAAGCGTGCTGGAAACCAGAGGTGGTCTCAGCCAGGTGACAACGCCATTTACAAGCCGCTATCGATAAACGGCATGCTCACTTCACCTACATATGCCACGAGCAGGTTTGTAGAGAAAAATGATTTCATCAGGTGTTCGGCAATTTCGCTTGGATATTCTCTGCCGCAAACAATGGCAGCCAAAATAAAGGCGCAACAAATTAGCCTGGGATTTATTGCTAATAATGTTTTCTCAACCGGAAGCAAGAACCATGAGCAAGGAATTTATTACCCGGTAACCAGGATGTATTCTTTTACACTATCAACAACTTTTTAAGGCCACAAAAGGAATTGGGATGCATATTAAACGAATAAAAATATTTTACCTGCTGCTGCTTTTGATGGCAGTTTCATTCGTATCCTGCAAAAAATGGGTGGATGTTCCTTCACCTGTGCAGGTAGACCAGGATGAACTTTTCTCCAATGAAAAAGGCTTCAGAGACGTGTTAAACGGAGTTTACCTGCAAATGGGCAGTAAGAGTCTATATGGAAGGGATCTCACTTTCGGTTTGATATCGGTGCTCGGAAGATCGTATGATACAACCATCTCACCAGCGATTGGTAATTTATATTACCAGGGTGCGCGATATAATTTCCAGGATGCTGAGGTCAGTCTGGTGCAAAAAAATATTTGGGATAGCATGTACCTGGCTATTGCGAATATCAACAATTTACTCGCGAATATTGACAGCAGGCAAAATGTTTTCACCGGGAACAACTACAACCTGGTGAAAGGTGAAGCGCTTGGATTGAGAGCATATTTACATTTTGATTTGCTGCGCTTGTATGCTCCTTCCCCCAACGCATCAGGACTCAATTCTTCCGCCATTCCATACGTGAAAAAAATGAGTCCGCACGGTGTTTCATCTTCTACTGTAGGCGAAGTCCTGGATTTATGCATCGGCGACTTGCAAGAGGCAAAAGCATTATTGAGTGATGCGGACATGACCACCTCAACGTTTACCAGTTGGGCGGTAAAGGGTTTGCTGGCGCGTGCATACTTATATAAAGGAGACCTGGCCAATGCACAAACCAATGCGCTTGCTGTGATCAATAGCAACAAGTTTCCCTTGTCAACGAACAACGCAGACCTGATGTTTGCCAAAGAACATTTGTTTTCACTTTATAGTTATATAAACAATTCAATTCAATATTATAAATCAGTTTTGAACACCGCTCCACCGCTCGGATTCTCAGCAATTAACCAGACTTCATTATTTGTAACTGGCGGCGGTGCCACAAGCGATTGGAGAAGAGCTTTTGTAGATCCGGTTACTTCAATAGCCTTAGGGAACACCATATCACCAAGAAAATTCTACGGTAGTAATGCCAACGTCCTTCCGATGATCAGGATGACAGAGATGTATTACATCGCCGCAGAATGCGCCAATAGCAACAAAGATTCACTTGCGGCAACAACGCTTTTGGATAGTGTAAGGGCTCATCGGAACCTACCAATTTACACCACCGCTGCATTGAAAACCGATAGCATCAATATTGAAATCAGGAAAGAATATCAGAAAGAATTTTTAGGGGAGGGACAGGTATTCTATTATTTCAAAAGAAAAAACCTGCCTTTCGCAACGTTGCCTTTCACAAAAGTTCCTGTGGTGGCTAATGCGTCCTATGTTTTCATCAAGCCAGAATAAACACAACAGTGATAATTAACTGTACCAACAAGAAATGGATTGTACAAAATGAGAAAAATGTTTGGATTCTTAAATAGTAAGAAGTTTCTGAAAGCCAGA
>Ga0136846_1220044_pt1 | contig 18179 bp, 13 predicted proteins | sample HopSoiMetagenom2_FD_96841 | JGI IMG/M metagenome (GOLD analysis project Ga0136846, IMG submission 96841) | Grasslands soil microbial communities from Hopland, California, USA - 2 Assembly 2016 (version 4) | ecosystem: Environmental > Terrestrial > Soil > Grasslands | place: USA: Hopland...
CACAGCACAAGGTCCGCGATGCCGAGTCCGCGACGCTGTCGCGCCGCACCGTCATCGGAGCGCTCGGAGCCGGGATAGCCGTTGCGGGCTCCGGGGCGTCCCTGGCGCAGCCGGTTGCGCCGCCGACCACGATCACGAACCCGCCGCGCGACTTCAGCCGCCGCGGCGCGCCGACGACCTATTTCACCGACCCCGACATCCTCTCGGTCGATCCGGTGTTCGACGGCATCGCGCAACCGAACAGCGCCATCCAGCGCCTGTGGACCGGAGCGCTGTGGTCCGAAGGGCCGGCTTGGAACGCCGTCGGGCGCTATCTCGTCTGGAGCGACATCCCGAACAATCGCCAGCTGCGCTGGCTCGAGGATGACGGCCACGTCTCGGTGTTCCGCATGCCGTCCAACAACTCCAACGGCAACACCTTCGACTTCCAGGGCCGGCAGCTCTCCTGCGAGCACCTGATGCGGCGGGTGGTGCGCTACGAGCTCGACGGCTCGATCACGGTCCTGGCCGACAGCTTCGAAGGCAAGCGGCTCAACTCGCCAAACGACGTCGCGCCGCATCCCGACGCCAGCTACTGGTTCACCGATCCGCCCAATGGCGGCCAGCTCTACGAGGGCGCCCCCGACGTCGCCGGCGGGCCGACGAACGCCTCAGGACGGCTGAAGCCGAAGCTCGGGCAGGCGGCCGGCATCGGCGAGTGGCGGCGCGAGCTGCCGACCAATGTCTACCGGCGCGACCCGAGCGGACGGCTCGATATGGTGATCCCCGAAAGCCAGGTGCCGGACCCGAACGGCCTGTGCTTCTCGCCCGACTACAAAAAGCTCTACGTCGTCTCGACCGGCAAGGGACCGGGCGACCAGGGGCCGGGCGGCAAGGGCGACATCCACGTGTTCGACGTCGGGACCGACAACAAGCTCTCGAACGGCAAGGTGTTCTCGGACTGCATGGTCGACGGCGTGAAATGCGGGCCCGACGGCCTGCGCTGCGACGTCGACGGCAACGTCTGGTCGTCGAGCAACGCCGGCCGCGCCGTCGGCTACAGCGGCGTCCTCGTCTTCAACCCCGACGCCAAGCTCATCGGCCGCATCCGCCTGCCCGAGATCTGCGGCAACGTCTGCTTCGGCGGGCCGAAGCGCAACCGACTGTTCATGGCCGCGAGCCAGTCGCTCTACGCCGTCTATGTCAATACGCAGGGCGCCGCGCCGGGCTAGATCCGGCAACGCTTTTCGCGCAGGAACGCGGGGCCGGTTGGAAAACCAGCCGGCCTGCCTCGCCGGCGCGGTCTACCCGCGTGAGCCATGGCGGCTGAGGGAAGCCGGGCGGCGGGCGCTACGCGCTGAAAGCGCCGACCGGTGCGGGCGCGTCGCCCGATCGCAAAACGCATTGAGGGCTTCACGGCCGGCAAGGGAAGGCCGTAGAAGAGGACGGCGGAGGCGCGACCGACAGCCCCGCACGGGGAGAACCATGATCGCGTTTCGCAAGCTCTTCGCCTTCGCGGCCGCTGGCCTTGCCATCGGTTTTGCCGCGCCCGCGCTCGCGCAACAGACCGTCAAGGTCGGCTCGACGCCGACCGGCATTCCCTTCACCTTCCTCGATACGCAGTCGAACACGATCCAAGGCGTGATGGTCGACATCATCACCGCGATCGGCAAGGACGCCGGGTTTTCGGTGCAGGTCGAGCCGATGCAGTTCTCGACCCTGATCGGCGCGCTGACCTCGAACCGCATCGACGTCGTCGCCGCGCGATGTACATCACCGAGCCCCGCAAGCAGGTGATCGACTTCTCCGACCCGATCTACACCTACGGCGACGGCCTCTTCGTTCCGAAGGCCGATACGAAGGAATACAAGACGCTGGAGGATTTGAAGGGCCTGACGGTCGGCGCCCAGGTCGGCACCGCCTACGTCGAGCCGCTGCAGAAAAGCGGCTTCTTTCCCGAGGTGAAGATCTACGAGACGCTGCCCGACATCATCCGCGACGTGAACGCCGGGCGGCTCAAGGCCGGCTTCGCCGACTACCCGATCGTCGCCTACAACCTGCAGCAGGGGCGCTTCCCGGACGTCCGGCTCGTCTCGGGCTACAAGCCGATGGTCGTCGGCTCGGTCGGCATCGGCGTGCGCAAATCGGACCAGGAACTGCTGAAGAAAATCAACGCCTCGCTCGCCAAGATCAAGGCCGACGGCACGCTCAAGCAAATCCTGGCGAAGTGGGGCTTGCAGGACTGATGCTCTTGGCGCCGAACCAGCCCTCCTCATGCTGAGGTGCGAAGCGCGAAGCGCTGAGCCTCGAAGCACGCGCCGGCGCCAGCACGCCGCGTCGGCATCGTGCGTCCTTCGAGGCTCGCCTTCGGCTCGCACCTCAGGATGAGGGGGGTCGCGGGCGCGTAGCCCTTTCATGGAAGCCTTTCTCAAGCAATCGGCCGAGTTCCTGCCGATCCTGATGCAGCGCCTGCGGCTCACCGTCATCGTGACGGTGGGCTCGCTCGTGCTCTCGACCGCGCTCGGCCTTGTCTGGGCGCTGATGCGCGTCTCCGGCGTGCCTGTGCTCGCCGGGATCGCGAAAGCGGTCGTGAATGTGATCCGCGGCATCCCGATTATCGTGCAGCTGTTCTACATCTATTTCGTGCTGCCGGATTTCGGCATCTCGCTCACCGCGCTTCAGGCCGCGATCATCGGGCTCGGCGTCGCCTATTCGGCCTACCAGTCCGAGAACTTCCGCGCCGGCATCGAGGCGATCGAGAAGGGCCAGGTCGAGGCCGCGCAATCGATCGGCATGGGCTGGTGGCTGACGATGCGCCGGGTGATCCTGCCGCAGGCGTTCAAGATCGTGCTGCCGCCCTACGGCAACATCATGATCATGATGCTGAAGGATTCCTCGCAAGCCTCGACCATCACGGTTGCCGAGCTCGCGCTGCAGGGCAAGCTCATCGCCTCGTCGACGTTCCAGAACACGACCGTGTTCACCCTCGTCGCTGCGCTCTACCTGTGCATGAGCATGCCGCTGATCTTCCTCGTCTCGCGGCTCGAGCGACGCTTCGGGCAGAAGTGATGGCGATGATCGAGCTCACGGACGTCCACAAGAGCTTCGGGACAAACCACGTCATCCGCGGCTTCTCGACGACCGTCAGCGCCGGCGAGGTGGTCTGCATCGTCGGACCCTCGGGCTCCGGCAAGTCGACCATCCTGCGCTGCATCAATGGCCTCGAGAGCTACGATGCCGGCACGATCACGGTCGAGGGCCTGAAGGTCGATCGCGCCGCCGCCTCGATCACGGCGGTGCGCACCCGCGTCTCGATGGTGTTCCAGCGTTTCAACCTCTTCCCGCACCGCACGGCGCTCGAGAACGTCGTCGAGGGTCCGATCTTCGTGAAGCGCGAGCCGCGGGCCGAGGCGCTGGAGCGTGGACGGGCGCTGCTTGCCCGGGTCGGCCTCGCCGAGAAGGAAACCGCGCACCCGCACGCGCTCTCCGGCGGGCAGCAGCAGAGGGTCGCGATCGCCCGCGCGCTCGCCATGCAGCCGAAGGCGATCCTGTTCGACGAGCCGACCTCGGCGCTCGATCCCGAGCTCGTCGGCGAGGTGCTTAGCGTGATGCGCTCGCTCGCCGACGAGGGCATGACCATGGTGGTCGTGACCCACGAGATGGGCTTTGCCCGCGAGGTCGCCGACCGCGTGCTCTTCCTCGACGGCGGCGTCATCGTCGAGGAGGGCAGGGCGCAAGACGTACTCTCGAACCCGCAGCATCCGCGCACGCAGGACTTCCTGCGCCGCGTGCTGCATCCGCTCTGACGGCCGATTCCGCGAGTTTCAGGCCTCGCCGAGCGATGATGCCCTTCATCATGATGATGCAGCACGCCGCACTCTCGTCATGACGAAGGGTTCGGTCATCATGAAGATGACGGCCTGAACGAGTTGCCGAACGAATGGAGTTGGCACAGAGAGCGAGGGCCGCAGGGGTTGAGTCCAAGGCCCCGGGCTGCGGCCGATCCAGAAGGATTCTTCCGCCATGGCCGAACCGTTCCCGCTCGAACCCTCTCTCTGGGCCGCGACTGCCCCGGCGCCCGCACCGACGCTCCCGCTGCAGGAGTCGACCTCGGCCGACGTATGCGTCATCGGCGCCGGCTATGCCGGCCTCTCGACCGCGCTCCATCTCGCCGAGCGCGGCGTCAAGACGGTGGTGCTCGAGGCCCACGAGCCGGGCTGGGGCGGCTCCGGCCGCAACGGCGGCCAGGTCATTCCGGGGCTGAAATACGATCCGGACGAGCTCGTCGAGAAGTTCCCGGAGCGCGGCGAGGAGCTCGTCGCCTTCGCGGGCGGCACCGCGGACGCGGTGTTCGACCTCATCGCCAGGCACCGGATGGACGTGCCGCACCTGCGGGCGGGCTGGATCCAGGGCGCGCATACGCCGGACGCGATCGAGGCGGTGCGCCGCCGCGCCGAGCAATGGGCGAAGCGCGGCGCGGCGGCCGAGTTCCTCGATAAGGCGGCGACCGAGCGCCATCTCGGCACGGCCCAGTACGACGCCGGCTGGCTCGACCGGCGCGGCGGCGCGATCCAGCCGCTCGCCTACGCCCGCGGCCTCGCCAGGGCGGCGCTCGACGCCGGCGCCGCGATCCATGGGCAGAGCCGCGTCACGGCGCTCTCACGCAACGGCGCGCGCTTCAGGGTCACGACGGAGCGCGGGGCGGCGATCTCGGCCGACAAGGTCGTCGTCTGCACCAACGGCTACACCGGCGACCTCGTCCCGAGGCTGCGCCAGACCGTGATCGCGCCGAACTCGTTCCAGATCGCGACGCGCCCGCTCTCCGATAACATCCGCAAATCGATCCTGCCCGAGGGGCAGGTCTCGTCCGACACGCGCAAGCTGCTGCTCTATTTCCGCCTCGACCACGCCGGCCGCTTCATCATGGGCGGGCGCGGCCCGTTCCGCGAGCCGGAAAGCGCCGCCGACTGGGCGCATCTCGAGCGCGTCGTCGGCAAGATGTTCCCGCAGCTCAAAGGCGAGCCGATCGAGCACCGCTGGTGCGGCCGGGTGGCGCTGACGCGCGATTTCCTGCCGCACCTGCACGAGCCCGAGCCCGGCCTCCTCGTCGACATCGGCTGCATGGGCCGCGGCGTCGGCCTGCAGACCGCGATGGGTCAACGCATGGCCGAGTACGTCGCGACCGGCGACAAGCGCGCGCTGCCGTTCCCGCTCGTCCCGATCCGGCCGCTGCCGTTCCACCCCCTGCACAAAGCCTACGTCGCGGCGATCGTCGCGTGGTACCGGATGACGGATGGGGGTGTGAAGGCGGCGTGACGCGTGTCCGCTAAAGACCTGCCGTTCATGCGCGGTCGGGTGGCGCTGTGGTGGGCACCCGATATATTCGCGTAAGCTCGCTGGGAGATCGCATCGTGAACTTGAAAAGCGCGACGATCACCGCGTTCCTTGCTTTCGTTGCCCTTGTTGCATTCGCATTGAGTGCGGAAGCTCAAGAGAGAGGAACGTCCGTCTGGCCGACGAAGGCCTGGGAGGTCTCGACGCCGGAAGAGCAGGGGATGGACTCACGCGCGGTCGCGCGCTTGATCGACGATGTCGGCACCCACAAGCACGACAGCGTGCTGATCGTTCGGAACGGAAGGATTGTTGCCGACGCCTACTATGCGCCCTACGTCGCCGGTATCAGGCACGACCTCCGCTCCGTGACCAAAAGTTTCGTGAGCACCGCAATTGGCCTCCTGGTGCAGAACGGAAAGCTGGAGAGCGTCGATCGGCCGGTGCTCGACTTGTTTCCAGACAGACCGATTGCAAATCTTGACGAGCGCAAGCGGGCGATCACCGTCCAACACCTGCTCGACATGTCGTCCGGCATAGCCTGGATCGAGCAGGTTCACACACCCGATGAATCGCTCTCTCGCATGTACGCGAGCCCCGACCCGACCGGCTTCGTTCTCGACCAGCCGATGTCCGATGCGCCGGGAGAGAAGTTCTCTTACAAGGGCGGCGACACGTACCTTCTCTCGGCGATCATCACCAAGGCGACCGGGCAGAACGCGCTCGAATTCGCCAGAAGGGAACTGTTTGTGCCGCTCGGTATCACGGATGTCCGTTGGGGCCCCATCGATAAGCAAGGTGTCGTGACCGGCGAGGCCGGAATGCGCCTCACCCCGCATGACATGGCGAAGCTCGGTTATCTCTATCTGCGCAACGGGGTCTGGGATGGGAAGCGAATCATCCCAGCGGCGTGGGTCGAGCGGGCGAGGCGCGGCGGGCTCGCGACCGACTTCGGCAAATACGCAAACCTGTGGTGGTCGATTCCGGACAGGGATGCGTTCATGGCGCTGGGGCGGCACGGTCAATCGATTGTCGTGCTTCCAACGCTCGATATCGTTGCCGTCTTGACGGGGGTCATACCCGATAACGAGAGGCGCTACCCCGTGTCTGCGGTGATTGATCGAATCGTCGCGGCAGTCAAATCGGACCAGCCGCTGCCGCCTGACCCCGAAGGCGAAGCGGCATTGGGGGCGTCTCTGCTCAAAGCTGCCTCGGAGAAGGCGGCGCCCGTCGGTCCGGCCTCGGACCTGCTGGGAGAGGTGTCGAACAAGACCTGGCGTTTCGGCGACAATGACCTGCGCATAAGGGCGATCCGGCTGAACCTTTTAGGGGATTCTCCGACGTTCGAGCTTACGATCTACTCCGACAAGCCAGGCGGCCGAGAGGTTGTCCTGTCGGAACCGATCGGGCTCGATGGCCGCTCGCGCCGCAAGCGTACCAACTATGCCTTCGTCGCCAACAAAGGGAGATGGCAGGACAACCATACCTTTGTGCTCGAACGCCGCTTCTTGGGGAACGGCGAAATGGTCTTCTGGAGCATGAAGTTCGAGGGAGAGCAGCTCAATCTGCGATTCAAGAATACGGATGGGTATGAAACCGAGCTACGAGGGGAGACGGTGAACTGAGCCTACGTAGTGCGAAGGTGCTTGAAACGACTTGGACCATCCGCGGCGAGACCCGCACCTCGTCGAGGGCAGCCGCGGCGAGGAGCGGAAAGACCTCGCGCCCACCTGTTCGCGTCCCCGCGTCTTGCCCCGCAGCTCGCGACCTCGGCACCGCGGCGTGGGGCCGGCTACGGCTGACGGATGGGCGCATGAAGGGCACCGTTTAACCTTCACGCCTTCGGCGTCACTCCGCTCATGTCCATGAGCCAGCCCGCCGCCGTGACCGGCACCTTGGCGAGGCTGTTGCGGGCGGCGACCTGGTAGATCGGCTGGAACAGGATGAAGTGGTTCGCCTGGTCGACCATGCGCTTCTGGTACTCGACCCAGAGCTCGGCCTGCTTCTTCTGGTCGCTCTCGCTGGCCGCCTGGTGGACGAGCTGGACGAGATCCTCGGGCGGCGTCCAATGCACGCGCTTCGCGACCCGCTCGACGGTCGCAAGCGCCCAGAGCGAGTTCTCGATCGCCGGCGGGTTCCAGAAGGTCAGCACGCCGCCGGGCGACTTGCCGGTGGTGAACTGGGTGCGCAGGTTGACCTGGTCGACGGGCGCGAGCCGCGCCTTGATGCCGACGCGGCCGACATCCGCCTGGATCTTCTGCGCCAGGAGCTGATACGAAACGCCGGCGATGGCGGCGTTGGCGTAGTTGATCTCGAACTCGAAGCCGTCGGCGAGGCCGGCCTTGGCGAGAAGCTCCTTCGCCTTCCCGAGATCCTCGCGGAAGCCGATCTGCCTCGCGATCTCCTCGGTCGAGCCGTTGATGCCGATCGGCAGGAAGTGCGCCGGCCGCAAGGCCGCGCCGCCGATGAGCGCGTTCTTGATGCCGTCATAGTCGATCGCATAGCCGATCGCCTGACGCGCCTCCTTGACGGCGAGCGCCTTGTTGAACTCCGGGTTCTGCGTCAGCGCCATGTAGACGAAATCAAGGCTCGCGAGCTGCTCGAGGCGCACGTTGGCGTCGCCCTTGAGCGTCGCGACCTGCTCGGGGATGAGGTTGAAGGCGATGTCGATGTCGCCGCGGCGGATGGCGAGAAGCTGCGCCGCGCTGTCGCCCATGTGGCGGATGACGACGCGCTCGAAGGCCGGCTTGCCGCGCCAGTAATGCTCGTTGCGCACGAGCTGGATCTGCTGGTTGCGCTCCCAGCGCACAAGCCGGTAGGCGCCGGCGCCGGCCGAGTTCTCGTTCAGCCAGGCGGTCGCCTTGTCCTTCTCCTTCGCGTCCTTCGAGGCGTCGCCGCCATGCTCGGCGAGAAGCTTGCGGTCGAGCACGGCGAAGCCCGGGGCAGCGAGGGTGTTGAGCACCGGCCCGTTCGGGTCCTTCAGGATGACGTCGACGGTCTTGCCGTCGACGAGCTCGACGCGGTCGATGTTCGCGACGTACTGCGCCGGCTGGTCCTTGATGTTGAGGACGCGGTCGAGCGACCACTTCACGTCCTCGGCCGACATCGGATTGCCGCTCGCGAACTTGACGTTCTCGCGGATCGTGAAGCGCCAGCCCTTGCCGTCCGGCGTGCGCTCCCATTTCGTCGCCATCATCGGCTTGAGGTTGATGTAGTCGCCGGGCTCCATCGTCACGAGCGCCTCGTAGGCGGCCTGCAGCGTCATCGGCGGCGAGTAGGAGGCCTGGCGGGCGGGATCGAGGGTGATCGTGTCGCTGATGTCGATGCCGATCACGAGCGCGGTCTTCGTCGCCTGCGCCATGACGCGGCTCGGCAGCCCGGCCGCGATCGCGGCGCCGCCGACGCCGAGGAGCTTTGCCACCTCGCGACGGCTGATCCAGCCCTGCTTGTCCATCATCGTCCTCCCGGATGTTGTCGTGTTTTGTCGTTGTGCCGCTCGGCCGCGGCGAGATTGGTCATACCAGATCACCGCGTCAAGCCGCCCGTCAGCCGCGATCCTTGAACTTCGCCGCGAGCGCCTCGGCGCCGCGCGCGAGGAGGCCGACATCGGAGCCGACGGCGACAACGAGCGCGCCGAGCGCGAGCCAGCGGCGCGCCGTCTCCTCGCCGTCGGCCAGGATGCCGGCGGCCTTGCCGTTCTTGACGATGCGCGAGATCGCATCGTCGATCCGCGGCATCACCTCGGCGTGGGCGCGCTCGCCGGGAAAGCCGAGCGAGGCGTGGAGGTCGGCCGGCCCGACGAACACGCCGTCGATGCCCTCGACCGCCGCGATCTCCTCGAGGTTCGACAGGCCCTCGCCGGATTCGATCTGCACCACGACGCAGATCTCGTCCGCCGCCTTCTTGAAGTAGTCCTTCACCCGCCCGAAGCGGGTCGCCCGCGTCGCGCCGGCGACGCCGCGCAGGCCCGCCGGCGGATAGCGCGTATAGGCGACGGCGTTCCGCGCCTCCTCTGCGCTCGCGACCTGCGGGACGAGCAGCGTCTGCACGCCGATGTCGAGGTATCGCTTCACCGTCACCATGTCGTTCCACGGGATGCGGACGACCGCCGCGCTGTCGTAGGGCGCCGCCGCCTGCAGCTGGCCGAGCACCGATTCGAGGTCGGTCGGCGAATGCTCGGTGTCGATCATGATCCAGTCGAAGCCGGCGCCGGCGATCACCTCGACGGTGTAGCTCGACGACAGCGTCGACCACAGGCCGATCTGGCGCCGGCCAGCCTTGAGGGCGCGCTTGAAACGGTTTTCCGGGATGTCCATGACGGTCCTTTGCGAGAAAATTATTCGGCCGCGGCCGAGAAGGCATCGAGGAGCGCGAGCCGCGGCGAGCCCGCCCGCGCCGGCCGCGCCGCGAGATCGCGGGCGAGGGTCATCGGCTCGGGCCGGAACAGGCGCGCGTCCATCGTCGTGAGCTTCGCCGCGATCGCCGGGCGGAAGCCCATCCGGCCGAGGACGTCGCGCTCGAGGTCGAGGCCCGGCGCGATCTCGACGAGCTCGACGCCGCGCTCGCTCAGCCGGAACACGGCGCGTCCGGTGACGTAGAGCACGCGCTGCCCGCGCTCCTGCGCGTAGCGGCCGCTGAAGGTGATCTGCTCGACCGCCTCGACGAGCTTCGGCCGCTCGCCGTCGCGGCCGGCCGCGAAGGTGCCGCTGAACACCACGGTCCTGGCGTTCTGGCTGATGTTGATGAAGCCGCCCGGGCCGATGATGCGCCCGCCGAAGCGGCTGACGTTGACGTTGCCCTCGCGGTCGATCTCGGCGAAGGAGAGGAAGGCGAGGTCGAGCCCGCCGCCGTCGTAGAAATCGAACTGGTAGGGCTGGTCGATCATCGCGGCGTAGTTGCGGGATGCGCCGGCCTCGTTGCCGGACGCCGGCGCGCCGCCGATCAGGCCCTGCTCGTTCGTCAGGCACACGGCGTCGAGCACGCCCTCCTCGGCCGCCACATTGGCGATGCCGGTCGAGATGCCGGAGCCGAGGTTGCAGATCGCGCCCGGGAAGAGCTCGAGCGCGGCGCGGCGGGCGATCACCTTGCGGGCGTCGAGCGGCAGCGCCGGGATGTCCGACAGCGGCACGCGGAGCTCGCCGGCATAGGACGGGCTGTATTCGGTCTCGTAGGTCTGGCGCTGACCGGGCTCGACCACGACGAGATCGACGAGGATGCCGGGGATCTTGACCGCTTTCGCCGGCAGCGTGCGCCGCTCGGCCATGCGCTTCACCTGCACGACGACGAGGCCGCCGCAACGCTTCGCGGCCTGCGCCATCGACAGCATCTCGCCGAAGATCGGCTCCTGCTCCATGGTGACGTTGCCGTCCTCGTCCGCGGTCGTGCCGCGCAGGAAGCAGGCATCGATCGGGAACGGCTTGTAGAACAGAAGCTCCTCGCCCCGGAACGTCACGAGCTCGACGAGGTCTTCGCTCGCGCGCCGGCTCTGGCGGCCGCCGCCGTGGCGCGGGTCGACGAAGGTGTGGAGGCCGGTCCGCGTCAGGAGCCCGGGCCGTCCCGCCGCGATCTCGCGCGTCAGCTGCGACAGCGCTCCTTGCGGCAGCGTGTAGCCCTCGATCATGTCGGCGACGGCAAGGTCCGAGATCTTCGGCGAGTTGACGAAGGTGCCGCAGACGATGCGCTTCAGAAGGCCTTCGTGAGCGAAATGGCCGGCGCCGAGGTTGCCGCCGTCGCCGAGCCCGACCGGGTGGATCGAGGTAATGTGGCGCGGCTCGCCGGTCGCGAGGAAGCGGCGCTCGACCGCGGCCATCAGCGCCTCCGGCACGGCGTGGCCGCCGCCCGAGCCGCCGATCAGGATCGTGTCGCCGTCGCGGACGAGACCGGCAGCCTGGTCAGCCGTGACGCGCCGCATGCGCTCCTCCTCCGTCAGGCTGGAACTCGCCGGCGAAATGGCAGGCGGCGAAATGCCCGCCTTGGTGCTCGGCGAGCGGCGGCGGCACCTCGGCGCACACGGCTCGGGCGATCGGGCAGCGGGTGCGGAAGCGGCAGCCGGACGGCGGGTCGACCGCGCTCGGCGGCTCTCCTTTGAGCTGGAGGTGCTGCCGCCGGCGCTCGACGACGACGTCCGGCACCGGCACCGCCGAGATCAGGTAGCGCGTGTAGGGGTGGAGCGGGCGCTCGAACAGCACGCCCGAGCGCGCGACCTCCACCACCTTGCCGAGGTAGAGCACCACGATCCGGTCCGAGATGTGGCGCACAACCGCGAGGTCGTGGGCGATGAACAGGTAGGTCAGCCCGAACTTCTCCTGCAGCTCGAGCATCAGGTTGATGATCTGCGCCTGGATGTTGACGTCGAGCGCCGAGATCGGCTCGTCGGCGATGATGAAGTCGGGGCGGACCGCGAGCGCCCGGGCGATCGAGATGCGCTGGCGCTGGCCGCCGGAGAACTCGTGCGGGTAGCGCTGCGCCGCCTTGGGGCTGAGGCCGACGGTCGAGAGCAGCTCTGCGACCTGCTCGCGGGTCTCGGCCGCGGTCGCGGCAAGGCCGTGGAAGCGCAGCGGCTCGCCGATGATGTCGGCGACCGTCATGCGCGGGTTCAGCGAGGCGTAGGGGTCCTGGAACACCATCTGCATGCGCTTGCGCAGCGGCCTGATCTCGGCGGCACTCGCGCGCGCGATGTCCTCGCCCTCGAACACGATCGAGCCCGCGTCCGGCTTGTGGATGCGGATCAGCACGCGGGCAAGCGTCGATTTTCCGCAGCCCGACTCGCCGACGAGGCCGACGGTCTCGCCGCGGGCGACGTCGAGGTCGACGCCGTCGACCGCGTGCACGATCAAGCGCTTCTGGAAGAAGCCGTTCTTCGGCAGCGGAAAGTGCTTCACGAGGCCGCGCACCTCGAGGAGGCGTTCGCCTTTCCCCGCCTGCCGGGAGAGGCCGGCCCGCGCCTCCGGCGCGACCGGGTGAGGGGCTGCCTCAGGATCGAGCGCGAGCGTCGACAGCCCCTCACCCTCGGCCTGCGGGCTCGCCTCGCCGGCCTCGCCGCCGAGGCCCTCTCCCCGCAGGCGGGAAGAGGAGGGGGGCAGTGCGAGCCGCCCTCCGGCTTGCGTCACCCAGCAGCGGGCGTCGCGGCCGGGCGCGACCGCGAGAAGCTCCGGGTGCTCGGTGCAGCGCTCGATGCGGAACGGGCAGCGCGGCGCGAAGCGGCAGCCTTGCGGCAGGTCGAGCGGATCGGGCGGCGCGCCCTCGATCGTCGTCAGGCGGCGGTTGCCGGGCGTGTGGCGGTCGATGCGCGGCACGGCGTTGATCAACGCCCAGGTGTAGGGGTGGCGCGGATCGGAGAGCACCTCCTCGGTCGATCCTTCCTCGACCACCTCGCCGGCGTACATGACGACGACGCGCGCGCAGACGCCGGCGATGACGCCGAGGTCGTGGCTGATGAGCACGATCGCGGTGCCGAAATCCCGGTTGAGCTCGCGCAGGAGCTCGAGGATCTGGGCCTGGATGGTCACGTCGAGCGCCGTCGTCGGCTCGTCGGCGATGAGCAGCACCGGGTCGTTCGACATGCCCATGGCGAGGACGACGCGCTGGCGCATGCCGCCCGAGAACTGGTGCGGGTAGCTGTGGATGGCGCGCTCCGGCGCGTTGATACCCATCCGGCCGAGCATCTTCACGGCCCGATCGGTCGCCTGATCGCCGGTGTAGTTGCCGTGCACCACCATGGTCTCAACGAGCTGGCGGGCGATGCGCAGCACCGGGTTGAGTGAGGTCATCGGGTCCTGGAAGACCATCGCCATGCGGCCGCCGCGCAGGTTCCGCATCTCCTCCGGGTCGGCGCCGAGGACGTCCCGGCCCTGGAAGCGGATGTCGCCGCCGACGATCCGGCTCGGCTCCTCGAGAAGCCGCATCAGCGAGAGCGCGGTGACGCTCTTGCCCGAGCCCGATTCGCCGACGATGCCGAGCGCTTCGCCGGCCGCGACCGAGAAGCTGACGCCGTCGACGGCGCGCACCACGCCCTCGTCGGTGAAGAACTGGGTCTTGAGGTTACGGACCTCGAGGACGGGCGTCGCGAGGCCCGTCGCGCCCGGCTTCACGGCGACGTTCACCGGCGCCTCGATTTCGGGTCGAGCCAGTCGCGGATGCCGTCGCCGAGGAAGTTGAAGCCGAGGACGACCGTCAGGATGGCGATGCCGGGAAAGGTCGCGACCCACCATTGCGAGACGAGCTCGCGGCCCTCGGCTACCATCGAGCCCCATTCCGGCGTCGGCGGCACGACGCCGAGGCCGAGGAAGGACAGCCCGGCGAAGGTGATGATGGCGTTGCCGACGTCGAGCGTCACGAGCACGATCAGCGGACCGACGGCGTTCGGGATGATGTGGCGCAAGAGAATCCGGGCCGGGCTGAAGCCGATGACCATCGCGGCCTCGACGTATTCCTGCGACCGCTGGACGATGACGAGGCTGTGCGCGAGCCGGGCGAATTTCGGCCACCACACCACCAGCATGGCGATAATGGTATTCGTCGTGCCGATGCCGAGCGCCGCCGCGATGGCGAGCGCCAGGATGATCGGCGGAAAGCACAGCACGAGATCGGTGAGCCGCATGATCAGCTCCTCGATCCGGCCGCCGGCATACGCCGCAATGCCGCCGAGGAGCGTTCCGACGGCCGCGGCGACGAGGACGACGACGATGCCGGTCGTGAGCGAGATGCGGGCGCCGTGGAGGAGGCGGGTGAGCACGTCGCGGCCGAGCGCGTCGGTGCCGAGCCAATGAGCCGGCGACAGCGGCTGCAGGCGGACCGTCACGTCGACTGCGTCCGGGTGATAGGGCGTGAGCAGCGGCGCCAGAAGGGCGATCAGGATCCAGGCCAGGATGATCGCCGCGCCGGCTGCCGCGAGCCCGTAGCGGCGGCGCCAGCGCTGACCGCGGCTCCGCACCGGCGCCACCGCGAGCACGGTCGAGTGCGAATCGACGAGCGCCGTCACCGCACCACCCGCGGGTCGAGGAGGGCGTAGCTGATGTCGATCAGGAAGTTGATCACGAGATAGACGAGCGCCACGACGAGGGTGATGCCCATGATGGCCGGGAAATCGAGCGCCGCGGCGCTGCGGAAGGTGTAGCGGCCAAGCCCCGGCCAGGAGAAGATCGTCTCCGTCATCACCGCGCCGGTCAGCAGGTTCGCATAGGCGAGGCCGCCGAGCGTCACGACCGGGATCAGCGCGTTCGGCAGCACGTGGCCGCGGACGATGGTGCGCTCGCGCAGGCCCTTGGCACGGGCGACGCGGACGTAATCCTGGCCGATGGTCTCGAGCATGCTCGCCCGGGTCGTGCGGGTGATCAGGCCGAGGGTCGCCGCGGCGAGCACGATCGAGGGCAGCACGAGATGCGCGGCGGCGTCGCGGAACGCCTCCCAATCGCCGGCGATGACCGAGTCGACGAGGTAGAGACCGGTCACGGTCTTCGGCGCAAAGGCGATCGGGTCGAGCCGCCCGGGGCCGGGCGCGATCTCGAGCCCGCCGTAGAACACGGCGAGCACGATGAAGGCGAGCCAGAACGTCGGCGACGAGACGCCGATCAGCGACACGACGCGGGCGAGGTGGTCGATCCAGCTGTCGCGCCGCACCGCCGCCAGGATGCCGAGCGGAATGCCGATGACGAGGGCGAGCAGGAAGCCGGCGGTTGCGAGCTCGAGCGTCGCCGGCGCGAACTGGGCGATGTCGGCAAGCACCGGGCGCTGCGAGGCGATCGATTGCCCGAGATCGCCGGCGAGGAGGCCGCGCAGGAAGATCAGGTAGCGCTGCCACAGCGGCAGGTCGAGGCCGTATTTCGCCCGCCATTCGGCGACGACCGCCTTGTTCGAGGCGGCGATGTCGCCGAGCTGCGCCAGCACCGGATCGCCAGGCACGGTGTTGGCGATGAGGAAGATCACGAGCGTCGCAAGGAGCGCCATGACGACCGTGATCGCAAGCCGCGAGACGACGTAGCGCGCCAAGGTTCAGGCGCCCCCGCGCGCGGCTAAGACCGGAGGCGCCGCTATCGGTGCCATCGTGCTCAGGCCCATCCCTCCCCATCGCGGTCATGGCGGCGGTTCGCGCCCGGCCGCCGCTCGATTTCGGCTTAACATGCCGGCAAAAATCAGGTCTGACCAGATGGCGCTCGGCCGCGCGGTCGCGCCAAAGCATCGAGGAACGCCATGCCGCGAGTCTTCCTGACGCACAGCCCCGACATGCTGCGCAACTACTACGGCGAGCGCGCCGTCGCGGCGCTGCGGGAGCTGGCGGAGGTCGTCATCAACCCGACCGGGCGGGTGCTCGACGCCGAGGCGCTGATCGCCCACGGTCAAGGCTGCGAGATCGTCGTCTCGGACCGCCAGACGCCGGGTTTCGCCGCGTTCTTCGAGCGCGCCCCCGCGCTCGTCGCCTTCCTGCGCTGCGCCGTCGACATCCGCAATGTCGACGTCGCGGCGGCGAGCCGCAACGGCATTCTCGTCACGCGCGCAACGCCGGGCTTTGCGGCGTCGGTCGCGGAGCTCGGGCTCGGGCTGATCATCGATCTCGCCCGCGGCATCACCGATGCGGTTGCCGCCTACCGCAGCGGCCGGGCCCCGGAGGCGCGGATCGGGCGCCAGCTCAAGGGCGCGACGCTCGGCATCATCGGCTACGGCGTCATCGGCCAGCACCTCGCCGGCATCGCGAGCGCCATCGGGATGACGGTCCTGGCGAGCGACCCTTACAAGACGATCGACGAGCCGGGCGTCCGCCAGGTCTCCTTCGAGGACCTTCTGGCGCGATCCGATTTCGTCGTCTGCCTCGCCGTCGCGACCGAGGAGACCGAGAACCTCATGAACGCCTTAGCCTTCGCCCGCATGAAGCCGACGGCGTTCTTTATCAATCTCTCGCGCGGCAACCTCGTCGACGAGCCGGCGCTTGCCGCCGCGCTCGACTCGAAGACCATCGCCGGCGCCGCGATGGATGTCGGCCGCGGCCAGGACCAGATGCCCTCGCTCGATCTCGCCCGGCGCCCGGACGTGCTGGCGACGCCGCATGCCGCCGGGCTGACGCCGGATGCGATCGAGCATCAGGCCTTCGACACCGTCGCCCAGGTGCGGGCGTTGTGCGCCGGCGAGATCCCGCCGCACGCCGTCAATGCCGAGGCGGCGACGCGGCTTTCGCGCCTCCGGAAGGGCGGGAGCCGGTAGCGGGCCTCTCCCCGCCCGGATTGCGCCAGCGCCACGTCCCCAATAGCATCGGCCTCCACTCGCCATATCGTCCTTGAATCCGGAGTTAGATCCCGTGCCCGCCACCTACGATGTCCTGATTCTCGGAGCCTCCTACGGCTCGCTCCTTGGAACGAAGCTTGCGCTTGCCGGCCACAACGTGACGCTCGTCTGCCTGCCCGCCGAGGCGGAGGCGATCAACCGCGACGGCGCCATCGTGCGCCTGCCGGTCAAGGGCCGCGATCCGGTCGAGATCGATTCGCGCAAGGCGCCGGGCAAGCTCTCGGCCGCGGGTCCCGGCGCCGTCGACCCCGCCGACTACGACCTCGTCGGCCTCGCCATGCAGGAGCCGCAATACCGCTCGGCTGGCGTGCGCGAGCTTCTCGACGCGCTCGCGAAGGCGAAGGTGCCGTGCATGTCGATCATGAACATGCCGCCGCTGCCTTACCTGCGGCGTGTCCCCGGCGTTTCGGCGGACGCCCTCAAGGCCGCCTACACCGATCCGACCGTCTGGCAGAGCTTCGATCCGGCCTTCATGACGCTGTGCAGCCCGGACCCGCAGGCGTTCCGGCCGCCGGAGGAGCCGGTCAATGTCCTCCAGGTGACGCTGCCGACGAACTTCAAGGTGGCGCGGTTCGATGCCGACGAGCCGACGCAGATGCTGCGCGACATGCAGGCCGGCATCGAGGCGATCCGCTTCGACGCCGGCGGCCAAAAGGTCGAGCTGCCGGTGAAGCTCAAGGTCCACGACAGCGTCTTCGTGCCGCTCGCCAAATGGGCGATGCTGCTCACCGGCAACTACCGCTGCGTGACGAAGGACGGGCCGCGCTCGATCAAGGAGGCCGTGCATACCGACCTCGCCGAGTCGCGCGCCGTCTACGACTGGGTGCGCGAGCTGTGCATCGCGCTCGGCGCCTCGCCGGACGACCTCGTGCCGTTCGAGAAATACGCCAGCGCCGCCCAGGGGCTCGCCCGTCCGTCCTCGGCGGCGCGGGCGCTTTTCGCCGGCGCGCCCAACATCGAGCGCGTCGACCGCCTCGTGCAGGCGATCGCGGCGCAGAAGGGCCGGCGCAACCCGGTCGTCGACGCGACCGTCGCCCTCGTCGACGACCGCCTCGCGGCAAACCGCAAGGCGGCCGCCTGATCGCCGGAGGAGCACCCTCTCCCGGCTCGCTCCGCTCGCCTCAATCTCCCTTGAAGGCCGACCAGATTCACACCTGTCGGCCTCTCGCTCCTCCCTCCCCCGCTCGGCGAAGCCGAGTGGCGGGGAGGGGTAGGGGTGGGGGGTGGCTGGGCCAGGCGAGAGGGCGACGAGGATGATCCGGCTGGGCCAGGGCAGCCATCGACACCCCCGCCTGATCGTCGACGAAGCGCCTCGGAACGGTGGGCGGGCTCCGCCGGAAACAGCGTAACCCTCGCCCGGTCGGCGCTGGTGCGCCGACTCGACCTCTCCCTCCGGGAGAGGTGGGCGCGCGTCGCGCGCTCTCGAAGGGACGGCGCGCTTCGCCCACCGCGATCGCCCGTTTGCCTCGCCACCGTCTCGGCTTAGGTTTCCGCCATGGCGGCAACTCCTGCGAATCGCATGCCCTGGTGGGCCTGGGCATGGCCGGCGCTGGCCTGCGCGCTCCTCGTCGCGGCGGCGTTCATTGAAGTGACGG
>Ga0136846_1232457_pt1 | contig 18171 bp, 14 predicted proteins | sample HopSoiMetagenom2_FD_96841 | JGI IMG/M metagenome (GOLD analysis project Ga0136846, IMG submission 96841) | Grasslands soil microbial communities from Hopland, California, USA - 2 Assembly 2016 (version 4) | ecosystem: Environmental > Terrestrial > Soil > Grasslands | place: USA: Hopland...
AATCATCGCGAGCCTCATGTTACAACGCGTCTCCGCCAGTAGAGATGTAGCGCGCTGCGTGTCGCTCCATCCTGCCTTAGCTCCATTTCGCGTACTAACACCGCGGGCGACCCTCACGTATATTGCAGGGACGCTGAAGGTCCGGGAGACATGGCTTCTGGCTCGGAAGGTGCCAATAATCTTTGTGCCATATACGTCGATATGGGCACGACCAACACGCGCGTGTGGCTCTTGCAACGGGACCGGGTTGTTGGCTGCGCCAGTCAACCCATTGGAATTCGCGATGCCGCACGGGGCGACGCTGAACGACTGCGCAATTGCCTGCGGGAGCTCATCGCGGACGTCTGCGCTCAAGGTCGAAGAGCATCGGAGCCATGTACACCGACTCACGTTGCCGCTGCCGGCATGATCACGTCGTCGCTAGGACTGGCAGAAGTTCCTCACATTCATCCGCCAGCAGGTCTCGAAGAACTTACGGCGGCGGCGCGCTGGCATCGGTTTGGTAACGTCACCGACCTGCCAATTCTCCTCGTGCCCGGCTTGCGTTCGAGTGTCATGCAACCGTCGGTTGAATCCATTCACGCTGTGGATGTCATGCGTGGCGAGGAGACATTGTGTGCCGGATTGATCGCCGTCGGAATCGTTTCCCCACCAGCAGTCGTGCTGAACCTTGGATCGCATTGGAAGGCGATCCGCCTAGGCAAAGACGGGAAGATACAGTCGAGCGTCACTTCGCTTTCGGGTGAACTTATGCACGTCACCCAGGAGCACACGATACTGGCAAGCTCCTTACCGAGCGGGCGACCTCAGAGCCTCTCAATGGAGTGGATGGAAGCGGGCATGCGCGAGCAGCGCCTCTCTGGATTGGCACGGGCGTTATTCTGCGTTCGTCTTCTCCAGCTGGAGAATCAGGGCACACCTGAAGACCGCTCTGCCTTCATGGCGGGGGCATTCATTGCCTCTGATCTGGACGCATTCCTGTCTGGCTCGGTGATAGAACCGGGCATGCACGTCGCGTTGGTCGGCAATTCCGCGCTCGTAGAGTCATGGCAAAAAGCTTTGTCCAGCGCGCGCGTGACCTCTACGGTGACCACCCAGCAGCAAGCCGAGGCGGCGTTGCTGGAGGCTTTGAGGCGCATACTGGGTGCCGCAGTCGCGGGCACGCGAGCCGTGTCACAACAGGCGGACGCATCCACGTGAGCGGATCTGCCCATCCTGAAATGGTCCTCCACCGGGACCTTGGATCCGCCGCAGAGCGGGCCAGGCGTCGTATTCGTGTACGCATCTTGCCTTATCTCACTCTGCTGTACATCATCGCCTACCTCGATCGTGTCAATGTTGGCTATGCAGCGCTCGAAATGACGGGTGCGCTGAACTTTAGTCCGGAGGTTTATGGTTTCGGAGCCGGCATCTTTTTCATTGGATACTTCCTGCTTGAAATTCCTGGAACCATCCTCGTAGAAAAATGGAGCGCTCGAAAGTGGATTGCCCGCATCATGATCTCCTGGGGAATTGTCGCAATCTGCACGGGCTTCATTCGAACTCCGACGCAGTTTTATTGGGTGCGTTTCCTGCTGGGAGCCGCGGAAGCCGGTTTCTTTCCGGGAATTATTGTGTACTTGAGCCACTGGGTACCGCGGGCAGATCGAGCGCGAGCGCTCGCGGTTTTCGTGACTGCGCAACCTATTTCTAACATCGTGGGCTCACCCATATCAGGAATGCTGCTCGGCATCCATTGGTTCGGCCTGGCAGGATGGCGGTGGCTGTTTATCCTGGAGGGCCTACCTGCAGTGATCCTGGGAGGCATCACACTTTTCTACCTCACCGACTGGCCGCATCAGGCATCGTGGCTTGCCACGGACGAACGCGAGTGGATCGCCTGTGAACTCGAAGAAGAAAGAAGAGCCAAACAGCCAGGACATCCAGCAAGCGCATGGCACGCGCTGCGGCACAGGGAGGTTATCCTGCTATCCGCGGCTTACTTTTGCGTGATCAGCAGCGTCTACGGTTTCACTTTCTGGTTTCCAACGGTGCTTAAAAGATTGTCGGGATTATCCAACCTTGCCGTCTCAATGATCGCTGCTTTGCCCTACTGCCTCGGACTAATAGCGATGCTGTTGGTTGGATGGTCGTCAGACCGCAGTGGCGAGCGCCGCTGGCACACAGCGATTAGCATGATGCTGATCGCCATTGGACTGGCTTTAAGCGTACTGCAGCATGGAGTCGTGCTTCCAATAATGATGTTCTGCATCGCCGCCGCAGGAATGTACGGCTATGTTCCTAGCTTCTGGTCAATGCCAAGTAGCTTTCTATCTGGAACGGCAGCAGCGGCTTCGATCGGGCTAATCAACTCAGTCGGAAACCTTGGCGGCTTTGCCGGGCCATACATCGTTGGCTACTTGAGCAGAGCCACACACTCTTTTACCACTGGAGTGCTTTACCTCTCTGTGTCTGCAGTAATGGCTGCCGTATTCGTTCTGTCGCTCACTAAGGCGGGAGCAAGACACAATACGGAAACAAGAATTTCGCACTCGCGAATGCGAGAGAATTCAATCTGACGTGCTGGAGGGTTTGCCTTCATGAAGCTGCGCAGTGCAGAGTGGTTTGGTTTGCGCAACCGGGATGGCTTCATTCATCGCAGTTGGATGAAGAATCAGGGACTTCCCGATCACCTCTTTGACGGCCGGCCGGTGATCGGCATCTGCAATACCTGGTCGGAGCTGACGCCCTGCAACGCGCATTTCCGCAAGATCGCCGACCATGTGAAGCGCGGAGTTTACGAAGCGGGTGGGTTTCCGCTGGAGTTCCCGGTGATGTCGCTGGGCGAAACGCTGATGCGGCCAACCACAATGCTTTTCCGCAATCTTGTCAGCATGGATGTGGAAGAGTCGATTCGCGCGAATCCTATCGATGGAGTAGTCCTGCTCGCCGGGTGCGACAAGACTACTCCCGCATTGTTGATGGGAGCTGCAAGTTGCGATCTGCCCGCGCTTATGCTCTCGGGCGGACCCATGCTGAATGGGAAGTTTCGCGGCCGCGACATCGGGTCGGGCACCGATGTATGGAGGTTCAGCGAAGACGTGCGCTGTGGCGCGATGAGTATGTGCGACTTCCTGGAAGCCGAAGCGTGCATGAGTCGATCTGCCGGCCATTGCATGACAATGGGCACCGCTTCCACAATGGCCTGCGTTGTCGAGGCGCTCGGCATGGGATTGCCCACGAATGCGGCTATTCCGGCAGTCGACTCCCGTCGTTACGTGCTCGCGCACACCGCCGGACGGCGCATTGTCGAGATGGTCAAAGACGATCTGCGCATGTCGAAGATCCTCACGCGCAACGCGTTTGAGAATGCGATTCGAGTTGTAGGCGCCATTGGTGGCTCGACGAATGCGGTGATTCATCTGCTGGCGATTGCAGGACGTGTTGGCGTAGACCTCACTCTGAATGACTGGGACACAGTCGGCCGAAACGTGCCGTGTCTCCTCAACCTGATGCCAGCGGGCAAGTACCTCATGGAAGACTTTTACTACGCTGGAGGTCTGCCTGTACTCATCCGGGAGCTCGGCGATCTTATCCATAGCGATGCTCTGACGGTGAATGGCAAAACCATTGGCGAGAACGTCGGAAACGCGGAGTGCTACAACCGTGACGTCATTAAAACGACCAAGGATCCATTTCGGGACAACAGTGGGATTGCAGTGCTGCGCGGAAACCTATGCCCTGACGGAGCGGTTCTCAAGCCTTCGGCGGCGACGCCTGAATTGATGAAGCACAAAGGTCGCGCGGTGGTCTTCGACAACATCGAGGATTTTTACGCGCGCATCGATGCTCCCAACCTGGAGGTGGATGAGAGATCAATCCTGGTGCTCAAGAATTGCGGGCCGCGCGGCTATCCCGGAATGCCGGAGGTGGGGAATATGCCGCTGCCGCCCAAGATTCTCAAGAAAGGCATCACCGACATGGTCCGCATCTCCGATGCGCGCATGAGCGGGACCGCCTTCGGCACAGTCGTGTTGCATGTGTCGCCAGAGGCGGCGAGTGGCGGGACCCTCGGCGTGGTTGAGAACGGCGATGTAATAGAACTCGACGTAGAAGCACGTAAGCTTCATCTAAACGTTCCCGAACACGAGATACAGCGACGGCGCTCCGCCTGGAAGCCGCCTCAGCCCGTCTTCGAGCGCGGTTATTACAAGCTCTATTTCGATCATGTAATGCAGGCCGATCGCGGTGCCGATTTGGATTTTCTCCCCGGCAAAAGCGGCGCTCCGGTACCTCGCGATAGCCACTGATGAATCCTGGAGACGTGCATTAACTCATACAAATCGCGGCTGTGGTGATCGGCCAAAAAGCCATTGTTCGTGCTCCCGGCTTTATAAGCCGCGTCCGAAGCAAAGACGCAGCGCAACGCCCTCACAACTCCTCTTCCTCATGCACGCTCTCTTTGGTGATGGCACGTAGTGACACATGTTCTCTGCGCGCCAGTGCCAGGCCAAGCGGCGCAACCGATATGAATGTCACTAGCCAGAGCAGGATGCCGCAGCTGGTTGCGAGCTCCGGTTCGTTGGGATTTACGTTGAAAAGGTAAAGCAGCAAATTGATGGTCGCCAGCTGCGAGCCTCCGCCTATTACCGGCAACTGCAGCACGCCACCGGCTACGCTGCCTGACATAAGCAGCACCGCATGAGGCATGCTGAGCGTCGTCAATTCGGGGTCTTTGTACGCGTGCAATACCAGCCAATAAGCGGCGGCTACGAGCGCCCAGATCACGAGGGATACCGTCGTCACTGCCAGAAAAGACGAGACATCGTGGATGGTGTGCAGACCCTCGCCAAATGAGCGGATGCGAAATGCGATGCGGTGCCGCACATGCGATGGATGATGGCCGGCTTCGAGGCGCGTGGCAATCTCCCGCCCATATTTCCATACCACAAATGCAAGCACCGCGCCGAGTGCCACCAGAAGTATGAGCAGTAGTCCGCCGGCGCGGATTGCGTCGTACTGCGGGAAGGTACGGAGGCTCTCGGCGAACAGGAGGTCGCAGGCAAGAATCACGGCGACAGACGAACTATCGAAGAGTCGCTCCACTGTCCACACGGCGACCTGCGATGCAAACGAAAGGCGGGCGCGCTTGGCGACGATGTAGGGGCGGATGAATTCGCCCGGACGTCCGAGCAGAGCCAGTCCTGCAAAGCCGATGTATTGGGCCGCTAGCAGCTTTACTGGGTTGATACGCCGAGAGGGTCTGAGAAAGATCGCCCAGCGGACCGCACGCAGACCATCGGCGATATGAACCAAGCCGGCGGCAGCCAGAATGATCCACCAGTTGACCTGTGCGATCTCCTCCCCGAAGGCGCCCCAATCAAATTTCCTGTACGCGTGCGCCTGCAGGATGATCAGGACGACCAGCACTACCACCACAGCGGACGTGATGATGAGCCGTTTGCGGTCCACGTCTGTTAGTTGCGATCCTGCGTTGCCGGAGGGTTCGGCGGCGAGGCCTGAGCCGCTTTCCTGGAAGCTTTTGCCTGGCGCTCTTGCTCGGTCTTGCGACGGTTGAAGTCTCGGATGATTGCGGCGATGTACGCGCGCGTTTCGCGATAAGGCGGAACGCCGTTGTACTGCTGCACGCGTCCAGTTCCGGCGTTGTAGGCAGCCAACGCGCGCACCGGATCGTAGTGGTAACGCTCCAACAGCTCGCGAAGGTATCTTGTGCCCGCGTTCACGTTCTCATCGGCATCGAAGCTATTCATGACGCCCAGCTTGGCCGCCGTTCCAGGCATGAGCTGCATGAGTCCTTGTGCCCCTTTTCGCGAGACTGCATTGGTATTGCCGCGGCTCTCGGCGCGAATCACAGCGTGTACAAAATCGGAGTCGAGCTGGTTTTTTCGGGAAGCTTCTATCACGATCCGATTCAAATCTGGCGAGGAGGGACCAACGAAGCTGGGAGGCAGCGGGGAAGACGCAGCATGCTGCGTCTCTATCGGAGCTTCTTCCTTCTCGAAGGTCGCGATTCTTTCTGTTTGAACATCGACGTATTCGGAGTCAGTAGAGGACAAAAACAGACGTGTCACTGCTCCAAGCTGCTGGCGATGATCGTGGGAGATGGTGAACCCGCTGCGCAGAACAGCATTTTCACGGGCGTGCATTGTGGTGGCGAACAGAATCACTCCCACCATCACCGTCCATCTGCGGGTTACGTACATCGTAAAGCTCCGGCCAAAACTTCCTGAATGGCCGCGGCGACACCGCAGGCCTCGTTGTCAAGCGTGACTGCCCATCCGCTCTGTTTCAAATCCTCGGAGGCATTTGCCATCACAAACGGGAAGCCCGCGAATTCTAGCATTTCAATGTCATTGTAATTATCGCCGATAGCCATTACTTCGTGGCGGGCGATGCCGAGATGAGCCGCCCAACGAGCCAGGGCCGTGCCTTTGGAGCATCCATGCTTGAGCACGTCGAGAATGCAGAGATCGCGGTGGTCGTATTGTGTTTTCAACACGTTGATCTCGCTTGCGAGAGTGCCGTCGTTGAGCCGCGCTTCTGCGGGAGCCATGCGGCTGATCGTCCCGCAAAACATCGCCTGCACGGGATCGCAGACGAGTGCCGTTGTAATGGGCACGACCTCTTCGATGTAAATGCGATTCTTGTCGATCCAGCGTTGAATGTTCGTGCCCAGCTCGTCCGTACGCTCTACCACAATGGCGCCGCGTTCCTCTTTGTCGAATGTCAGAACGGTACATCCGCTGAAGTCCGCCATGTATTCGCAAAGTCTGTGTGCGGTGGCCCGAGGGAGCATGTCCGCGTGGTGCAATTCACCCATAGTTGAGCGCGTGATGGCGCCGTTGGAGCTGATCAGACAAAACTCAAAGCCAAGCTGCTCCGCCACGGGCATGGCAAAGCGGTGTCGGCGTCCCGTGACGAGAACAATTTGAACGCCGGCGGCCTGAGCGCGTCGGAGGGCCTGGAGATTGGCTTCAGGGACATCCAGAGTGGAGTCGATGAGCGTGCCATCGATGTCCACTGCAATCAGGCGAACGGGGAGGGGCACTAGGGAAATTTTAGCATTCTAAAATTGGGCAGAATCGGGTGATCGGGTGCCGGAGGATGAAACGCAGTTTAGAGTCTGTCATGCAAAAATGTAGAATCTGTCATTTTGAAACTTTATTTTGAGGCGAAGCATCACCCGGAATACCTCGGGCTTACTTGCTGCGTCGTGAATCTTCCACGCTCGAACTCGTCGTCCCAGTCCGGTTCTCGCGAAAGAGCCAGTGCAGAGCAATCAAGCCTGTTCACCGCGGGGATCCTTCGCCCAATGCGGGGCTCAGGATGACAGAAGCTAAGAATTGTGGTTGATCAAACCGCAATGCGCGGGCGAACGCTCATATTTCAGCCGATCACCCGACCACCAGATTCCCTGTTCTCTCGTTAGCCGTCCTTCGCGTATCCTCAAGCCACCGATGATCGGACTCCATGGATTTTTCGGTTTCGGAATTATCTTCCAAGCCATTGCCATCATTCATTTCATTCGCCGCCGCCCGGATACTTACTGGCTCTGGATCATTATTCTGGGAAGCGGCCTGGGAGCCTTCATTTACATTTGCGTGGAGATGCTGCCCGAAATGGGCATGCTGGCCCGAAGCTTCCAGGTGTTTCCCCGCCGCAGCCGCATACGGCGGCTTGAGGCTATTGTGATCGACAATCCTTCGGCGGGAAATTACGAAGAACTTGCCGATCTCTATTTCGAAGACGGCAAGTATGGCCGGGCACGAGAGCGCTACAACCGGGCGATCTCGACACGGACTGACTCTCCCGATCCTTTCTATAGGCGCGCGCTGTGCGATCTGAAGCTCGGAGACTATGGAGCGGCTGTTACCGATCTCCAGCACGTGATAGCCAAAGATCCGCGCTATGACTATGATCGCGCGGCTGGCCTGCTCGCCGATGCGCTCGCAAAAACAGGCCAGACGGAAGCTGCGGCCGGAATGTTCGCGCGCGTGGTGGAGAGATCTACCCTCTCAGAGACACTGGTAAACTATGCCGAATTCCTGAAGAGTCAGGGCCGCCATGCCGAGGCGCGCGAATGGGCACAACGAGTGCTCACTCGCAAGAAGACTCTACCCGGCTATCTGAAGCGACGCGAAAGACCATGGTTCCGTAAGGCCGCTGCGCTGGCCAAATAGTTTGCAGCAGGGGCGTGGGGCGCCCCCGGGCCCTTTGGTAATGGCCGCACGCCGGTGGAGCAGGCCATTCCAGACTGGCATCTTAGCTCCTCTCGCGGCTGAAGCCGGATCATTCTCCAGTGCTGCTGCGCAAGGCTGAAACGGTCTGCTCCACCCTGAATAAGTCCTGCGTCACCTTTACTGACCTCTGTCCATCATCTCTGAGTAACCATTGTTTACCAGTGCGGTACACACTTTCGGCTTTGTATTGCATCCCATTGAGAGTAGCGGGATGCTGTGTACCCCGGAGTTACTAATGGTCATCAAAGGCGTGAAGCACTACGCAGAGATCGGTCGCATGACGGACCCCAACACTCGCCAGGAACGGTTTCGGTATACCTTGCAGCGCCAACACTCCTCCGCCGTCCTCTACTGGGGACATGAGCACACCGAAGAAGCCGCCGTCGAAATGGCTAACATGTACCTGAACTTGATGGACCATTGCGTCGTCTCACTCAGAGACAAACCGGGACCCAGGGCGCAAAGCGTGCAGTTCATCGCCGCTCCGCGGCTAATGCAAGCCTAGGAAGTATCGGGTGGATGGTGATCGGCGAAGGCCGATAACACGCAGCGCAAGGCACGCGTCTATTCTTCCTACCATTTAAAACCTTCAGGCTCTGTCGCCTAACCAAACGGGAATGCTCTAGCGCAGGCTCACTTCGGCCGATCACTCGACCTTCTTCATGATCCCACGAACCTGGCATAGAGGCTTCTTGCCACCATCGGATCCGTGGTGCCTTTGATGATTGCTCTTCCATCGCGGAACAGCGTCATCTCGTAGGCTTCGCGCCAGAACTTCAGCACCATGTCGTTGTAGCGGACTTCACCGTGGGCGACGAGGCGCGAACTCACTTCGGGAAAGTCTATTGGGCGCTCGCGCTCGTGGATCTGCACGGAGTTTCTTCCACAGAGGGTGATGTGAGGACCAGCTTTGCCCCCGAGATAGTCGAAAGTTCTTTCACCGCATACGTGGCAATCGCTGCGTGGACTGGCAGCCGAAATTTCCGAGCGCTCGTTTGTCCAGAGATCGAAAGAAAGCAAGGTTCGTCGTAAGCTCCCGTCTGCTCCTACCAACAGTTTCAATGTCTCCGCCGCCTGCACCGAAGCGACGAGATTGGCGGCGGAGCTGAGAATGCCGGCGGTCTCGCAGGTTGCAAAACTGCCGCGCGGAGGTTCGGGAAAGATGCACGCCAGGCATGCGGTCTCACCCGGCAGCACGTTCATAGTCACCGCATAAGAGCCTACGGCGGCCGCGTAGATCCAGGGTTTGCGCCTCTCGACGGCAAAGTCGTTGATCAGGTAGCGAGTCTCGAAGTTGTCAGTGCAGTCTAGGACCAGGTCCACGCCGTCGAGCAGCGAGATCGTGTGGGGCGTGAGGTCTTTTACGTGAGGCTCGACATGAATTTCAGAGTTGATGGTTGCAAGCTTGCGCGCAGCGGCTTCGGCTTTGGGAAAGCTTTGCCGGGCGTCCTCCTCGTCGAACAGGAGCTGGCGCTGGAGATTGCTGGCCTCCACATAGTCGCGATCGATGATGCGCAGGCTACCCACACCGGCTCGGGCAAGCAGAGTACAGGTTGAGCCGCCGATCGCGCCGCATCCCACCACCGCGACTTTGGCCGCGCAAATGCGTTTTTGTCCTTGGAAGCCGATTGGGACAAACAGGGTCTGGCGCGAATAGCGTTCCGAATAGGTCGGAGGCTTCGATTCTGGGACCATTTCCGCCATGTCGGGGCCGCGAATCCGGCTGAATTTGAGCAGATCACCATTATTATAGGCGGGTGCATTCTGACTTCTGGAATCGACAGCCCATTGGCACGTCTACGCAAGAACTGAGCGCCGGGGAGAAGATCTAATTCTTTCGCATTTCGCACAGCCCAGGAAAGCTGTGCCACCGGGGTGGTTGGGTCAATTCTCGTGTTTGTTCCTCAGCTCCCTACGTCGCGCGTCGACCTTTATGGCAACAACGAGTGCGATCGCGCTGGGGCTTTTACTGAGCTGCGCTGTGCCCCTCATTAACGCGCAGACTCCGGCTTCAGTTCCGGATGTCCACTCAATTCACACTCAGGGCGAGGCCGCTGGGTCGCCTGCGCCCTCGTCGCAAACTTCCAATGGCGAGCAGCCCACCGCGAACCAAACCGGCAGTGCCTTCAGTCGTTACTCTGGATATCGCATTCGCAGCGTCGCGTTCAGAAATGCGCAGCGAATTAATCAGGACGAGCTGCTTAAGTCAGTTGCAGTCCAACCGGACCAGGTGCTCGATCGCACTCTGGTGCGTGGCAGCATCCAGCAATTGTTTGCCACTGGGCGCTTTCGCACAATCACCGCGGAAGTGAATCCGTATCTCGACCGTTCGCTCGATTTGATCTTTGGAGTCGACGAAAAACTGTTTGTGGGCAGCATCATTGTCTATGGCGCGCCGCGTCCGCCCACGGCGAACCAGTTGGTAAATGCGAGCAAATTGCAGCTTGGCCAGGAGTTCGATGAGGACCTGATCGCGGCGGGAATCGAGCGCATGAAACGCTTGCTCGCCGAAAATGGGTATTTCGAGCCGACCATCCGCATGGATTCGTCAGTTGACCCGCCGCACCAGCGCATCGCGCTGAGCTTCATCGTGGATCGAGGCAGCCACGCTCGGTTGGGCGAGGTGATCGTCAAAGGCGATCCGGGCTATCCTCCCGGGAAGATTCGCAGCATTACCAAACTTCATCCTGGTCAGACCATAACGGCAGGACGCCTGAGCCGCGCTTTTACGCGTCTGCGCAAGAAATATCAAAAGACTGAACGACTCGAGGCTCAGGTGGCGCTGGTCGATCGTAACTACCACACCGACACCGATCGGCTGGACTATGTCTTCGAAATTAATCGTGGACCCATCGTCGAGGTTCGCTTGGAAGGAGCGCGGCTGCGGCGAGGGCTGGTCAAGAAGTACGTGCCTATCTATGAAGAAGGTGCGGTGGACGAGGATCTGCTCAGCGAAGGGCGCCGCAATTTACGGGACTACTTCCAAACCAAAGGCTACTTTGACGCGAAGGTCACATCGCAAGTGACGAACAAAGACGGCCGCCAGCTTGTAATCTTCGATGTCGATCGCGGCGAGCGCCACACCTTCAGCGATCTCACGATAAGCGGCAACAAATACTTTCCCAAAGAAAGCATCCGTGAACGTATGGCGATTCAGCCGGCCGACGCCCTTCAACGTCGCGGCGTCTTCAGTTCGGCTTTAATGGCGCGTGATCTCTCCGTCATCACTGGCCTCTACCAGGCAAATGGATTTCAGCAAGTGAAAGTCACCTCCCATGTGAACGATGATTACAAAGGCAAGAAGGGCCATTTGCGCGTTGCCATCAATATCGAGGAGGGCGCGCAGACGCTGGTCCGGTCTGTGCAGATCACCGGCAACAGTCACTTTTCTGACGATCTGCTGCGCGATCAGCTGAGCACGATTGAGGGCCAGCCCTTCTCCAACTACTTGCTGGCCAACGATCGCGACTCGGTGGTGAGCTACTACTTCGACCGTGGCTTTCCCGACGTGCAGGTGGAGACCACGACGAATCCCAGTTCGGGCCAGGCAAACCGGCAGGATGTGAGCTTCAAGATCACTGAGGGGCGGCAGGTATTCGTAGACAAGATTCTCGTCTCCGGTTTGAGATTCACGCGACCCTTTGTCGTTGGCCGCGAGTTCGAAATCAAGGAGAACGAACCGATGAGCCAATCGCGCATTCTGAACACGCAGCGCCGGCTCTATGACCTGAGCATCTTCAATCAAGTCGATATGGCCCCTGCGAACCCTGATGGCAATGCTGACAAGAAGAACCTGATGGTCCACATTGAAGAAGCCAAGCGCTACACGTTTGATTACGGTCTTGGCTTCCAGGTGCAAACTGGGAATGTAAGGAGCGACTGCCAGAACGTCGTCGTGAGTCCTACGTCGACTCAGGTGTGTAATCCGGGTGGAGCGACCGGCTTTAGTCCGCTAGTGACGTTCGGCGTCACGCGTTCGAACTTTCGTGGACGCGACAATACCATCGTCTTTCGCACCAACGTCGGACGATTGCAGCAGCGCGCTCTCCTGAGCTACGAGCAGCCGCACTGGCTCAATCGCAGTGATCTGACTCTCACCTTCAACGCCTTCTATGACAGCACGCAAAACGTGCTCACCTTTAGCTCAGAGAGACTCGAGGGTTCGGTTCAGGCGCTGCAGCAATGGCGTAAGGGAGAAAGTTTTCTCTACAAGTACACGTACCGCCTGGTGAAAGTTGATCAGAGTACGCTGCACATCGATCCTGAGCTGATTCCGCTGCTGTCGCGCCCGGTTCGAGTAGGAATTCCCAGCATTAGCTATGTGCGCGATCATCGCGACGACCCCATCGATTCCCATAAGGGAACTAACAACGCGGTTGACTTTGGCATCGCATCGCGAGTGTTCGGTTCGCAGGCGAACTATGCCCGAACGTTTTTTGAGAATTCGTCCTACCATTCATTCAATCAGGATAAGAACATCAGTGGGCGGCGCTGGACGTTTGCACGCTCCACCCGCATCGGCGTGGAAGAACCCTTCCCCTCAAAGGATCCGCTCGCAAGTGCGGTTCCTTTGCCGGAGAAGTTCTTTACCGGAGGCAGCAACTCGCATCGCGGATTTGCGATCAACCAGGGCGGACCTCGGGACGCCACCACAGGGTTCCCGCTGGGTGGGGATGGCCTATTCGTCAACAATCTCGAGCTGCGCACTCCGCCCATCGCGCTGCCCTACATCGGAGATAACCTGAGCGCGGTCATTTTTCATGACGCCGGCAACGTTTTCACTTCGCCGTCGGACATCTTCCACAGCCTGGGGCATTGGTCGCAACCGCACCAGGAGAACTGTCAGCCCCAATCCACGCAGCCCTGCGATTTCAACTACCTCGCCCAAGCGGTAGGATTAGGGGTGCGATACCGCACACCGATTGGGCCGGTTCGCGTGGATTTCGGATACAACCTAACGCCGACGTACTTCCCAGTTCGGGACGATCCCGTGCGCGGGCCGTATCTCGATCACACCGGACGATTCAATTTCTTCTTTAGCATAGGTCAGACGTTCTGATGCGTTATGCCGGCTACATCCTGTTCGCGGTGCTTGTCTCGGCCGCCGCCCATTCTGGGGAGACGCTGGACCGCATTGTAGCGACCGTCGACCGTCATCCGATCACGCGCAGCGATGTCGAGCAGGAGGCGCGCTTCACGCATCTGACTGCCGGTGAAGCGGGTCAAGTGACCGTTCAGGACGAAATTGCCGCGCTGGAACGCCTAGTGGACCGCAATCTGATCGCCGATCAAGTCGCGGTATTCGGCGTTGTCCCGGTCACCAGGAAGGAACTTGACGCGCGTCTGCTCGAAATGCGCAAGCAGCTTTCCGGTAGCGACTCGGAGACTGCCTGGCAGCGTCTGCTCGCAAAGAATGGATTGACGGACCAAGACGTGGAGAGCCGCATCGACCAGGAAATCCAGACCCTCCGCTTCATCGACCTGCGTTTTCGGTCAGAAGTCAGAGTCGGACCGCGAGCGATTCAGACCTACTACGACACCAAGTTCATTCCCGAAATGAAGAAGAAGAATGTCGTGGCGCCCCCGCTTGAGCAGGTGCAGGATCAGATTGAGGCCGTGTTGCGCGAGGAACGTGTGAACGCGCTGATTGCTGAGTGGCTCAAAACACTACGCACGCAGAGCCGCATTCAAACATTCGATCCCTCGCTGCCACTCGCTCTCGACAGGAAGACCCCCGATGTTTCCGACCTGGACTTCCTCCCGCTGCACATAACCGGTCCGAATCAGGCGGCTAGTCAGTAGCTTATCAGTAGCTTAATAGTATGGCTGAAAAGATTCCTAAATCGAACCGCCAGTTCCGCTGGGGACAGCTTGGCCTGGGTATCGCTTTGCTGCTGGCTGCTGTTGGCCTCAGCTTTTATCTGAACAGCAATGGGTTTCGCGACCGGGTACGCCGATATGTAATCAGCGAGCTCGAGGCAGTCACTGGAGGCCGAGTCGAGCTGCGCAGCTTCGTCTGGAACTTTTCACGGCTGCAATTCGATATCGATGACCTCACGATCCACGGACTCGAAAAGCCCGGAGACATCCCCTACGTTCACGCCGATCATGCACGCGTGATGGTGAAGATCATCAGTTTGTTCAGGCGAGATCTCGGCTTGCGCGAACTCGACGTGCAGCATCCGGTTCTCCACGTCATCGTGTATCCCGACGGCAGTACGAATCAGCCAACGCCAAAGACAAAGACCACCGGCGGCACAGTTGCTGAGCATTTGTTTTCCATTCGCATGGATCGCCTGCGAGTCAGCGAGGGCATGCTGTTGCTGAATGAAACGCAGGTGCCCATCGACATCAGCGCCAACACCGTAACGGCGGGCATGACATACCAACGTGTTCCCAAGCCAAGCTACAACGGTTGGATTCAGGCCGGCAGTTTGCAGTTGAAGCATCTCGGCTACCCAGAAGTCGTTTCGCAGGCGGCGACCAACTTCACCCTCAGCAACAATGAAATCCAGGTGAGCTCGTTGCAATGGACAAGTGGAAAATCAAAGATTGAAGCATCCGCGAGGATCGTCGATCTTCGTAGACCCCGTGTCGAGACAAAGTATCGGGGAACTCTCGAAGTGGCCCAGATCAGCAAGATTTTCGGGGTCCGTGAACTGCGCGACGGGATGGTTGAGGTGAATGGAAGTGGCCGCTACATTTCCAATGAGAACTTTTTCACCTCGGGCAGGCTCGCGCTGAAAGACGGAGAATATTCGGCTCCCGCGCTCCACCTCAGCGGAGTCAATGCAAATTCCGAGTACGCCCTCGATGTGGATCGCATCACCCTTACCAAGCTGAGCGGACAGGCATTGGGGGGAACTTTCGATGCAAATGCCAGCCTCATTCACTGGTCGAAGATTGTGCCCACATCAGGTTTCACCTCTGGCACACGAAAGGTTACGCACATCCCTCCTAGGCAACCGATGGGTACCGTAGAAATCAAAGTCGCTGGCATGCCGTTGGCCCAAGGCTTACGCGCTTTGCTTGCACCCAAGAGTCCGCTGAACCAGCTGCGCATCGCATCCAGCGCCCAGGGAACGATCGCGACGCGTTGGGTCGGGTCTCTGAGTAGCGCTGACACCACGGTCGATCTGAACGCGCAGGCGCCAGCTTCACCCGCCACCTCCGATCTCCCGCTGACGGGCTCAGTTCATGCGACGTACCACGGACGTGGTGATCGCATCGATGTTGCTGGCGTGAATCTTGCAGGCCGGACAACGCGGATCAGTGCCACTGGCGCGATCGGCGCTGAATCCGAACTGCGTGTGTCGGTCAATACCTCGGATCTTTCCGAGCTCGCTAACGTCATCCGGACTTTCGGTACCAGCCAACAGCAACTTCCCGCAATCGTTCATGGGCACGCGTCATTCAATGGCACCGTTAAAGGCAAGTTGGTTGCGCCTACCATCGTGGGCCACTTGCAGGCGACTGACTTCGATACCGTAATTCCTTCTGCTCCTCTTGGATCTTCGCCGCCAGGTACACAGGCGACTTCCCACAGCATGCATTGGGATTCACTAGTAGCAGATATAAGCGACTCTCCCAGTCTGGTTGCAGCGCGCAACCTAATACTTAAACGAGGAAGCGCCCAGATCACCGGATCAGCAAGCGCCGGTTTGCGTGATGGTCAATTCCAGCAGGATTCCTCAGTCGAAGCGCGACTCGCAATGCGCAACTCTGACTTGCAAGAGCTGCAAAGCCTGGCCGGCACTCACTACGCTGTGAGCGGGAGCGTCACTGGGCAGGTGGCGGTCGCAGGGACGAAGCAAAAACTCAATGGCACTGGATATTTGCAACTCGCGGATGGAGCAATCTACGGCGAACCTTACCGCTCGCTTGCAACCGATGTGCGATTTCAGGGTCAGCAGGTTGAATTCCGCAATATCGCTCTGCAGCACAACGGCGGACGCGCTACCGGACAGGCTGCTTACGCTTTCGACTCACAGACGTTTGCATTCAGCGTAAAGGGCAGCAACTTCGACCTCGCGCATCTTTCGCGTTTACAGACGAGGAAACTCAGCGTTGGTGGGCGCGCAGAATTCACTGCAAACGGCTCGGGTACGCTGGCACAGCCAACCGTGAATGCCGCGATGTCTGTCACAGGACTGCTGCTCAGCGGAGAACCCGCCGGGGACCTTGTCGCCACGGCGATCACGCATGGCTCCGACATGCACCTCGAAGCGCATACCAACACGCAAGTCGCCTCCGCAAGGATGGAGGGCGACATACATTTGCGCAACGACTTCCCAGCGGAACTTCACTTGGATCTCGCGAAGCTCGACTTTGATCCGTTACTGCGGGCATATCTTGCAGGCAAAGTCACTGGGCATTCCTCATTGTCAGGCAGGTTCGTGCTGCGCGGACCACTCAAGCGGCCCCGGGACATCGTTGTCGAGGCCGACATCGACCAATTTTTTGCGGATGTGCAGAACATCAAGCTTCACAACGAGGGCCCACTTCGCTTCTCGGTCAGCCGGCAGGTCGCGAGCATCCAGCAGATGCATATTGTCGGTGCCGATACCGATATCAGCGGCACCGGAACAGTCGAGCTCACCGACTTAAAACGCTTGGACCTTCATGGGAACGGCCATGTGAACCTCGCGATTTTGCAAACTATCAATCCGGCCGTCTCCTCTTCCGGGCAGATGACGTTCACGGTGAACGCAACCGGGCGGCTCGATGATCCCAAGTTTGCGGGTAACGTGCAAATTGGCAATGGAGCGCTGGCCTTCGTCGATCTTCCTAATGGATTAAGCGAGATGAATGGGTCGCTTAGCTTTGATAAGAATCGTCTTCGGGTGCAAAGACTAACCGCGCGCACTGGTGGCGGCGATCTGGTTCTGGGCGGTTACATCACCTACAGCAATGGAATCTTTTTTGACCTCACCGGCACGGGACGCGACATCCGTATCCGTTATCCCGAGGGCGTAAGTTCGCAGGCTACGGCTGATCTCCGACTTGTCGGCACGGTGCAGAACTCTCTGCTCTCCGGCGACGTGACCATTACGAAGTTCGGGCTTACTCCGCAGTTCGATTTGGCGGGATATGTACAGCGGGCGAAGCAGCCGACAAATCCGCCAAACCCGCATTCCTTGGTAGATAACGTACGCCTGGACGTCCACATCGTCTCGACTCCCGAGCTGCGCGTGGAAACCTCACTGGCGCGTGTCTCCGGTGACGTGGATATCCGGTTGCGCGGCACTGCGGCTCGCCCGGCGGTATTGGGCAGGTTGAATGTCGCAGAAGGCGACATCACGTTCAACAGCACCACGTATCACCTTGAGCGCGGTGACATCGTCTTTGCCAATCCCGTCCGAATCGAGCCGGTCGTCAATATGGAAGCCTCAGCCCGTGTACGTGGCTACGATATAACGCTCGGATTTCACGGCACTCCCGACAAGCTGAATGTGAACTACCGCTCCGAGCCGCCGTTGCCTTCGGAAGACATCATTGCGCTGCTCGCGTTCGGGCGGACTCGACAGGAGAGCGAGATACAAGCCGAGCAAGGATCGCAATTAGCGACCAATCAAACGTTCGCGCAAACAGCTTCAAATGCCATTTTGGGAGAGGCTCTGAATGCCGCAGTGAGCAGCCGCGTGCAAAAGCTATTTGGAGTCAGCAGAATCAAAATCGATCCCAATATCGGCGGGACAGAAGGTAACCCGAACGCGCGTCTTACGGTCGAACAGCAGATATCGAAGAATGTCACGGTCACGTATCTTACAAATCTCGGACAATATGCGCAGCAAGTCTTCCAAGTGGAATACAACATCAACAAGAACATCTCGCTGGTCGCAGTGCGCGACTATACAGGCGTGCTGGCGATTGACTTACGCATACGACAGCGGAAAAGGTAGCTAAATCGGGTGATCGGGTGATCGGGTGA